>Ga0316192_10001816_pt1 | contig 15756 bp, 15 predicted proteins | sample MerIslwburrow_MG_FD_204931 | JGI IMG/M metagenome (GOLD analysis project Ga0316192, IMG submission 204931) | Coastal sediment microbial communities from Maine, United States - Merrow Island worm burrow | ecosystem: Environmental > Aquatic > Marine > Coastal > Sediment | place: USA: Maine...
TCCTTGATCAGGAGACTGCGTCTATCGTGGTTGAAGAGATGGGCCATACTGTCAAGCTGATGCGTGAAGATGCGCTTGAGACAGAGTTGCTTGGTGGTGCTGTTGCGCTGACTGGTGACGAAGTCCAACGTGCGCCGGTGGTTACTATCATGGGTCACGTTGATCATGGTAAGACATCATTGCTTGATCATATTCGTCGTGCCAAGGTTGCTTCTGGTGAGGCGGGTGGCATTACTCAGCATATTGGTGCCTATCACGTTAAAACTGATCGCGGCATGATCACCTTTCTTGATACCCCTGGACATGCGGCCTTTACCTCCATGCGTGCCCGTGGTGCGCAGGTTACCGATATTGTTATTCTGGTTGTAGCTGCAGATGATGGTGTAATGCCACAAACGATTGAAGCAGTTAAACATGCTAAGGCGGCGGGTGTGCCATTGATCGTAGCGGTTAATAAGGTTGATAAGCCTGACGCTGATCCCGATCGGGTTAAGCAGGAGCTAACAGCTCATGAGGTTATTGCTGATGACTGGGGTGGTGACACCATGTTTGTTAGTGTCTCTGCCAAAACTGGTGAAGGCATAGATCATCTGCTGGATTCAATTTTATTACAGTCAGAAGTACTGGAATTGAAAGCGCTTGAAACAGGTCCAGCAACAGGTTTGGTTGTTGAGTCGGCTCTGGACAAGGGGCGTGGTGCTGTTGCCACTATCCTGGTGCAAAACGGCACCCTGAATAAGGGCGATATCCTGCTGGTTGGCAGAGAGTATGGTCGTGTACGTGCCATGTTTGATGAAAATGGCAAGCCGGTTGAATCGGCTGGGCCATCGATTCCTGTTCAGGTGCTGGGTTTGTCAGGTACGCCTGATGCCGGTGATGCTGCAGCGGTAGTTGCCGATGAGCGTAAGGCGCGTGAAATAGCCTTGTTCCGCCAGGGCAAGCTGCGCGATGTTAAGTTGGCCAAGCAGCAGGCAGCCAAGCTTGAAAATGTATTCTCGCAAATGGCCCAGGGTGAAATCGGTACTGTGAACCTGTTGATTAAGGCCGATGTGCAGGGTAGTGCCGAGGCATTGACTGACTCATTGCTTAATCTTTCTACTGATGAAGTTCGAGTCAAGGTCGTCGCCAGTGGTGTCGGTGGTATCACCGAGTCAGATGTCAACCTGGCACTGGCGTCACAGGCCATCGTCGTCGGCTTTAATGTTCGTGCTGATGGTTCGGCCAAACGTACCGCTCAGGATAACGAAGTCGATCTGCGTTACTACAGTGTTATCTACGACATTATCGATGATGTTAAACAAGCGATGTCTGGTCTGTTATCTCCTGAAGTTCGTGAAGAGATTATCGGTATGGCTGAAGTTAAGGATGTCTTTCGCTCACAAAAACTGGGCGCTATCGCTGGTTGTCTGGTTGTTGATGGCACGATTAAACGTAGCAATCCAATTCGTGTGCTGCGTGACAACGTGGTTATTTACGAAGGTGAACTTGAATCTCTGCGTCGTCATAAGGATGACGTCAATGAAGTTAAGTCAGGTACTGAGTGTGGTATCGGCGTTAAAGATTACAATGATATCCAGGCTGGCGATCAGATCGAGGTCTACGAGCGTTATGAAGTAGCCAAAACCATTGACTAGTCTTTACGAGCCGGAAAGCAATGCCAAAAGAATTTAGTCGTACTAAACGGGTCGCCTCGCAGATTCAACGTGAATTGGCGCAGTTGATCCAGTTTGAGGTAAAAGACCCCCGTGTAGGCTTGGTTACCGTTTCTGGAATTGAGCTGTCACGGGATCTGTCCTATGCCAAGGTTTACGTCACGGTCTTTACTGTTGATGGTAATGTTGAAGAAGCGCTTGAGGGGCTCAACAAGGCGGCTGGTTTTCTACGTCGTGAGTTGGGTAAACGTCTGAGTATTCGTGTCACTCCACAGCTGAAGTTTCTTTATGACGCCTCGGTTGAGCATGGTGCCAATCTAAGTGCTCTGATTGATAAAGCCATTGCCGGCGATAAAGAATAAACATTCGAGTCTTGTGTTGAGGTTGTTTTAGCATGGCTCGTGATCGGGTGAGAAAGGGCAGGGCCGTCAGCGGCATCCTGCTGTTGGATAAACCGACCGGGATGACCTCTAATGCCGCGCTTCAACGCGTTAAATCCCTGTTCTTTGCCAAAAAGGCGGGCCATACCGGCAGTCTTGATCCACTAGCGACCGGTTTGTTGCCTATCTGCCTGGGTGAAGCAACCAAGGTTTCTGCCTTCCACCTAAATGCCGACAAGGGTTACCAGGTCACTATCAAACTTGGTCAAACCACCACCACTGGTGATGTTGACGGTGAGATTACTCAAACCTGGCAAGTGCTGGCATTGACTCAGGCACAGCTTGAACCAATTCTGGCTGGCTTTGTTGGTGAGATTGCGCAGATTCCACCTATGTATTCCGCCCTCAAGAGGGATGGTCAGCCGCTCTATAAATTGGCACGCAAGGGCATTGAGGTTGAACGCAAGCCTCGTCTAATAACGATTTATTCAATCAAATTGCTTGGCCTTAGGGATGATGAAATTGACCTTGAGGTGATTTGCTCAAAAGGGACGTATATTCGCACCCTGTCGGAAGATATCGGAGAAAAGCTGGGTTGTGGTGGTCACGTTAAGGTGTTGCGTCGCATCCTGAGTGGAGAATTCGATCTCAGTAATTCGGTGACTTTGGAGCAATTGGAGGCAATACGCGATCAGGCTCCCGCCGAATCTCTGGATGAGCTTTTGCTGCCTATGGATTCTGCGCTGCATGATTTTCCTGCAGTGAAATTGAATACGGACATGACTCGTTATGTTTGCCTGGGTCAGGCGGTGTTTGTAGCAAAGGCGCCGACCGCGGGGCTGGTCCGGTTGTACACCAGTGAAAATGAATTTTTGGGTATAGGCCATATCCTTGAGGATGGTCGTGTAGCGCCAAAACGTCTGATAAATCGCGCCGAATGAGTCAAATCCCTGTTTTTATGGGGATCGGGGTGATTCCGTGCTTGTTTCAGGTCCTTCGCGGCTGTAAAATACGCCGTTTTAAGTCTAGTTGTTTTGTAAAATCTTGGGAGAGATAAATGTCATTAAATGCAGAAGCCAAACAGAAGGTTGTTTCTGATTACCAGCGCGGTGAAAGCGACACCGGTTCACCAGAAGTTCAAGTTGCCCTGTTGAGCGCACGTATTGAGCAGTTGTCAGGTCACTTCAAAGAACATTCTCATGACCATCATTCACGTCAAGGTCTGCTGAGAATGGTTAGTCAGCGTCGTAAATTGCTGGATTACCTGAAGAAGAAAAATCTGGATCGTTACCGCGATCTGATTTCACGTCTGGGCCTGCGTCGTTAATTACGGCGTTTGTAGCTCAGGTTAAGAAAGTTTTTGACGATTTATATTTCGTTAAACCATTACCCAAAAATCTTAAGGATTATTGATGACATCCATTAAAAAGGTCTTTCAATATGGTGACCATACGGTCACTCTGGAAACTGGTGAAATAGCCCGTCAGGCTTCTGGTGCCGTACTCTGTAGCATGGGTGACACCGCCGTTCTGGTTAGCTGTGTAGCTAAAAAAGAAGCCGACGCAGGTCGTGATTTCTTTCCTCTGACAGTTAACTATCAGGAACGCACATACTCTGCGGGTAAGATTCCAGGTGGTTTCTTCAAGCGTGAAGGCCGTCCATCTGAGAAAGAGACCCTGACATGTCGACTGATTGATCGTCCGATCCGTCCTCTGTTCCCTAAAGGTTTTGTTAACGAAGTTCAAATCATTGCTACCGTCGTTTCACTTGACGTTGATATCGATCCTGATATTCCTGCCTTGATAGGTGCCTCTGCTGCGCTGATGCTGTCTGGCGTTCCTTTTCAGGGGCCTGTCGGTGCAGCTCGCGTTGGTTATAAAGATGGTCAGTTCTTGCTGAACCCCAGTAACTCCCAGCTGGGTGATTCACAGCTTGATTTGGTCGTTGCAGGTACTGCCGATGCAGTGTTGATGGTTGAGTCTGAAGCACAGGAACTGTCTGAGCAGGTAATGCTTGATTCTGTCATGTTTGGTCATGAACAGTTACAGACTGTTATTAATGCCATTCGCGAATTTGCTGCCGAAGCAGATGTCGAAGCATGGGATTGGCAGCCAGAAGCAAAGGACGAAGCCCTTGCTGCTGCTGTTAGTGATAAGGCTCAGTCTCAGATCGATGCTGCTTATCAGGTTAAAGAAAAGCAAAGTCGTTACAGCCAGTTGTCTGAAATTCGTAGTCAGGCGGTTGAAGCCCTGTCTAGCGGTGATGACGCTAAATGGAGTGACGCCGATGTCAGTGCTGCCGTAGGTAGCCTGGAAAAACGCGTTGTTCGTAACCGTATTATCGACGGTCAGCCACGTATTGATGGTCGTGACAACAGCACTGTTCGTCCGATCCACATCCGCGTTGGTGTGCTGCCACGTACTCATGGTTCAGCCCTGTTTACCCGTGGTGAGACCCAGGCCCTGGTGGTTACCACTTTGGGTACCGGTAAAGATGCACAGTTGATTGATGCTGTTGAAGGTAGTCGTAAAGACCCATTCATGCTGCACTATAACTTTCCTCCATACTGCGTTGGTGAGACTGGTTTTGTCGGTAGCCCTAAGCGTCGTGAGATTGGTCATGGTCGTTTGGCTAAACGTGGTGTTCAGGCAGTTATGCCTAATATGGAAGAATACCCATATGTGGTGCGTGTTGTTTCTGAAATCACCGAGTCAAACGGTTCAAGCTCGATGGCCTCTGTTTGTGGTTCTAGCCTGGCGATGATGGATGCCGGTATTCCTTTGAAGGCGCCTGTTGCTGGTATCGCTATGGGCCTGATCAAGGAAGGCGAACGTTTCGCAGTCCTGTCTGACATCCTTGGTGATGAAGATCACCTTGGCGACATGGATTTCAAGGTTGCTGGTACCTCAGAAGGTGTTACCGCCTTGCAGATGGATATCAAGATCACCGGTATTACCCGCGAGATCATGGAAGCCGCACTGACACAGGCCAAGGGTGGTCGTATCCACATCCTCGGTGAAATGGCCAAGGCGATTTCTACACCTCGTGAAGAGTTGTCTGAGTTTGCTCCGCGCATCATTACCTTTAAGATCAACCCTGACAAGATTCGTGATGTCATCGGTAAGGGTGGTGCAACCATCCGTGCCCTGACTGAAGAGACCGGCACCAGCATCGATCTTGATGATGACGGTACCGTTAAGGTTGCCTCTGTAGATAGAGCCGCTGGTGAAGAAGCCAAACGTCGTATCAATGAGCTGACTGCCGATGTTGAAGTTGGCAAGATCTATGATGGTAAGGTTGCCAAGCTGATGGACTTCGGTGCTTTTGTAACTGTTCTGCCTGGTAAAGATGGCCTGGTTCATATTTCTCAGATCTCTAACGAGCGTGTTGAGAATGTGGCCGATAAATTGTCTGAAGGTGAAACGGTTAAGGTTAAGGTTCTCGAAATTGACAAACAAGGCCGTATCCGTTTGAGCATGAAGGCTGTAGCTGAAGAGGCTGAGCAGGCTTAAGTCTGCGTCAACTAAACGCCAATAAAAAGGGCCAGTGATGGCCCTTTTTTTCGTCTTTAAAAAGGTCGGCTATTTGGGTATTAACCCTGACAGTTCTGGCCTGTATGCGGGGGCTTTTTTTCTATGTCTAAGAGAGTTTTTGGTTTTGTATTTAGTACATGGAAATTCCAGCCAGGTAACGTTGGCTGAGCAGAATGGGGAAGGCTTTATAGTTGGAGAGATGTAGTAGAGAACAACACTACTGAAGTCCATCAATCACTAGATCAGAATGAAGTTTGTAAAAGCAGATGGTCATCGGGTGCGCTGTTGCCTATAAGTGGCTAACAATCATAAGGGCGTTTTTCTGCTCGTATACGACCGGCCATAGTAATGACAACTGCGCGGCTGTTATCTGGTGCATAAGAATTATTGAAACAAAAATGGCCGTTTGTATTGCTGCGGCCGTTGGCTTTAAAACTAATCGTATTCGGGCTGCTGCCGGTATAGGCAAAATTAAGGCTGGCCTCACTGGCGGGAATAAGTTTGATAACTCGTTCACCATTATCGCTACTGCTATTGTTATTATCATCCTGAAACAGTAATAGGCCGGCATTCCAGCTGGCGCTGTTGTCGCACTGATTAGCTGTCGGGCTTTTACATAAAACAATCGTTTGGCCGGAACGAACCGCTTCGGTCTTGGCCAGATTCAGTGAGGTTACTAGCTCATTGCTGGCTGCGGCGACACGGTTATTGGCTATAATGTTCAGGAAGGATGGTGTGGCGGCGCCAACAATAATTGCTGTGATTGATAACACTACCAACACTTCGACCAGGGTGAAGCCGGCTGATGTTTTACTTTTAAAACATAAAACATCTTTACTCATCCTGGTTTGCTTCCCTGCAAACATGAGTTGATCAATCGGTACCTAAAACAGCTTTGATGCGTTTGAGGGCTTCTACCAACTTGTCCATGCTGGTTGCATATGACAGACGCATATAACCTGGTGCACCAAAGGCAGACCCTGGCACTAGAGCGACCTCGGCTTCATTGAGGAAAAACTCGGCCAAAGCGATATCATCCCTGGCTTCGCTATGGCAGTTGATAACGCCATGCATGGATGGAAACGCATAGAAGGTTCCTTGCGATTCGATGCATTGAACACCATGCATGCTATTCAACTCTTTGACTACAAAGTCATGCCGTTCTTTAAAGGCTTTGAGCATGGCCTTGATGCAGTTCTGATCACCTTCAAGGGCTACCTGTGCCGCTACTTGTGAAATAGAGGTTGGATTTGAAGTGCTTTGCGACTGAATATTTTTCATCGCCGTGATCAATGGTTTTGGCCCGGCGGCATAGCCGATGCGCCAACCTGTCATGGAGTAGGCCTTGGATACGCCGTTGAGAACGATGATACGGTCATACAGGTCCGGACAGGCGTTGAGGATGTTGCTGAATGGTTCGTCGGCCCAGAGTATGTGTTCATACATATCATCCGTGGCAATTACCACTTGCGGATAGCGACGCAGCACTTCACCCAGAGCCGTTAGCTCGGCCTTGGTGTAGGCAACACCTGTTGGGTTGGATGGACTATTGATTACAAATAGACGGGTGTCGGGAGTGATTGCCTCTTCCAGCTGTTCGGGGCTGATTTTGAAACTCTGTTCAATACCTGCCTCGAGGATAACGGGCGTGGCACCGGCTAAAATCACCATGTCTGGATATGAGACCCAGTAGGGTGCCGGGATGATAACCTCATCACCGGGATTGAGCATGGCCTGGGCCAGGTTGAAGAAGCTCTGCTTGCCGCCACAGGAAACCAGAATCTGGTTGGCCTCGTAATCAAAACCGTTATCACGTTTGAACTTGGTGATGATGGCCTGTTTCAATTCAGGTGTGCCATCCACCTCCGTGTATTTGGTGAAGCCACTGTTGATGGCCTCAATTGCGGCTACCTTGATGTGCTCTGGGGTGTCAAAATCTGGCTCGCCAGCACCCAGGCCAATAATATCCTTGCCCGCGGCACGCAACATCTTGGCTTTGGTTGTGATTGCCAAGGTTGGGGATGGCTTGATGCTCTGGACGCGGTCGGAAAGTCGAAAGTTTTTACTCATCAGGCCCTCGAAGAATGCTCTAAGTATGTCTAGCTGTTAATATTACGCGATTAAACCTCATTGCAGAATCCCTATGAGCAAGCCTTTTACAATTAATTCACCGTTTGAACCCGCTGGCGACCAGCCGGCCGCGATTGCGGGCATGGTCGAAGGTTTAAAAGACGGACTAATGCACCAGGTATTACTGGGGGTGACCGGTTCGGGCAAGACCTTTAGCATCGCCAATGTGATCCAGGAAGTACAGCGTCCAGCTATCATTCTTGCACCTAACAAAACCCTGGCGGCTCAGTTATATGGCGAGATGAAAGAGTTCTTCCCCAATAATGCGGTTGAGTATTTTGTTTCTTACTATGATTACTACCAACCCGAAGCCTATGTGCCGTCATCTGACACCTTCATCGAGAAGGACTCATCCATCAACGAACACATTGAACAGATGCGGTTATCCACCACCAAGGCCATTCTTGAGCGCAAGGACACCATCATTGTCGCCAGTGTTTCGTCAATCTATGGCCTGGGTGATCCACGCACCTATTTGAGTATGGTGTTGCACCTGGTGAGGGGGGCGACGGCCGATCAGCGGCAGATTCTGCAACGCCTGGCCGAGCTGCAATACACCCGTAATGACGTCGAGCTGTCGCGTGCCACCTATCGGGTCCGCGGTGATGTGATCGATATCTATCCGGCCGAATCGGATGGCGATGCTGTACGGATTGAGCTGTTTGATGATGAGATTGAATCATTGTCTTATTTTGATCCACTCACCGGCGAAGTGCTGCGTCGGGTGCCGCGCCTGACTATCTACCCCAAGAGTCACTACGTTACCGGTCGCCAAACCCTGCTCGACGCCATCGACCTGATCAAGGCCGAACTAAAGCAACGGCTGCAATTTCTGCGTGACAACGACAAACTGGTTGAGGCCCAACGGCTGGAACAGCGCACCATCTTCGATATTGAAATGATACTGGAGCTGGGTTACTGCTCCGGCATCGAAAATTATTCCCGCTATCTCTCTGGTCGTAATCCTGGCGAGCCACCGCCAACGCTATTTGATTACCTGCCTGATGACGCCATCCTGGTGGTTGATGAAAGCCACGTCACCATTCCCCAGATTGGTGGCATGTATAAGGGCGACCGTTCGCGCAAGCAGAATTTGGTGGACTACGGTTTTCGAATGCCTTCGGCCATGGATAACCGACCGATGAAGTTCGAAGAATTTGAACGGATTGCACCGCAATCGATCTATGTCTCAGCGACGCCCGGTGCCTACGAAGAAGAACATGGCGATAAGGTGATCGAAATGGTGGTGCGTCCCACCGGTCTAATCGACCCTGAGGTCGAGATCAGGCCCGTTGCCAGCCAGGTTGACGATCTGTTGTCCGAGGCCAACAAACGCGCAGCGTTAGGCGAGCGGGTGCTGGTAACCACCCTGACCAAACGTATGGCCGAAGACCTGACCGATTATCTAACCGAGCACGGCGTGCGGGTACGTTATCTGCATTCCGACATCGATACCGTTGAGCGTGTTGAAATCATTCGTGACCTGCGTCTGGGGGTGTTTGACGTGCTGGTCGGCATCAACCTGCTGCGCGAAGGGCTGGATATCCCGGAAGTGTCATTGGTGGCCATTCTCGATGCCGATAAAGAAGGTTTTCTACGTTCAGAGCGTTCACTGATCCAGACCATGGGCCGCGCCGCCCGTAACGTCAATGGCCTGGCGATCTTGTATGCCGACAAGATTACTGGCTCCATGAAACGTGCGCTGGACGAAACTGAACGCCGCCGCAACAAACAGATCGCCCATAACAAAGAGCACGGCATTACACCGCAAAGCATTGTCCGCAAGATTTCTGATGTTATGGAAGGCGCCTATGCCAGTTCTCATGGTGATGCCAAAAAATACGCCAAGGTGGCAGAAGAGGTGTTGGAATATGCTTCCATGTCTGCCTCTGAGTTAAATAAAAAGGTCAAACAGCTTGAGCAGCAGATGTACCAACACGCCCAGAATCTTGAATTTGAAGAAGCCGCCCAGCTGCGTGACAAGATTAAACGAGTCCAGGAAGCCGGCATGGGGCTGGTTGAACACGGTTCAGTGTAATAGATGGCGTTATCGGTATAGTCATTTAATTGATTACGTCAGATCGATTTCAGATCGTTGCGGGACGTTAACAGCGAATTGTGTCAAAATGAGTCAGCTTGATAATTTAGCCTGAATTAAACCGAAGAGGATTGTAAATGGCCAAACCTAATTATGCGTTTGCTAAGCGCCAGAGAGATATTGCCAAGAAACAAAAGAAAGAAGAAAAGAAGCGCCTGAAAGCCGAAGCACAGCAGCCGGATCAGGACGAGAGCTTGTCTGAGTCGACTGTGGATGAGACATCTGTTGTTGATGTGGCGCCGGTGGCTGAAACGCCTGAGGAAGCTTCCTAGGGCATCAAAGCTCCTGTTGATGGTTGGCGCTCTCTGCGAGCAGCTGGCCCAGGCCGGTGCGCGCGGAGTGTGCAAACCAGTAATGCTTTAGTCTATCTGAAAGGCTAAAGAGATCCGGTTTTGGGGTGAACAAAAAAGTGTACGATAGAAGTAGCCCCAGACATTAGAAATTAAAGCATTAGCCGTTCGGCTGCCACAGCCCAGTTGTTATATTGTTACTGATAACGCGGTGAACAATGTCTTAATCCAATATCGGCTAACCAAACATACTCTCTTTGAATTGTCGTTGTATTTTTTCGACCTCATCACTGTGTGAAAGCAGGGCGTCGACGCAGTCCTGGTCCAGTTTTTCACCGGCCATTTGTGCCAGCGCCTCAAAGGCATCCTCATTGGTCCAGGCCTTTTTATAAGGGCGTTCACTGGTGAGGGCATCGAAGATGTCGGCAACGGCGACGATGCGCGCCTCAAGTGGAATATCATCACCAGATCTGCCTTCTGGATAGCCTGTGCCATTGATGGTTTCATGATGATAGGCGGCAATGTTGCGCAGTATTTTGGCGTGAGACATATTGTCCATACCAAAATTTTCCAATAGCTCGTCGATGATCTCTTTGCCTTTTTGAGAGTGGGTTTTCATGATGTCCATTTCTTCATCTGTGAGCTTGCCGGTTTTTAGCAGGATGTGGTCCGGGATGGCGATTTTACCTATGTCGTGCAGGGGTGAAAACATGAAGATCTGTTCGATGTAGTCATCATCAAGCTCATATTTATCAGCTAAAGTCTCGGCAATCAGGCGGCTATAGCGCGACATTCTATCCAGGTGGCTACCAGTTTCCGGGTCACGATGATGAGTCATATGACTGGTGGTTTTGATGGCGGCGCTGAGCGTTTGAATAGTGCTTAATTCATTGATAAGCATCAGCGAGATGAGATGGCCGTGAAGATCCAGCTCCTCTAATACGTTTTCAGTAAAGACCTCTTTCTCGTATGAATTGAAAAACAGAAAACCAAAAAAATCACCATTATTGAACATTGGCATGGTGTAACTGGCAGCGTAGCCTTGTCTTCCCAGTCGTTGATGATGTTTTTTATTACTGTCTTCAAAGGTCAGCATATTGTTGATGACGCGAGATTTACCTTTATCGAGTATCTCTTTTAGAGATGGGGCGTTATCAATCAGCGCCTGGTAGTGTTCCAGTGGATTGTCTACGCCACTGCTATGTAGATAGGTTTTGAGTATTTTTGTTTGCGGATCGTAAAGCGCAATGGCAACACGGGCAATAAAAGGCAGGTTTTTCTGCACAGCAGCGTGGGCTGCAAGCAGTTTGTTTTTGAGTCCGCCCTTTAGGTTAAGGAAAGATAACGCATCATTATGTGAAAAATCTTGCTCGTTGCTCATGTGATTTCCCTGCTATACATGAATATGATCAGAACATTATAAGCATATGCTGTGCTGGCTTAGTAGTGGTAAATATTGCCTGATTAGATGGTCTTGCGGTGTCCCGATGGTTTCCATGCCGGTGAGATGACATTGGGGCTGGTGGACTTATTCAATAGCCGCCCGGGTGCGACGACAGACTCACCATAACGGTCATTGATTTTATCCATCACCTGATTGCTCTGGTCGCGTTTCGGGCTTGCTTCACTAAACATGTCCTGCTGACCGCCCTTGATCTGTGGTTTGAGCGCAGTGACCTGCACCTGTTTGATGCTGTCGCCGCGCCAGTAGTGTTCGATCATGTTTCTGCATAACATAAAGATCAGACGGCCATCATCGGTCGGTGTAGCCAGCCGTGGTTTGTCACCCAGCCAGCCGAAGTCGGTTTTAACACCGACCAGAAAATGGCTGGACTCCAACGTATGGCGGCGTAAGCGGGTGGCGACCTTTTCACTCATGTGCATCAGATAGGTGAGAATCACCTCTTTGTCGCAGGTGCCGGGTGGCACCACCTTGCCGTGGCCGATGGATTTGGGCGCGGCAATATCGGTGTGGATGGTGTCCGGATCTTCGCCCTGACACATCAACCAGATACGACGACCAAGGTTGCCGAAGCGTCTGCCCAACACGCTGACCGGTAGTTGGCCCACCTCACCACAGGTGTAGGCGCCGTGACTGGCAAGGTAGGTGCCGATGCCGTCGGCGATGCCGCAGAGCTTGGTCGCCGGCACATCGTAGAGTCGCTCTTTTGCCTCCCACGGCGGAATGATAGCGATGCCGTTGGGTTTGTTGAGTTTGGCGGCAAACTTGGCGGTGGTCTTGTCGCCGCTGAGGCCGGCGGAGCAGGTGATGCCGGAAACCTTTGCCACGATCTGACGTGCCATGTGCGCCATACGCGCCGGGGTGCCGTGCAGTTGCTGGCAATGGCTGACATCGAGAAAGGCCTCGTCCACCGAAAAGACTTCAATATCAGGCGTGACCTGTTGCAGCGCATACATGATCTGGCAGGAGACCTCGGCATAGACCTCAGGCCGTGATGGCCGTTGAATGAAAGCGGGGCAGAGCTGCAGGGCCTCTTTTACCCGCATGCCTGTTTTGATGCCAAAGGCGCGGGCCTCATAAGAACTGGTGATAATGGTGCTGCCCTGCATGCCATTGGTGACACCGATCGGTTTGCCGCGCAGTTCGGGAAAATCACGCTGTTCGATGGATGCAAAGAAGGCATCCATGTCGACCAGAATAATGGCGCGGGGCCAGATTACCGGGCAGAGCATTACTCGTAGCTGCGCATCTGGCCGACGACGACACCCTGAATCTGCACCCGCTCGGCGGTGTAGTGCATGGTGGTCAGGGCACGATTGGCCGGTTTCAGCGTGATGCTGCCATCCTGGTTGTGTTGCAGGTATTTCAGTGTCGCCTCGTTTTGGTCGATCAGGGCAACGACGATGTCGCCATTCTGGGCACGTTGCTGCTGTTTCACTATCACCATGTCGCCGTTCATGATGCCTGCCTCAATCATCGATTCGCCTTCGACCTTGAGGATGAAACGATTGCTGCCCATGAAAAACCGGCTCAGATCGATGTGGTCCTGTTCCTCTATGGCCTCAATCGGCTGGCCGGCGGCGATCTTGCCCACTAGCGGCAGGCTGGTGCTGGAGCGTTCCAGCAACTCAATATTGCGCTTACGGCCACTGGCCAGGCGGATCAGTCCGGCCGCTTCCAGTTCGCGGACATAGTTAAAGGCCGAGGTTCTGGAGCGGGTCCCCAGCGCCAGACTGATCTCATCCAGCGACGGCGAGTAACCGTGCTCGGCGAGGTAATCGCAGATAAATTGATAGCTTTGTTGTTGTTTACGGGTCAGCATAAAGTTCACCTTTTGTTCATTTGAGTTTAATGAACAAAACCTGAACTTTCAAGTGCTGTCTTCTAAGGTTTACTCAATACTGTTGGCTGTCATTGAGAATTAAATTGTGAACGGCAACTAAGTCGCGATAGCGGAAGTACCGTATTTCAAAAAATCAGCTCTGAACTTGTCCCGATCTCCAATGATAAATGAACCAGGCCAACCACAAGCCGCCTGATAGCAGAATTGCAGTCAGTATGGCAGGTGTAGGATTGGCCAAGCTGCTTATAGAACCGCCGTACGAAGCGATCAGTACGTAAGGAACGGCGCTAATTAACCACGCAGTCATAAACCTGGAAAATGGCATGCGGGTACTGCCTGCCAGGCAGGCTGTCACTTCGGGGAGAATAGGAATCCCCCGCGAGAGGAGGATCATGATGAAACCGTGTCGGTTAAAACTTTTGATGGCTTCCTGCCGTTGGTTTTCGTTTTTAAGTAAGTACGTCAGTATGGAATCACCAAACCTGCGGCTAATTGCATAGCCGCAAAGTCCTGCTGCGAGTAGTCCTGTTAACGAAGCTGTTGCTCCCGCCCAATGGCCGAGAAAATAGCCAGACAAGATAACAACCGTTAACGTGGGTACTGCAATAAATAGATCAACAAACAGAAGTGCAATGACAATCAATCCTAAATAGATATGGGAGCTGGATTTTGCAGTTTCCAGCCACATTTTTATCTGATCAACCGTTAATAAACCAGTTGATTTGACTAAGATAAAAGTTAGCGCGAAACAAGCGGCCAGGATAAATACTAACTTCAATAAAGGCTTCATTAGATTAACTCCGAGGAAAAATGTTAGGGGTATATCATTGAGATTTCGAATGCCTCTGCTGAGCCAACATTCAACTTGGAATGTTTGTATTTGGGCGGTCCGGTTAGGGTAACTTTCTGTCCGTTGGAGAAGCCTAACCCTTCCTTTGGGTAGATACCGGTCCAATTCTTGGTCACTCGGCCATTGTTGTCTTCGTCATGATGTACCTTGACTGCGAGTTCTTGCTCTTCAACGGTAAACCGAAATTTCATCTCCGTATTCAGTTCCTCAACTTTCCTGGATTGAATTGCCGAGTCATGGCGTTTAGGAAATCCTTCTTCTCGAAATAGCATTACCACCAGGTTTCCACCACGGTTCACCTCGATATTTTTTACATGTACTTCAATTTCAGTTGCCATAACCTGTCCTCCTACTAAGCAGATCATGCCTATTGCTGCTAAAATTATTTTTTTCAGAGCATCACCTTTAGCTGTTTTTCAAAATCCGGCGTGCTAAGCCGGGAGCCAGGCGTAGCAGGAGTCGTAGCAGTTTCACCTTTCCAACATCGTGGTCTGGAATTTCAGCTTCTATGGTATGCATTACCTCTTTAGCTGCACTCGCTGCTGACCGTTTGTTTTTCCCCCGCCCGCTGGTCATGGCTGTATCCACTAACTCAAAGAAGACCTGTTGAACGCCTATATTGCTATCTGCCAGTTGATATCTAAGAGACCGTGTAAAGCCATCCAGGGCGCTTTTGGTTGCGCAGTACACGGCAGAATGTTTTTTGGGTGTTAGTGCCAGACCGGAATTGATGTTTACTATTCGCGCCGAGTTGGATGCCGACAGCGCGGGTAGAAGCCAGTAAGTCAGGCAGCAAGGCGCGGTTAGGTTGGTTGTGATTTCCTGAGGAATGGTTTTCCAGTCAAAGAGATCATCCGTGAACTTTGCGGTAGATTGAATTGCTGCATTATTGATGAGGACATCGATACTTCCATAGCTCTTAACGATCTCGCTTGCCAACTTCTCCAGTCCCTCAAGATTCGTTAGATCACAACACTTAGGTACAATAGAGGGCTTCTGCATTCCAAGTTCGTCAAGTTTGGAAGGGTCGCGAGCGATGACGATGACTTCGTTTTTGGGGCAAAGTAATTTAACCAGTTCGTAGCCAATCCCTGAGGTTCCGCCGGTGAGGACGATACGTTTGTCTTCCAATCTCATGATCTGTCCGTAAAATATACAATTCACGAACATCCTATTGTGCTGGTTATCCAGCGGCATTAACCCAGGTTAAAAAAAGATGAATTTAGCTGAACTAATTCAGACCGAAGGGGCACGGCGCACCTTAGAAAAAGGTAAGCAAATTTTTGGCCAAGGAGAGAGTAATACCAGCCTCTATTTCGTCCAATCAGGCCTGTTAAAGGCGTACTACACCAATAGCGACGGAAAAGTGTTAATCAAGTCCTTCATCCAGCCTTCCAGCGTTATTGGCAGCGTGAATGCATTTCGCATGGGAGGGGAGTCTACTTTTAGTCTCGTGTGTATAGAGCAGAGCACACTTGTTGAGATTTCTTATGCTCTTATTAAGCGCCATAGTGAAGA
>Ga0316192_10001818_pt1 | contig 15743 bp, 13 predicted proteins | sample MerIslwburrow_MG_FD_204931 | JGI IMG/M metagenome (GOLD analysis project Ga0316192, IMG submission 204931) | Coastal sediment microbial communities from Maine, United States - Merrow Island worm burrow | ecosystem: Environmental > Aquatic > Marine > Coastal > Sediment | place: USA: Maine...
AAAGAAGCGCTTCCAGAATGCGCTGGAGGAGAGTGCGCGGCGCAACCGCAGTCTGTTTGATAGTGCCCCTGACGCCATCTTTCTCGCCAACACTGAAACCGGTCAACTGCTCGATGCCAATCCGGCTGCTGAGCGCCTAATCGGACGCTCGCGCGAGGAAATAATCACTCTGCACCAGTCACAACTGCACCCGTCAGATGCGCCGGCGGCAGATATTTTCGAGCGACATGTCCGTGCCGACCTGACCGATGCCTCACATCCAACTACGGACGAGATAGCCGTGTTGCATGCCGACGGCCGTGAAATTCCCACAGAGATCAGCGCGCGTAGCTTACAACTCAACGGCCAGTCGGTCATGCTGGGGGTGTTTCGTGACATTAGTGTGCGCAAGCGCGCCGAAGTTGAATTGCAAGAGACCAGCCACAAACTGAGTTTATCGCTGCGGCTGCTGGAGGGGATTGTGGAGAGCGTTCCCACCCGAATCTTCTGGAAGGATAGGGAGTCGAGATATCTGGGTTGCAACACCTTGTTTGCCGGTGACGCGGGTCTCACCAGTTCGAGTGAGTTGATCGGCAAGACCGACTTCGACATGGGCTGGACGGATCAGGCCGAGGCCTATCGCCAGGATGACAGGCGGGTCATGGAAGCGGGTGCCTCCAAGTTGAATTACGAAGAGCCGCAAACGACGCCGACTGGCGACACCATCTGGCTGCGCACTTCCAAGGTACCGTTGCGGGATGATAATCAGCAGGTCATGGGTATCCTGGGTATTTATGACGATATCACTGAGCACAAGCTGGCCAAGGAGCGGTTGGCACTTAGTGAGAGCCGCCTGAAAAAGGCCCAGGCGGTGGCCCATTTAGGCAGCTGGGAACTTGACCTGGTGAAGGATGAGTTGTGGTGGTCGGACGAAAATTGGCGCATCTTCGGTATTGAACCCGGCACGTGCAATAGCTATCAGGCTTTCCTGGAGACGGTGCATCCGGCTGACCGCGATTTCGTTAACCAATCCTATACTCAATCAGTGCAAAACCAATCTCTTTACGACATCGAGCACCGTCTGCTGCTGCGCGACGGCACGGTGAAATGGGTCAATGAACGCTGCAAGACCTATTATGACGATGATGGCAGGCCGTTGCGTTCCGCGGGCACGACGCTGGACATCACCGCACGTAAACTTGCCGAAGGGCGCGTTGCGCGCTTCGGCCGCATTCTCGACAGCTCGACCAACGAGATCTATGTTTTTGATGCCGCCACTCTCCGATTCGTTGAGGTCAATGAGGGTGCGCGCCGTAATCTCGGTTACAGCATGGATGAGTTGAGCCAGCTTACACCGCTGGATCTGAAACCTGAGTTTAACCAGACACAGTTTGATGCTCTGTTGGCGCCCTTACGAGGTGGCGAACGGGAGGTGGAAATATTTGAAACTGTACACCGGCGCAAGGACGGCAGCTGTTATCCCGTTGAGGTGCATTTGCAGTATTCACTGTCGGAGCCACCGCCGGTGTTCCTGGCGGTGGTCAACGATATTAGCGAACGCCAGAAGGTCATGGAACGCTTGCGTAACAGCGAGGCGAGCCTGGCAGAGGCGCAGCGCATCGCTCGGCTCGGCAACTGGGAGTTCGATCAGTTCAATAACAAATTGAGCTGGTCGGCGCAGATCTACCGCATCTTCGAGGTGGCGCCGGAGCAGTTCGGCACCACCTACGAGGCTTATCTTGAGGTGGTTCACCCGGATGACCGTGATCTGGTCGAAAAGGTCTATCGCGAGTCGGTGGAGTGCCACACGCCTTACGATATTGTCCACCGTTTGATGCTCAAGGACGGTCGTGTCAAATATGTGCGTGCGGCGTGTGAGACCTTTTATGACGAGCATGAGCAGCCGCTACGCCTGGTGGGTACGGTGCAGGATATCACCGAGCAACAGCTTGCCGAGCAGGCGCTGAACCGCTCCAACCGGGCGCTGCGTGCCTTGAGCAGCTGTAATGCAGTCCTGATCCACGCCAGTGACGAAGACAAACTGCTGCAAAAAATGTGTCGCGTAATCACCGAGACCGGTGGTTACCGCTTCGCCTGGATTGGTTACCTGGAGCATGATGAGGAGCAGACGGTACGGCCAGTGGCGCACGCCGGTTTCGAGCAGGGTTATCTCGATGTGGCCAGGGTTTCTTATGCGGATACCGAGCGCGGTCGCGGGCCGGGTGGTCAGGCGATACGCCGTGGCGAGCCGGTGGTGGTGCGTGATGTCATGTCGGACCCGAGCTTCGCTCCCTGGCGCGAGGAGGCGATTGAGCGTGGCTACGCCTCGGTGTTGGCGTTGCCATTGAGAAATAAGGGCGAGGTGTTCGGCAATCTCAGCATTTTTGCCGCCGAGACCAACGCCTTCGACGCGGATGAAATGCGGTTGTTAACCGAATTGGCCGATGATCTCGCCTTCGGTATTGTGGGGCTGCGAACAGGGGCTCAGTGCAATCAACTGCAATTGACCAATATGGAGGTGATGCAGCGCCATAAACAGGCGCTGGTCGACGCAATTCGCGTCATTGCCATGACGGTGGAAAAACGTGACCCCTATACCGCCGGTCATCAATTGCGTGTGGCCGAGCTGGCCATGGCCATTGGCCGTGAACTCGGGCTTGACGATGATCGCCTCGAAGGGCTGGGACTAGGTGCCACCATCCATGATCTGGGCAAGATCTATGTCCCGGCAGAGATCCTCAACCGCCCCGGCCGATTGACGGCGGCGGAGTTCGAGATCATCAAGTCCCACGCTGAGGTTGGTTTTGATATCGTCAAGGATGTGAAATTTCCCTGGCCGGTGGCGGATATGGTGTTGCAACATCACGAGCGCCTCGATGGTTCCGGTTACCCACAGGGGCTCACGGCTGAGGCGATCATCCTTGAGGCGCGCATCCTGGCGGTGGCTGATGTGGTGGAGGCGATTACCGCTCACCGCCCCTATCGCCCGGCACGCGGTCTGGAAACGGCGCTCGACGAGATCGAGTCCAACCGCGGCACATTGTATGACACCGAGGTGGTCGATGCCTGTCTGCACCTGATCCGCGACAAACATTTCTCCTTTGAGGCCGGTTAGTGTGTCTAGGGGTAGGCTATGAAAGGACTCAGGCTGAGCAAGATTTTCCTCCGTGCCCGTGCCTGCTGTTTTGACCCTGCTATGGGGTAGATGCCTGCAGCTCAGTCGTCGAGTATTGTGAGCGGATGACTGTTTGGGTCAGTCTCAATTAGCGCTGCTTCATCAGCTGTGCTCGCTGGTTTGACCAACAGGGTAACGCGGCGGTTGCGAGCCCGCCCGGTGGGGGTGTCGTTGCCGGCTATCGGACGAGTGTCGGCATAGCCGGTGGCGCTGAGGCGCTTTGCCGGGATGCCCTGCTCAATTAGATAACGCGCTACCAGCGCGGCGCGCGAGCCGGATAGTTCCCAGTTGGAGGGGAAGCGGGGGCTGGCGATGGGTTTGTTATCGGTATGTCCCTCAACCCTGATGTCTTGGCTGCTTTGCTGTAGGGCCGGCGCCAGCCCCTTCAATACTGTTTTGCCCTGCGCCAGCAATTCGGCAGCACCGCTGTCGAACAGAATCTCCTCTTCCAGCTGGAGGCTGATGCCCGCCGCGCTGGCGGATATCCTAATCTGACCTTGCTCGACCAGGCCGGCGAGTTGTTGTTGAAACTGCATCAGCAGATTGTGTTGTATGCCCAGGGCCGGGGACGGTGGCATGAGCTGGATCGGCAGATCCCGATGGCCCGTCGCCGTCCCTGTTATAGCCGCTATGGTGTCTATGGTCTGGGAAGCTGGCGGCTTGATCGTTTCAGTAGGCGAGGAAAATGTCAGCAGGACCACAAATAGCACCACCAGTAGGGTAAAGAGATCGACATAGCTGAGGATCCAGTTGTTGTCATCGTCCGTTGCCAGCGGCGCAAGAATGTCGGCCGCCAACGGCAGGTGTGGGCGGGGCGCCAGCACTTCAGTTGGCACCTCTCTGGGCTGCTCTTCAGTCACCTGTTTCTGATCCCGCTGTTGGGATGGCGGGCTGCCGTCCCTCGTTGATTTCATCCCGGTAGTCGGCAGTGAACGATTCCAGCGTGGCGCGGATGTAGGCCGGTGAGCGGTGCTGGCTGATGAGAGTAATGCCCTCCAGCGCCATGTGCATTAGCATCACGCGCCGCTCGGTGCGCCGCTCCAGTTTGGTGGCGATGGGCTTGAAGGCCAGATTGGCCAGCAGGATGCCGTAGAAAGTGGTGATCAGGGCTACCGCCATGTTGCCGCCGATGACGGCGAAGTCGCGGCTTTCCATGCTACTCATCATGCTGATCAGGCCGATCAGCGTGCCGACCATGCCGAAGGCTGGTGCAAACAGCGCCATGCTGCGGAACACTTGGGCTTCGGCCTGTTCCTTGGCCTTGAGACGCAAGATACGCCACTGCAACAGGGCGAGAATGTCCTCCAGCGGGCTACCGTCGATTACCAGTTGCAGTCCGGTCTTGAGGAAGGGATTTTTGATCTGTTCCAGTTTATCTTCCGCCGCCGTCAGCTTGCCGGCAAACCAGATGCGCGAGACCTCGACCAATTCGTCCAGGTCCTCCCGCTCATAGAGGCGTTCGTTGCGCAGCACCACCCAGAAGACACAAAATACACGTAGCACTTCGTGCAGTGGGTAGCTGATCAGGGTGGCGGCGACGGTGCCACCAAGTACGATGATCAGACCTTGAGCGTTCCAGAACAGGGCCAGATTGGCAGTGTCGTTGAACAGTACCACTCCTGCCAGGGCGATGCCTATCAGCATACCTAGGAGCGTGCTTGGGTTCATTGCGGCCTGTCCTTATTGTCACGAAAGATGCGTTTGAGAGTACAACGCGACTGTTGTTCATATCGGCAGCTTGATAGTTGTACTTTAAGTGCTGTCTATGTGGCTCAACTTTATCCGTTTTCTGCCGTAACTTATTGTAACAATATAAGTTTTAGCTGTTGAGGGTGGTTGTTTGGATGTTGAGTAAGTGTTTGAGTTCAATCACTAATTTTGCTTGTCTAGGGCGATGGCTGGGCCGTGGCGCTGCTTTGCTGTGCCTGATTGGTGTGATTGCTCCGGTCAACGCCACGACCTATGTCCTGCCGGGCAAGGGTGACGATGTTGTCGGTCAGGTGCAATATGCCCAGGCCAAAGCTTCGGACACCCTGCTGCGTCTTGCCCGTCGTTATGACGTGGGTTATGAGGCGATCAAGGCAGCAAACCCGGCTGTTGATCCCACGCTGCTGCAACAGGGACAGCGAATTGTGATTCCAGCGCGACATATTTTGCCTAAGGGGCCGCGTGAGGGGATTGTTATCAATATCGCCGAGCAGCGTCTGTATCACTATACCCGCCCTGAAGAGGGGCCTGCCTTGGTGAGTACCTATCCGGTCAGTATTGGTCGTGATGCCGGTTCCAGGTTGGTGGGCAGCTATAAGGTTACCCAGCGTATGCGTAAGCCTAGTTGGGAAGTTCCTGCCTCGGTAAGAAAAACAAATTCACGCCTGCCAGCAGTTGTTCCACCGGGTTCGAAAAATCCCCTGGGGGAATATGCGATGAAGTTGGATGTGCCCGGTCTTATGATTCACGGCACTAATAAACCAAACAGTATTGGCATGAAGGTTAGTCGTGGCGGCGTACGCCTGTACCCGGAAGATATTGCAATATTGGTGCATCGCTCGGTGAAGGATACGCTGGTGCGAATCGTCAACGAGCCATTCAAATACGGTTACAAAAATGGAGTGCTCTATTTTGAGATCCATAAGCCTGCTTCGGCCGGTAATTTGAACCTGGCAGCATTGGTTAATAAGGTGACGGCGATTATTCCCGATCAGCTCTGGCTGGCTGGCTGGCAGCGGGTCAAGTCTGTTGGCGAACGCGCCACTGGTTTTGCTGAGCCGATTGAGCAGCTACGTTCAACCTCAAAATACCCGCGTCGCTGGATGTTGCAGTTAGCCACCTATAAAAACTATGCAACGGCACGCAAGCTGATGTTGCAGCTGGAGGAGCTGGACCTGCCGGTGACCGCCACAGGCTGTGAAACGGGCAAGTGTAAAGTGCTGGCCGGGCCGTTTACTGATCATGACTATATGAAAGAGCAGTCAAAGAAGATTAAATGGATTACCCGTATTAAGGCGCTGAAGGTGCCTTATCAGTCTGATGACGATCTAAAGCAAGAAGTGGTGGGGCAGAAGCTTGCAATGCTTGAGTGACGGCTTGTTTAGCCTGGCGCCCGTTTAAAGGTTCGTTTGAGACAGTTGTTGGGTGTGCCGTCTATTCCTTCAATACTTGTCTGTGGTTTTTAGTCTAGCTTCAAACTGCTGGTGTCGATATCGGCCGGCGGAACCTCTTTATGTCGCATCACATCCTCACCGACATCGGCCATGGATAGTTCGCTGATATCGATGTCGGCCTCTGGCACCGGTTCATACTGCATGACGTCTTCACCTGCCTCTCCCATATCGAGTTTGCTGATGTCGATAGCCGGTTCCGGGATTGGTGTGTATTCAGTTACATCTTCACCTACCTCGCCCATCGATATCTGGTCGATGTTGATATCAGGTTCCGGGGTGGTGGTTGCCTCAACCAGTGTTTCGCCGACTGAGTCCATAACAAGGCCGCTGGTATCAATATCTGCGGGTGCTGCCACGGGGGTTTCGTCCATGGTACTGCCTGTGGCTGCCAACGATGCATGGTCGAGTGAAGTGTCGGCAGTAGTATCCGTTTGATCTGTGCTGGTGGGTGCTTCGTCCGCCATGGCGACGACGGCCGCAGCCAGACCGGCATTGTTGATAGCCGTTTTGTACTTCAGGGCTGTGGCTTTATCCAGACCTTTTTTTACCGCCAGCTTGCGGCCGGAAAACATCGGTTCAACCTTGTCCGGGGTGGTCTTGAATAGCTTGGCTATGTTTTGTTTGACCTGTTCGATCTGGGCACCTTCCGTCAGCGTGCCATTGACTAGAATCTGGAACATTTCTTCACTCATGATTCAAAACCCTTTATTCGTCACGTCTATAAAGACATCGGCAGGATAACCGGTTTTTACAGTTTAGCTAAGAACCCGTTCAAGATTTCGCTGAAGGGCGCATCGCGGCGTTAAAAGCTCTCTCAAAATGCTCACATACCCCATGTATGCTGTGCTTTTTCGGTCGCTTTTGCCTTGCGCTGCATCCCTTGATCGAAATCTTGAGCGGGTTCTAAGGTGCTATTGAAAGAATCGGCTGTGTTCCAGTCTGATCGGGAACAGCCTATGGTCGAGTTGCTGTAATAATGGCCCGCATTGGGGCAGGATAACCTTCGGCAGTTTTGCTGTGGTCATCAGGGTCGAGGTAATCAATCAGTGACTCGTATGTCATCCATGAGGTCGAACGCTGTTCAGCGGTGCTGGTGGTAGAGGCATCGACAAGTTTGATATCCCTGAAGCCGCAGCGTCTTAGCCATAGTTCAAGCGTGGCGCAGGAGGGGATAAACCAGGTATTACGCATCTTGGCGTAGCGTTGTTCCGGCATCAGGCATTCACCTTGTTGGCCTTCTATGATCAGAGTCTCTAGTACCAGTTCACCGCCGTGGCGCAGATTGTCACGCAGCTCGATCAGATGATCCAGCGGTGAGCGGCGGTGGTAAAGCACACCCATGGAAAAAACCGTGTCAAAGCCGTGTAGCCTGGCGGGCATGTCCTGGATGCCGAGCGGTAAAACATAGGTATTAAAATCGCCAATAAAGTGCTTGATGGTTTGGTGCTGGACCACAAATAGCGGTGATGGGTCGATGCCTATCACCAGTTCAGCACCAGCACCGGCCATGCGCCAGCAGTGATAACCACTGCCACAGCCGACATCGAGAACAGTGCGGCCATTAAGTGGCTGGATGTGATCCTTGAGGCGATCCCATTTCATATCGGAGCGCCATTCCGTATCCACCTCGACACCGTGAATCGAGAACGGTCCTTTACGCCAGGGCATCAGTTGTCTTAGGGCCGCCTCTATCGTCTCGCGCATTTCGGCCGAACAGCTGTTTTCATCACCGACAGTGATGGCGTTAGCGTTCAAGTCGACCTTGACTGGTTCAATGACAGGCAGAGCCTCAAGGGCTGCAAACCATCTGGGCAGATCGCCATGACGTGCCGGGCTGAAATTTTGTTCGAGCAGGCCAGGCAGGGCTATGGCCAGCGGCTCAAGGGCAGTGCCTTGCAGTTGTTGGTAAAGCGGGCTGAAATCGATCATTTGATGGCAAGGATGGAGGCGAAGTTAAAACACTGAAACCAGCTGCTGCTTTGCTTGAAGCCGATGCTCTTGAGACGCTGATGGTGTTGCGGCAGGGATTCAGGGATGAGGACATTTTCCAGGGCGGAACGTTTCTGGCTGATCTCCAGCTCGCTATAACCGTTGGCCTTTTTAAATGTCAGGTGCAGCCTGTCCAGCAATTCGGCCTCGTCGGCATCATCAAAAATGATCTTTTCAGACAACACCAGCACACCGCCGGGCAACAGGCCGGCATAGATATTTTGCAGCAATTGCAGACGTTGCTCAGGCGGTAAAAACTGTAAGGTGAAGTTCAGCACTACCACGGAGGCGCGCTCAAACTTGAGTTCGCGGATATCGGCGCAAAGCACATCAACTTCAATCGGCGAAATGTCATCGGCAATATTATCGCGGCACTGAGCCACCATGGCTTCGGAGTTATCAACAGCGATGATGTGGCAGTCGTGGTGGGGAATGCGTCGGCGCATGGACAGTGATGCTGCACCCAGCGAGCAACCCAGGTCATAGATGTTGCTGCCTGGTTGTGCATATTCCTGGGCCAGCAGGCCGAGCATGGTGATCAAGGTGCTATAACCAGGCACCGAGCGGCGGATCATATCGGGAAAGACACGCGCCACAGCAGCGTTGAATTCAAAGTCAACGATTTGCTCATGGGGTTTGGCGTAGATGGCGTCTGGGGTCTGTTTATCGCTCATGGGGCTGGATTCGGCTGATTGAAGCAGGCCCAATAATACACCAAATGGCCGAGGCGCTGGGTGGTGCCAGAGTTTGAATTGGAGTTGGAGTACAATAATCCCATGCAAATTATTGATAGCCATTGCCATCTTGATGTTGTCGATTTCGATGCCGATCGCGATGCCGTGCTGGCCGATTGTCGGGCGCTGGGTGTCAGCAGAATTGTGGTGCCAGGGGTTGTTGCATCTGGTTGGGATAATCTATTGCAGGTCTGTCGCCAGCAAACGGGGCTTTATCCGGCGCTGGGCTTACACCCTGTTTATCTTGATGAACACGGTGTGGACGATCTGAAACTACTGGAACAGCGTTTGGCCGATGTGGATGACGTAGTGGCCGTTGGTGAGATTGGTCTGGATTTTTTTATTGCCGATCTGGACCGACAGCGCCAGATAACACTATTCGAGGCTCAGCTGGCCATTGCAGTTAATGCCGATTTGCCCGTCATCCTGCATGTGCGCAAGGCGCATGATCAGGTGATTGCCATTCTGAAACGTTTTCGCCCCAGGGGTGGCATCGTTCACGCATTTAATGGCAGCCTTGAACAGGCGCAGCAATATATTGACTTGGGGTTTAAGCTTGGTTTTGGCGGCATGCTTACCTATGATCGTGCCAGCAAGCTGCGCGGTTTGGCCAAACAGTTGCCGCTGGAAACCATGGTGCTGGAAACCGATGCGCCGGATATGTCCGGTCAGCCTTGCCATGGTCAGCGCAACAGTCCCCAATACTTGCCGCAATATCTAGAAGCATTGGCAGAGCTGAGAGGGGAAAGTGTCGGGCAGGTTGCGGCGGTGACAACAGAGAATGTCATGACTGTATTGGCTCTTAAATAAAACATGAAGATAGGTGTCAGGTGAAATATAAAATTATCCCGGTAACTGCCTACCAGCAAAACTGTTCTTTGATCTGGTGTGAAAACACCAACAAGGCCGCCTTGATAGATCCTGGTGGTGATGTTGAGATGTTGCTCGCTGAGGTGGATGGCTTGGGCCTGGTTTTGGAAAAGATCCTGCTCACCCATGGTCATCTTGATCATGTCGGCGGCGCAAAACAGATTGCAACAAAACTAGGTGTGCCAATCATTGGCCCACATCAGGCCGATGCCTTCTGGTTGCAGGAATTGCCGAAGCAGTCAGAGATGTTTGGTTTTGCCCATACTGATGCCTTTGAACCGGATCAATGGTTACAGCAAGGTGACAGCGTTGAAGTTGGTGAAGTGATGTTGTCGGTATTGTATTGCCCCGGTCATACCCCCGGCCATGTGGTTTTTTATAATGACAGCGAAGCTGTGGCCTTTGTTGGTGATGTTCTGTTTCAGGGCTCAATCGGGCGAACCGATTTTCCTCAGGGAGATTATGATCAGTTGATCAGCAGCATCAAACAAAACCTATTGCCCTTGGGTGATGCCGTGATGTTTGTGCCTGGCCATGGGCCAATGTCCAACCTTGGTCATGAGCGACAAAACAACCCATTCCTGCAAGATTAATCGTGTTTAAATAATTGCGGAGATATAAAACTTGTCAGCAAAAACCATATTTTTGAATCAGCCCATTTATGATTATTTACGCGATGTGTCATTGCGTGAATCGGAACTGATGACAGCACTGCGACATGAAACTGCCGAGCTTGAAATGGCGATGATGCAGATAGCGCCGGAACAGGGACAGTTTATGACTCTGTTAGTGCAATTGCTGAGTGTGGGCAAAGCAATTGAAGTTGGCACCTTCACCGGTTATAGCGCCCTGGCCATTGCCATGGGTCTGCCTGCGGATGGCCGTTTGATCGCCTGTGATATCAGTGACGAATGGACCGCCATAGGTAAACGTTATTGGCGACTTGCCGGTCTGGCTGACAAGATTGATTTACGTCTGGCGCCTGCCATCGAAACGCTGGATGATTTATTAAACAATGCTCAGGCCGGTGAATTTGATTTTGCCTTTATCGATGCCGACAAACAAAACTATCTTAATTATTATGAGCGCTGTCTGCAGTTGTTGTGTCCGGGCGGCTTGATCGTGGTGGATAATGTTTTGTGGGATGGCAGTGTTGTCGACCCCGAAAATCAAAAACCTGACACCTGTGCTATCCGTGATTTTAATTTATTTGTTAAGAGTGATCAGCGGGTTGATATCAGTATGATTCCGCTCGGCGACGGCCTAAGCCTGATCAGAAAAAAGTAGTAAATTACTTTTTTTGTTTCAGTCATGTTTGAGTTGTAGTAACTCGTCGGCCTGCGAGAAATCTTTCGCATGGCGAAACGCTGTGAATAACTCCGCGGCCTCTGGGTATTGTCTTTTTAAATAGACCAGCCACTGTTTCAGGCGACCAAGAATTTTTATGGCGTCGATTTGTGGTCGTGTTTGCATTTTCATGGCCTTGCCCAGCTCCATTATCAGACCAGTGATTTCATTCCAGTGCATAGGTGTTGCTATGTTTTGTGTTTGAGTCGCTGCTGTAATTTGTCTGGCTAGGTCGGGTTGGGCAACGGCACCGCGGCCGAGCATGAAGTCCTGGCAACCACTGATTTCCCGGCAACGGAGGAAGTCATCAACGCTATTGATATCACCATTGGCGACCATGGGTATTGAGAGCGCAGCATCGATACGGCCGAACCATTCCCATCTGGCCGGGTGTTTGTAGCCATCAACCTTGGTGCGGGCATGAACGGTGATAAAGCTGGCATTGGCCGTCTCTACCGCCAGGGCGTTCTCCAGGGCTAGTTCGGTAGATTCATAACCCAGGCGTATTTTGGCTGAGACGGGCAGGTCTCTTGGTACTGCTTTGCGAACAGCTTCAGTAATTTTGAAAATACGTTCGGGTTCTTTTAACAGTACGGCGCCGCCTGCCTTGCGATTTACAAATTTCGAGGGGCAGCCGAAATTAATATCAATAGAGGTGGCGCCAAGTTCGACTGCCAGTTGCGCATTTTCAGCCATGGCCTCGGCTACGCCGCCAAGCAATTGAATCGTTACCGGTGTGCCAGAGCTCGTTTGGCTGGCGTGCTCTAATTCTGGGCAGATGCGATGAAAAATATGTCCGGGTAACAGCTTGTCTGTTACGCGCACAAATTCGGTGACGCAGTGGTGGTATCCACCGATACGTGTAAGGATGTCACGCATATGGTGATCGATGACGCCTTCCATCGGGGCGAGGTATATTTTCACTTGATTCGGTCTGTTGCTAGGGTGTCGGGATTATATCGCAGTATGGGCTGTGATGAACTCTGCTTGTTAGGTGTGTGAGATGAAACAGAAAATTCTATGTCTGCATGGTTATGCCATGAATCCAGATTGGTTGCGTGAGTGGTTGCAGCCTATTGAAGAGGCGCTTTCGTCCCGACTTGAGTTTGTTTATCCTTGCGCCCCCATTGTCTGCCCTGAGGCCGAAATTGTGGCCATGATGGAGATGTTTCAAGCGCTGATGCCTAAGTCCAGGCTTGGCCATGATCAGAACTGGTGTTGGTATCGAGCCACAGATGATAAACCGCCGCGTTATGTCGGGCTTGATGAGACCTTAGCTGGCTTGCATGAATTGAGTCTCAGGCATGGCGGCTTTGATGGTGTGTTGGGTTGGAGTCAGGGCGCTGTGGTGGCAGCCATCATGGCGGCGCAGCAGTGTAATCAACACACTTATGATTATGGCATGCGCTGGGCGGTTATTTGCGGTGGATTTTTACCCGGTGATAAAACAATAAAATCCTGGTTTGACGATGAAATAGGGATGCAAAGCCTGCATGTAGTTGGCAGAAAAGAGTCCGAGTTTTTATCCCGGCGTGCGGCCGATTTGCATTCACGTTTTGTAAATGCCGATTGGCTTGAAACGCCGGTTGGGCATGTGTTGCCGCTGAAATATCCGGATTATATGAGTCGCATTAGTAACTGGATGGCAGAGAAGCTGGATGAGGGGTGAGTGTTTAGATTAGCTCAAGTGATTCGAAGTCGTTTTCTTCAAACAGAATTGTGGCGACATTGATGTTATAGGCATTTGATTCGAGTATTTTTCTGATTTTTATCGGTGTCTCGTTGTTGGCCATCAACTCAAGGTTGCAGACCTTGCGTGGGCAGTAGGCTTGTTTGTTCGGGTTGAGAACCAATAACACCACTGGTAGTAGATTGTGATTGCGGTTGACGCTCATGACTATGCCAATTTCACCGGTGCTTAGTTCGACAATGCTGCCGATCGGAAAGATGCTCAGGCATTGGATAAACTTATCGAGTAAATCTCTAGGAAAGGCCTCCTCTTCACTTTCATACATCAGTCTAATGGCTTCATGTGGAGAGATGCCGTCGTGGTAGCAGCGTTTGGTAGTGATGGCATCATAAACATCGATAATGGCGACGATCATGGTCAGCTTATTAAGTGTCTCGACCGTTAAGTGACGTGGATAGCCGGAGCCATCGATTCGCTCATGATGAGAGCGGGCAATTTCGGCAATGGCTGGGTTAAGTTCGGCACGTTTTTTCAGCAGCCGATAGCCGTATTCAGTGTGTAGTTTGATTTGGGTAAACTCTTCATCGCTCAACGCGCCAGGTTTGTTGACGATGCTGTTGGCAATTTTCATCTTGCCAATGTCATGCAATAAGGCACCGAGGCCAAGTATGCGTAACTGTACAGGGTTTAACTTTAGGTGTTTGCCAAACACAATTGCCATGATGCAGACGTTGAGACTGTGCCTGACGGTGTATTCGTCATACTCCTTTAGCTGGCTCATCAGCATCAGGGCGTTATCATTTTTGATAATGCTGCTGGCCATTCTTTCAACCAGAGCCTTGCCGTCACTGACGTTGAAGGTGCGATCAAACTGAACATCTTCAAGTACATGGGTGATGTAGCCGTGGCTCAGGTCGTAGGTTTTTTTGATGCGGCGTATTTCTGCTACCAGGTGATGATGATTTTGTCGGGGTTGAACAGACTGTTTCGGAGGAATGTTTAGTTGAGTCGTTTGGAAGCGATGTGGTGCCGGTTTGTGCTTGTTTAGCTTTTCATCTCGATCGTCATAGACATAGACAAATTTGCAGTGCTGGGCCAGTTGGTCGAGCTCTTTTTGTTTGCGGATGGGGAAGCCCTGAAATAGAAAAGGGGTGTTAATCCAGGGCCTGTCGAGTTCATCGACATACATACCGAAGTCTAAATCCTTTATGTAGACCTTTCTTCGCATGATCTGTTATTTGGTCGCTAACGGCTAGTCTGGTCGAGATAGACAGTAATCATCAGGTGCATTCATATCTAGTGTGCCATCCTGGGCTAGTCGAATTCTGAGGCTTAGATTGTTGCGTGAATCAGCATGTTCGAGGGCTACTTCCACACTGATTTTATCTTCTTGATATAAGTCGTACAAAGCCTGATCAAAGGTCTGCATGCCAACATCGTTGCTTTGCTCAATGGCCGTTTGAAGCTCGTTTATCTGACCTTTGTGGATTAGGTCGGCGATATGCGGGGTGTTGATCATTAGCTCGACGGCTGGCAGGCGTTTATTGTCTTTGCCGATGATGAGCCGCTGAGAAATAATGGCTCTCAGATTCTGTGACAGATCCATGTGCAGTTGATGATGCGCCTTTTCTGGAAAAAAGTTGATGATACGTTCCAGTGTCTGCGCGGCATTGGTGGCGTGCAGGGTGGAAAGGCATAGATGACCGGTATCGGCATAGGCTAAAGCCTGCTGCATGGTTTCCTGATCACGAATTTCACCAATCATGATTACATCCGGTGCTTCACGCATGGCACGTCTCAGGGCGCTGGCATATGACAGAGTGTCTAGTCCGACTTCACGTTGGTTGACGATAGACTTCTGATGTTGATGAGTGAATTCGATTGGGTCTTCGATGGTCAGGATATGGCCGGTCTTGCTGCAGTTGCGGTAATTGATCATTGAGGCCAAGGTGGTTGATTTGCCTGAACCGGTGGTGCCGACTACCAGCACCAGGCCGCGTGGCGCCATGACAAGATTATTAAGGGTGTTTGGCAGCCTTAGTTGTTTTACTGATTTGATATCGGCATTGATGTAGCGCACTACCATCGCCACCTCACCGCGTTGGCGAAAAACATTGACTCGAAAGCGGCCTATGTCCTTGGCTGAAATGGCCAGATCCATTTCAAGGGTTTCTTCAAAGCTCTCGATCTGCTCCTTATTCATGATGGAGTAGGCCAGTTGTTTTACTGCGCCGGGTGGCAATGGGGCGTGGCCCATATGGCTGGTGGTGCCTTCGATTTTTATGCAGGGTGTGGCATTGGTGCTAAAGAACAGGTCTGAAGCATTTTTTTCAACCATGATCTTTAAATACGGATGAAGGTCCATTTCTGTTTATTGTCCTGTGTGGCTGAGTACGTCCGACTGTTTGCTATGAATGATACTGATAAAGAAATTATCGTCAGCAGCGGTCACAGCTTTAGCTGCAGCTATTTGTTTAATATTGGCTAAGTAGTGATGTTGAGGGGATAGAGAGGAAGCTTGTTATCAACTGTGTTGATGTTTGTGTGGATTATCAACGTGTTGGCAGTGACATCCTGAGGATCTGGTTTCAGTTGGTTGAATCTCAGTGAGTTCGGCTTGTGGGGTGTTTAAATAGTGTCAAGATTTTGTTTATGTCGCTTTATTCACCTAGCACAAAAAGTATCAGCCAGGTGAGCTGGTCTTGGCTAACTTACGGCTAGAGTGGCAGGTGAAAAAGAACAGGGTGCCAGCAATGGCGCCAATAATCACGGTGCCGGACAAAATAAAGATAAGGAAT
>Ga0316192_10001819_pt1 | contig 15743 bp, 13 predicted proteins | sample MerIslwburrow_MG_FD_204931 | JGI IMG/M metagenome (GOLD analysis project Ga0316192, IMG submission 204931) | Coastal sediment microbial communities from Maine, United States - Merrow Island worm burrow | ecosystem: Environmental > Aquatic > Marine > Coastal > Sediment | place: USA: Maine...
GGTCGCGCCCATTCTGGTAGGCGCTGAAATCCGCCGTCACACCATGCTTCGCACAAGCCTTGCGGTGCTTCGAGAAGCGCTCGGTCGTGTAGCCTCTCGCGCCGTCCTCAAAGCCAACTGCCGACCAGTCCGTGGCCACGCATTCTTCGCCGCTCATCGATGCACAACCACTCATCATAAGCGTGGCGAGAGCTGTTCCGATCACAATCCATTTCGCGTTCATTGCGAACTCCGTCCATTTGTCGATGCCAGACATAATCCCGACGATAACGTGATACTCCGGGAACTGCCGTGATGACATTCACAGATACGCCTACCTGCATGAACAAAAGCTGAAAATTGCGGGCTTTTCGAAATCTTGAGGTCTCAATGTGACCTGCATCACAGAGCATCAGGCCCCCTTGCCGATACCCTCATCAGACCAAAGGGAATTCCGGGATTGATGGCATGGATATCGAAGCGATCAGTGGCGCTGCGACAGTAGCTCTGACGAGCACGATCCTCTTCCTGTTGGTTGCCAAGTCCTGGAACGCACTGAGCCGCAACGTTGGTTCGACCCCGAGTTTCGCAGACAGCATCATGCATGAAGCGGCACAGCGCTTCCGCGACGAATTGGATCGGCTGTCGAGCTCCCAGGCCATGTACCTGAGCGGTACGCTCGTATTTATCTTGCTGTTTTGCGCCGCCTACATTCTGCGGGCCGAGGATCTGTTCGCCGGATACCCGTCGTGGCAACTGTGGTTGCAGATCGGTTTCCTGGGCCTGGCCGCAGGATTCGCCGCCTGGCGGCTGGGCTGCACCGTCTTCGCGCGCCGGCAGGTGAAGTTCATTCGTGATGCAAACGTCGCCATCGGGCACCAGTTGCAGCGGATTTCGACTGGCGCTAATCGTGTATTCCATGACGTGGTCACGAGTGCCGGTGTTGTCGACCACGTGCTTGTCGGACAGACCGGCATATACGCGGTGAACGTCGTGGCACGCCGTGGTGGCAAGAACGGCAACGCGGTACTGAACGGCAACGATCTTTCATTCTCCAACAAAGACGAACGGTCGCCAGTAGTCGAGATCACGGCCAGCACCGTCCGGCTCGAGAAAGAGATCTGCCGATTGCTGGGCCACAAGATTCGCGTACGTTCAGTTATTGCCGTCCCTGGATGGGACATCGGTGAGCAGGCCAGCGAGCACCACCTGCTCGTCAACGAACGCACAATCGCCATGCTGCGTGGCTGGAAAGATCAGTCCGACTACCTCATGAATGAGGACGTCGATGCGTTGCAGAAAGAACTGACGGCACGCTGCCGCCACAAGTAATCCCTCAGCCAGCGCCCTGTGTCGCCTGCTGCAACTGTCGCTGCGCGTCAATAAACTGCTGAGCGGCTTTCCCGAGATACGTTTCAGCCTCTTCATCGTACCCGTCGGCAGAGGCTGACCACACGCGATTAATGTACCGCTCTCCGGCAGCAAAGCTGCTCATGATGTCGGCATAGATCTGCAGACCGAACAGATGCACCATGCTCTGGCGCGCATCGGCGAAGCGACGCAAATCTTCACGCAGGTGAAGATCGATACGATTGCGCAATGCGTCACCACGTAACGACTCGCCATTAGTCAATTCGTTCAGGTCCGTCACGATATTGTGAATCGACTCTCGCAGTTCACCCCGATTCACTTCGAGAACCGTGTCCGAGCGCGCATGCGCCGAAGCCTGCCGTTTGAACATGACAAGCCCGGCAATCGCCGCCACGGCCGCCACTACAAAAAGCTGCCAGTTGACGTTCTGCACATCGAGCGCGGTCGAATACGCGCCAGCCAGGAAGCCTGCAGCCAACAAGAGATATCCGATAGTTTTCATCTTTCTTCCCCTACGACGACAAGACGATTCGTAAGGCGTCACCGACGCCGACGAGTGCTTCACCCACAATGAGGCCGGCGGCAATAGGTATGCCTACCTCCTCGCTCCACGTCTGACCTTTCATTCGATCAGACAACTCACGCCCCAACGTTCCGAGCGAGTAAGTCAGAACGATGTTGAACGGCAGGTAGAAGCCAAGCCCCACCGTGATTCCCAATCCACCCATCACAGCCGAGAGAATACCGCCCAGCACCGCACCGGCAACGTATTTCTGAGTCGGGACATCGCCACCCATGATGCCGTCGATGGTGCTGGCCAGGGCCTGCGCCTGCGGAGCGGGTAGCTTCTCACTTCCCAGACCATGCGACTCGTTGAGGATGAAGATCACACCAATAACCACGATCGGGCCAAGCCATGCGCCAGCGAACTGGCCGATTTGCTGCATCCGAGGCGTGGCGCCAACCAGGTAGCCCGTCTTCAAATCGAGCATCAGGTCCGTCGCCTGCGACATTGCAACGCACATCGCCGCACCGACCATGAGGGCCGCAATGATCGAGTCCGCGCGATCCATGCCAAATGCCTGTGTCAGCACGATCAGCAACGTAATCCCAACAAGCGTCATTCCGGACAATGGCGACCAGTTCGTGCGCCCGATGGCCTCGGACAGGATGATGCCTGCCATCCAGATCCACAGGGTGCCGAGCAATGCCATCGCAATGCCCTGCGCCAGTCCTACGCTCTCAACTGACGATACCGCCATGTAGCACAACAGGATCAAGGCGCCACCAACCGCGAAATAAAGCAGCTTGATCGGCATTTCGTCCGCTGATGCGTCTGTCTCCACCTGCGCGGCCTTTTGCATCGATTTGATCGCGCTGACGATCAGCGGTGAAGCCAGGATGACACCCATGATGGCGCCACCGATGAGCATCCCGATGCCCAATGGGCGGTACAGCAACAAGCGTAACGGCCCTGGCTGATTGATCGTCTCACCAGCCGCATCAAGAGGAAATGCCCCCATTGCTGACAGCAGCGGTGACAGGAACCAGTAAGCGACGAAGCCGCCGATGATGAACGCAATGCCACCGCGTCCGGCGATAAATCCGACGCCTATGGTCATGAGCGACAAGTACCAGATGCCGTTCATGTATTCGGGCAAGCCAATCAGCGCACCGAGGTTCCAGTTGGAAACACCGGTCTCGATCGTCGTGAATTGCACGGCTGCACTAACAAGCGCTGCGACGACGAGGACAATCGCTTTACGGACACCAGCGCCCGGGGATTTCAGAATGGTCGCCACAGCGACACCACCCGGATACGTCAGACGCTCGTAATCGATCATGTGCTTGCGCAGCGGAATGATAAACGCGATGCCGAGGAACGCACCAGCTATACAACCGAACGTCAGGATCACGGGATCAAACCTGTCGCCGAATCCCAGTATGAAGATCGCGGGCACAGAGAACATCATGCCCGAGGACGCGCCGTTCACACCGGATGCGATCGTCTGGACGATGTTATTTTCAATGATGCTCTTGCGGCGCAATATGCCGCGCAGAACACCGAAACCGAGAATTGCCGCGAGCTCGGACCCTTCGATCGAAAATCCGAGAATCAGTGCCGCATAGCCGATTGATACCGCAATTACGCAGCCAATGACCCAGCCGACGATGAGCGCTATCCAGGTTAGCTCCGGATATGGCCGGGCTACTGTTGATGGTGAGTTATCCACCCCACTCCCCCTTCGTTATTTTCGCAAAAGCCTACCACAGTGGTTCGAGACGTGCTGCCAGCTGCTCCTTCTCGATAACTTCCCGAAACTCGTCCGCAAGCACCTCGCACGCAGCAACACATTGCTTCCAGATCCGGACACGTTCAGCAGGTTCGAAATTCACGAAGTCAGTTCGATCCGGAATCTTGCCGTTCGGCAATTTCGCAACGAATTCCTCCGACGGACTGATCAGTATGGTCCTGTCCACATTGCCCGCTTGTGGTCGGCGCCATTTCAGATTCTTGTCGAACCACCCCGGAACGATTCGCCCGTAAAAATGCGGGAACAGTGTGAGTCTCTCGCGGTCGCTATGCGGCAGATCGAGGTGATAGTCGATAACGCCGCCGTCACGGTATACGCCGGGCTGTGCACCGGCGATGTCACGAACGCCTGACAACACGAGCGGAATCGCTCCAGTTGCGACGATGGCGTCCTGCAGATTGTCCGGCGTCAGTCTGATGCGCTGCAACGGAAATCCCGTCACATTAAAAAACGGCGGCACTTCGCGCCGGTCATAAAACAAAGCCCGCTCGAAAGACCAACCGAGCGTTGAGCGACTCACAGCGTTGAGCGCTGCGGCCGCAATTAGTCCGAATGCCAGCAATGCGCGATTTTCCGATGCCATGACATGGCGACTCCGCACCGCCATGATGTGCGTTCGGAACAACGGGTTACCCAGGATTTCGGTAACACCGGTGTCACCAAGCACGGCATCCAGGATCGCCCGAGTCTTTGCCGTGATTTCGTGAATGTCGGGCTTTTCGCTGTAGCTCTGCTCGAGGTACGCCCTCTCGAAACGCTCGATAGCCGCCAGCGGGTCCGCCTGCGCATAACAGGCGAAGCGCCACGAGCCGATTGAGCTGCCGATCAGATGCACGGGTCCATTGAGACGCGGAACGACGCTCGTAAGAACCGCGCGATCCAGCTGACTCAGCACCAGCCATTTCGCACCACCCGAGGCGCCGGCAATGGTCCCCACCGACGATATGTCGAATCCATGTTGCCGCACGGATTTAAGGGCACCCGCGCCCGCCTTGAATGTCAAAGAGAACGGTTTCACAGATTTTGGATTTGTAACGCGCCGGAGAATCGTATGAGCGGGTATTATAGGGGCTTCTTCAGGCCAGTGGTTTTCTCGATGACTTTGCGATTTCTGTCCGCATTGGCGGCGATCTTTGCGTTCGCATTCAGCCCCACCTTGCTCGCCGACAGCGACACACCCCCGCTGTACGTGGGGACCAACGGCATTGACGCCGGCAATTGCCAGGATTCCGCAGCGCCTTGTCGCAGCATTGATTACGCGCTGAAGCGCGTCGGAAAAAACGGCCAGATTCGTATCGCTACCGGTGACTACGCACTCGAGGCACCCGAGAACGTTTTTTACCTGGTCAGCGGCGCCATCGATGTGCGTGCTGAAGCCGGGGCGACACTGGTCGGCGTCCCGCATGAGTTTGCCGGTGACCTGGGTGCGCGAGGTTTCAGGGTTATCGCCGACACCAAGGGACTCAACCGCGAGACCGCGCAAAAACTGGTCGATACGCGCATCAGTCTTCAGTCCAGCTCCTCCGCCACCGCGTGCGTCGGTGGCTTCGCAGGCGCGTTTCCCTGTGACAAGGTTGACCTGCTTGCACATGTAGCGGACCGAACTCCCCCTGCCCGCGGTGCGGACATCTGGGGATTTGTCGATCTCAATTCCAATCGCGAATACGCAATCATGGGTTTCAGCACAGGTACGGCCGTCTACGACATCACCGACCCACGGAATCCGCGCGAAGTTGGATTCGTCGATGGCCAGACAACGACCTGGCGCGACATCAAGATTTATCAATTCTGGAACGCATCAGACGCTCGCTGGAATGCGTACGCCTATGTGACGGCCGACAATGCGTCGGATGGGCTCTTCGTCATTGACCTGACGCAATTGCCGCAACGCATCTCGCGCGTCGCCAGCCCGAGTGATTTCAGAGAAGCACACAACGTCTACATCACAAAAACCGATTTCAGCACAGGTCTCGCGCTGACAGACGACAAACCGGTGCTGATCATCGCAGGCTCCAATCTCAGTGACGGGCGTTTTCGCGCATACTCCCTCGACAATCCTGCATCACCGTCGTTCATCACCATGCCCGCAACGCCGGCCGGGCAACCGGGGAACGATCGGCTGTACATGCATGATGCAGCATCGATGATCGTCACTGATGATCGCAAGAATACGCAGTGCGCCAATGCCGGAGGCTTGCCTTATTGCGATGTGCTGTTCGACTTTAACGAATCATCGCTGGATATCTGGGACGTCACTGACCCGGGTAGTCCGGTGCGGCTGAGCCGCACACCGTACAGCAACTCCGGTTACTCGCATTCAGGCTGGTGGTCTGAAGACAAGCAGTACGTTTTCCTGCAGGACGAACTCGACGAGCGTGACCGCGGCCTCGTGACAACCTTGCGGGCTTTCTCGATATCCGATCTGACATCCCCGGTGCTGGCCGGAACGTGGCGAGGCCCGACCAATGCCATCGACCACAATGGTTTCGTGCGCGGCAATCGCTACTACATGTCGAACTATGCGCGTGGGCTGACGATCCTCGACATTTCGGATCCGGCGAACCCGCTCCAGGTTGGCCGTTTCGACAGCTACCCATCCGGCGATAGCGTAGGTTTTCCTGGCGCCTGGGGTGCTTACCCGTTCCTGCCGAGCGGTAATGTCCTGATCAGCGATATCGACAGTGGCTTTTACGTTGTTGACGACAAGACTCGTGCTGTCGCTGAAGGATCGCTGGCATTTTCTGCACCGACTTTCGGTACAGACGAGACACAGTCCGCAAGCATCACGGTGCGGCGCATGGGCGGTTCTACAGGGGCGGTCTCGGTCGACTGGGAGGTCATTGGAGCCAGTGCTTCGGCAGCCGATGTTGGCACAACACGCGGCACTCTGAGCTGGGCAGACGGTGACATTGCAGACAAGCTTGTCAACATCAGTATTAACAACGATGGCACTGCTGAAGGGATCGAACGCCTGATCGTCAAGCTTACGGCGCCGGGCGGCGGTGCAACGCTGTCATCGCCAAACCTGGCGAGCCTGTATATCAGTGACCCTGGCGATTTACCGCTGGTCGAGTTCGACCGAGCGACCATTACGACGGCAGAGCGTGGATTTGCCACGGCCGTAGCCGTCGTGCAGCGTCGCGGCAGTCCGAACGGTTCTGTTTCCGTCGAATACGCGGTCACAAGTGGCGACGCATCTGCCGGCAGCGACTACTCGGGCCCGGCCAATGGCACGCTGACCTGGGCGGACGGGGACGCCGATCCGAAATGGATCGAGTACGTCATTACGGACGACGGCAGCGGTGAGGCCGACGAGTTCTTCGCGCTGACGCTGAGCAATGCCGCTGGCGGCGCGATTGGCAGCAGCGACGTATTGCGAGTCAATATCGCGGATGGCACCGGGACGAACGTCGCGCCGAACGCAGTTGCCGGTAATAGCCGGACGGTAAGCATCGGGACGCAGGTTACGCTGGATGGTGGCGGCTCCAATGACCCCGATGGCGATGCGTTGACATACACATGGACACAGACCCTGGGGCCGAGCGTGACGCTAAGCGGCGCGAATACGCCGGATGCATCGTTTACGGCACCGGCAGTCTCGTCCGATACCTTGCTGCGATTCAGTCTCGCTGTGTCGGACCCGGGAGGACTCAGCGATTCGGCAACCGTGTCGATTACCGTGCAATCGACTGCGTCCGGCGGCGGCGGTGGTGGTGGTGGAGCGCTGTCGCTCTGGCTGCTGGCGTTGCTGCTATTCGAACGGATGCGTCTTGATAATCGTCTGTTCGCGATCCGGGCCCGTTGAAATTATATCGACCGGGACACCGGCGAGTTCTTCGATGCGCGCGAGGTAGGCGCGGGCCTTCTCGGGCAGCTTGTCGAAGTCGGTGACACCCACGGTAGATTCCTGCCAGCCCGCCCATTCCTCGTAAATCGGCTCGCATTCTGCGAAACGATCGACGACGACGGGCAAACCGGAGATTGGCTCACCATCGATTGAGTAGCCGACGCAGATCTGAATGGCTTCGAGCTCGTCGAGTACGTCGAGCTTGGTCACACAGAGTCCGGATACGCTGCTGTTTATGATCGAACGGCGCAGCGCGACAACGTCGAACCAGCCGCAACGTCGTGGCCGGCCGGTTGTGGCGCCAAACTCGGCACCAACCCTGGCGAGGTGCGCGCCATGATCGTCGAACAGTTCTGTCGGGAATGGCCCGGCACCGACTCGCGTCGTATACGCCTTCACAATACCGAGTATGTAATCAAGATTACGCGGACCGACTCCAGTGCCTGTGCTCGCCGCGGCGGCAACGGTATTTGAAGACGTCACAAACGGATAGGTACCGTGATCGACATCAAGGAAACTCCCCTGCGCTCCCTCAAACAGGATGCCCTTACCGGAGTCCATAAGATCCTGAAGAATCTGAGTGATATCAGCCGTTACCGGCGCGATGATCTCTGCGTAGCCAAGCGCTTCATCGAGGGTCTCGGAAAAATCAACGGTGGCCGCTCCAAAGTAGTTCTTCAGCAGGAAGTTGTGAAAATCCAGTACCTCGCCGAGTTTCGCCGCGAAGTTCTCTCGAACAAACAGGTCTGCGACTCTCAGCGCACGCCGCGCGACCTTGTCTTCATAGGCGGGACCGATGCCCCGCCCTGTCGTGCCAATTGCGCTGGATCCGCGAGCTTTTTCGCGAGCCGCGTCAAGGGCGACATGAGACGGCAGAATAAGCGGGCAACGCGGACTGATGCGTAAGCGTTCGTACACCGGCACGCCGCTCTCGATCAGTGCGTCAGCCTCCTGCACCAGCGCATCGAGCGCAAGCACTACACCGTTACCGATCAGGCACTGAACTCCGTCACGCAAAATGCCTGACGGAATCAGGTGCAACACCGTCTTCACGCCATCAATGACGAGCGTGTGGCCGGCGTTGTGGCCACCCTGGAATCGGGCAACGGCTTCAGCGCGATCTGTCAGGAGATCGACAATCTTTCCTTTGCCTTCGTCACCCCATTGAGTACCGATAACAACTACGTTCTTACTCATGAACTTCCTGCTCTTAAGTCTGCGAATACCTAGCCGCGCACGAGAAACAGCACCACGACTCCAACGATCATGACCACGAAGCCGACGGTGCGAACCTGATTGTCTCCCAGGCGCGCAATTTCCGCCACCATCTCGCGGTACTTACGTGGCGAAATGAACGGCATCATGCCCTCCAGCACAAGAACGAGCGCAACCGCCGTCAGTATTTCGGTCCAATGCATGCCACAAAATCGCCGTCAGCCGCTATTGCTCACCGTCGGACTGATTCAGGTAACGGAAGAATTCGTTACTCGGATCCAGCACCAGCAGATCGCCGGGCTTACCGACCGACTTCTTGTACGCATCGATGCTGCGATAGAACGAATAAAACTCCGGATCTTTGTTGTATGCCTTGGCATATATCTCTGCCGACTTGGCATCTCCCGCTCCGCGAATTTTTTGCCCGTCACGGTATGCGTCAGCAAGGATGATTGTCCTGTCCTTATCAGCCGTCGATTCAATGAGCGCCGCGCCCTCCCGGCCTTCGGCGCGGGTCTCCGCAGCGACGCGTGCACGCTCTTCGCGCATTTGGTTATAGACCGAGTTTCGAACCTCCGGCACGAACTCGACCTGTTTCACTCGGAAATCGACGAGCTCGATACCAAGCTCTGCCGCGGTTGAAGTCGCCGTGGTCAACATGTCGCGCATGAGTTCCTCACGCTCAACGGAAATGGCTTCCACGATCGTGCGCTTACCAAACTCAGTCACTATCGAGTTCTTGATAATCTCACGCAATCTATCCATCGCGACCTGTTGCGAACCACCGGTGGATGTATAGAAAGGCACCTCATCAACAATCTTCCATTTGACGAAGTAATCGACAGTCATCGCTGTGCGTTCAAGCGTGAATACACGCTGCGGTGCATCGTCGATCTTGAGAATCCGGCTCGGAAACTTGCGAACTGTCTGCAGGATTGGAATCTTGAAGTGCAGTCCAGGTTCGAGTTTTGCCTGCACGACCTCACCGACCTGCAGCTTGATGGCGAGTTCGCGTTCATTAACTATGAATGAGGACAAGCCGATGACGACGAATATCAGGCCGACAATGACGACCGCGGGGAATCTTAGGTTGTTCATTCGCGGGTCCTCCTCTCGCGGCTGGCATTCGTTCTGGGATCCTGCAAGTTATCCGCCTCCAATTGTTGCGTGTCGGCTGAGCGGTTTGAACCACCTTCCCCGGTTGTTACGCCTGCTTTGTTGAGAAGTTGCTCGATCGGCAGATACAAGAGATTGCCGCTACCTTCCGAGTCGATGATGATCTTGCTGGAGCGGCCGTACACTTCCTCGATTGCCTCTATGTAGAGACGATCTCTGGTTACTCTGGGTGCCTTCTGGTATTCGGCCAGCAACAGTTCGAAGCGAGCGGCTTCACCTTCGGCATCGGCGATAACACGGTCGCGATAGGCCTCCGCGTCCTGCAGAACGCGCTGCGCAGCACCGCGAGCACGAGGGATGATATCGTTCGCATAGGTTGTCGCTTCAAGACGATAACGATCGCGATCGTTGCGAGCTTTCTGAGTATCGTCAACCGCTTCCTGAACAGACTTCGGATAGTCGACAACATTCAGGTTAATGGAAGTCACGGTAAGACCCGTCCCGGCTCCATAGTTGGTCAGGGTTTCCTGTAACTCATCCATGGTCCGCTCGGGAATTTCTTCTCGGCGTTCGCCAATCAGAAGTTCAAGTGAGCTGGTACCTACGACGCCACGTAGAGCGCTTTCTGTTACGTCCTGCAGCGTTATTTCGGGATCTTCAACCTCAAAGCTGTATAGCACGGGATCCGATCGGCGATATTGAACGACAATATCGATAAACACATATTGTTCATCGGCCGTCAGCATTTCAGTGCTGAAGTTGTAGTCACCAACTTCCTGGATATTGACGATATCAACCGTCTCGATTGGATACGGCAGATGCCAGCGCAGGCCAGGCATGGACGTATTCGTATAGGCGCCGAAACGCTGCACGACGCCCCGTTCGGCTTCGTCTACACGGTAGAAACCCGTGAGCCCCCACGCGATCAATAGCATGACAATCAGAACAAGACTGCCAGCACCTCCGCCGCCACTCCTGCCACCCAGGATACTGCCAAAACGCTTTTGCCAGTCCTGCACGATCTGATCCAGATCACTGGGCTGTTCCCCGTCTCGTTTCCACGGGTCTTTTCCATTTCCGTCTTCATTCCAAGCCATATTACCTACTCGTTTGCTGCAGGCGCCGACTGAGTTATCGACACCGGTACCAGTTGTTCTTCGGCGAGATTTTCACGCTTTAGGAATCGTCGCAAGTCCTTTTCTGCCATTTTCAGCTCCAGCGACCAGCCGCCTTCTTCAAGTTCCTCTTCATTAAGGACCGCGCCCAACTCGAATAGTTTGGCTCGCTGCCGGCCCTGCGCCGGATCAAGATGAATGTAGCGGTGTATTGTCTTCTGCCGAAGGCGCCATGCAATGGCATCCTTTAGCAGTGGCAGGCCTTCGCCAGTGACGGCGGAAATCCAGACCGCGCGCCCCTCTCCTTCACGGTTATTCGTGACCCGCGGTTTTCTATCCAGCTTATCGATCTTATTGTACACGCGAATCTGCGGTACATGCTCGGCTTCGAGTTGCTCGAGCACAGAATTCACCTGTCGCACGCGCTGCCAGCGATTCGGATCACTCGCATCAATCAGATGCAGAATGAGGTCCGCCTCACGTGCCTCCTGCAATGTCGATTTGAACGCCGCGATAAGTTCATGCGGCAGGTCCCGAATGAAGCCGACCGTGTCCGCCAGGACCACGTGCCCGCCCTCGGGCAGATCGAGACGGCGAACGGTCGGATCCAGCGTCGCGAATAGCTGGTCCTGAACGTACACACTCGCATCGGTCAACGCATTAAACAGGGTCGACTTGCCGGCGTTGGTGTAGCCGACCAATGCAACGGTCGGGGTTTCTGCTCGCATGCGATTGCGCCGATTAATGGTGCGGCGCGTATCGACGTGCTCGAGGCGCTCCGTCAGTTGCCGGATGCGTTTGCCGATGAGCCGACGGTCGGTTTCTAGCTGCGTTTCACCGGGACCGCGCAGGCCGATACCGCCTTTTTGGCGTTCAAGGTGCGTCCAACCTCGTACCAGGCGCGTCGACAGATGTTTCAATTGCGCGAGCTCGACCTGCAGCTTGCCTTCGAAACTGCGCGCGCGTTGCGCGAAAATGTCCAGGATGAGGCCCGCACGATCCAGCACGCGACACCGGAGTTCTTTCTCGAGGTTTCGTTCCTGGCTTGGATTAAGCGCCGTACACGAAATCACAAGCTCGGCTTCGCTCTCTTCGATCAGCTCGCGGAGTTCATCGAGTTTTCCCTTACCGATGAAAAACCGGGGATCAGGCCGACGGCGCGAACTGACAAGCTCGCCCGCTATCACCGCGCCCGCGGAACGGGCCAGCTCGGCAAACTCCTCGCGTTCAGACTCGTCAGGTAATCCGTCGGGACTCGCGTGGACAAGGATTGCTCGCTCGCCACTTTGCGGTCGCTCAAACAATCACGACCTCCTGGTACGGAAACCGCCGTGTGGACTTAGTCGTCACCATCTCCCGACTCGTCGTCCGGTAATGGCAGACGCACGTTGCGCGACGGCACCACTGTCGAAATAGCGTGTTTGTAGACCATCTGGTTCACGCTGTTCTTGAGCAAGACCACGAACTGATCGAACGAATCCACCTGCCCCTGCAATTTGATGCCGTTGACGAGATAAATCGACACCGGGATTTTTTCCTTGCGAAGGATATTCAGGAAGGGGTCCTGCAAAGTCTGCCCTTTAGCCATGTTGGGTCTCCTTATTCTTATTCAGTTCTTCGAAAACCGCGTCCCGGTGGCGCCGGGGTGCCCTACGCGGCTTTCTGCCTAAGCATTTGAAAAGTCTATCACAGGGACTGCGCCAGAAAAGCCGATATAGCGTCAATCGCGCCCGCTTCAAGGGGATCCACGAGAAAAATCTCCTTTTCCGATCGTAACCATGTGATCTGGCGCTTGGCGAGCTGTCGGGTGGCAAACAGGGCCCTGTCCGCAGCCTCTTCGAAAGAGAGGTCGCCGTCGAGATATTGCCAGAACTGACGATAACCAACCGAGCGCATCGCCGGGCAGTCGGCGAAAAGCCCGGGGCGCTCCCGTAACCCCTGCATCTCTTCGACAAACCCCTCTTGAAGCATCATATCCAGGCGCTTCGCGATGCGTTCGTGCAACAGGCTGCGCGGCTCGATGTTCAATCCCACTTTCAGGTACTCGATATCATCGCGTTGCGGGGCTGATTCTCGCTGCCACTCAGAAAGCGGCGAGCCGCTGGCCCGATACACTTCGAGCGCGCGCTGAATGCGTTGCTTGTCGTTTGGCTTGATGCGTGCCGCGGCGGCAGGATCGACCTTGCGCAACTCCTCGTGCAGGGCCGGCCAACCCTGTACCGCCGCTTCGGCATCGATCTCCTGCCGAATGTCCTGGTCGGCGGAAGGCAGTTCTGCGATTCCCTGGGTCAGCGCCCGGAAGTACATCATCGTGCCACCAGCCAGCAGCGGGATGCGCCCGGCTGCCAGGATGTCATCCATTTCCCGATATGCATCACGCACGAACTCGCCGGCCGAATAGCTTTCTTCAGGATCGCGAATATCGATGAGGCGATGCGGCGTACGCTCCAGCGTCCCGGCATCAGGCTTGGCCGTACCGATATCCATGCCGCGATACACAAGCGCCGAATCCACGCTGATCACGTCACACGGAAAACGCTTGCAGAGGCTGATCGCGAGATCGGTCTTGCCCGACGCGGTTGGACCCATCAGGAGTATGGCCTTGCTTTGCACGTCGCTGTCCTAGCGGCCGCGCAGGAAGAGTCGATCAAGCTCGGCCATCGTGATCGCCGTCCAGGTAGGACGGCCATGATTACACTGGTCGGCGCGCTCGGTCGCCTCCATCTCGCGCAGCAGTGCATTCATCTCATCAAGCGACAACAAACGATTAGCACGCACCGAATGATGACAGGCCATGGTTGACAGCAGGTCGTCACTTGCGGCTTCGATACGGCTACTGTGACCGGACTCGGAGATATCTGACAAGACATCCCGCAGCAGCGACTCGACGTCGGCATTTCTCAGCAATGCAGGCACTTCGCGCACCGTCAGTGTCGTCGGACCCGAGCGATCGACGACGAGGCCCAGTTTTTCCAGCGCGCTCCCCGACTCCTCGACAAGGTTGGCTTCGCTCTCGGCAACTGAGATTGTTTCAGGTACGAGCAGCGGCTGGCGAACAAGGTCACGGTCATCGTAACTGTGCTTGAGCTTTTCGTAGGTAATGCGTTCATGCGCAGCGTGCATGTCGACGACAACCAGCCCATCCCTGTTTTCCGCAAGTATGTAGACGCCCGCCAGCTGCGCAATCGCGAAGCCAAGCGGTGGAATTTCCCGCGCCTGATCGGGGACGTCGGCCAGCGATGGCGCCGTCGCCATCGAACGATAAGCAGCCAGAGTTTCGCGCACAGCTGATGGCGCCGGTCGTGTCGACAGCGGCATGGCTCCCTGGTTAAACACAGCGTCACGAGTCATCGGGATTGGCGTAACATCGTGACCACCAGGGCGCGTGTCGCTGAGCGCAACCTCGACAGCCTGCGAGACCACGCCATGTACGCGTCGACCGTCGCGAAATCGCACTTCGTGTTTTGCCGGATGCGCATTGGCGTCCACGCCCACCGGGTCCATCGTTAGGTTCAGGACGTAGGCCGGGTAGCGACCGTGAAACAGAACATCCCGATACGCATGGCGCACGGCATGCGCGAGCGTTTTGTCTGTCACACTCCGGCCGTTCACAAACCAGTATTGCAGATCCGGCTGGCTACGATTGAATGTCGGCAGACCGATCCAGCCCGACAACGCAATGCCTTCGACCTCGCGTTCAATGTGGACGCATTGATCGCCAAACGCATCCCCACAAATTTTCGCGATACGTTGTCGTTGCGTCTCTTCGTCTTTCGCGGCGGCCATTTGCAGGACCGTGCGCTGATTGTGTGTCAGCGTGAACGCGATCCCGGGCCGCGACAGCGCAAGTCGCCGGATCCACTTTTCGATGTGCCCGAACTCGGTACGCTCCGTACGCAGGAAGCGCCTTCGTGCCGGCGTATTGTAGAAAAGGTCATGTACTTCGACAGTCGTGCCTTGAGGGTGTGCCGCCGGCGCCGGATTACTGATGGCTCCGCCGTCGGCTTCAACCTGCCATGCGGAATCGCCATCCTGCGAACGCGAACAGAGCGTCAGCCTCGCAACCGAAGCGATACTTGGCAAAGCCTCACCGCGAAACCCGAGCGATGCAACAGCCTCGAGATCATCGAGACTGGAAATCTTGCTCGTCGCATGGCGCGACAACGCAAGCTGGAGCTCGGCCTTGTCGATACCTTTGCCATCGTCGCGAATGCGAATGAGTTTCTGACCGCCCGCAACGATATCGATCTGCACTGCCTGCGCACCTGCGTCCAGGCTGTTCTCCACGAGTTCCTTGACCACGGATGCGGGGCGCTCGACAACCTCGCCTGCGGCGATCTGGTTAATCAGGTGGTCTGGGAGTTGCTGGATTGGCATATCGAACAATGGCGGCAAAGGGCCGCCATTTTTTCAGATATCAGGCAGATTGTCGCGCTGGGTAGATTATCGCGTTGGAGCGCCTCTGGGCGCGAGCGGGCCTCAAGGCCCTGCTACCCACCAGCGAATATCGGAATACTCAGAGTCTGGCCAATCCGAATCTTGTCGTTGGACAGCTTGTTTGCCCGGCGGATTACCGCCTTGCTTACGTTGTAACGTTCGGCGATCTCCGAAACCGTGTCGCCACGGGTGACAACATGGCGAACCTGGCGTGCCGGTTCACGACGCAGGTCCATCGCGATCTGCGTATCAGGCGGGGGGTTCGTGTAGTAATAATTACGAATCCCGGCGAGGATGGCGTTCGAAAGGCGGCCTTGGTAGCCTTTCTCGCGCAGCTTCTTTTCTTCG
>Ga0316192_10001823_pt1 | contig 15727 bp, 11 predicted proteins | sample MerIslwburrow_MG_FD_204931 | JGI IMG/M metagenome (GOLD analysis project Ga0316192, IMG submission 204931) | Coastal sediment microbial communities from Maine, United States - Merrow Island worm burrow | ecosystem: Environmental > Aquatic > Marine > Coastal > Sediment | place: USA: Maine...
GAACACGCTGTCGGCCTGCGCACGCTGCGCGCCTCGGACGCTTTGTTCGATCAGACGGACGTGGTCGCGAACGTCCAGCGCACGCGACTGGAGCGCGAGCACTTCGGCTAACTTCTCATTGAGCTCTTTCCGGCCGCCGCGAAGCCCTTGCAGAATCGAGGCCGTGCGATCTCGAGCGGCCTTCGGGACAGCGGCCCCCCTGGCAGACCGAAGCGCTCTCCTCCAAACCTCGATGTCCTGCTCGTTTTGGGTCGACAGTTGCTCGATCTCGCTGCCGTACAGACTGAGCTTGCCGACCTGCCTGTCCGTCCGCTTGTCCAGCAGCTCGAGGCGAGCGAGCAAGGTGTTGAGCTCGGAGCTCATCATTCGGCGCGTCTCGAGCGCGTCGAACTGTTGCTCAATCCCAGCACCCTCGGCCTCGATCTCGTCGAGCGCCCGGTTCACGTCGTCCGCGACGTCGATGGCGGACAGCTCAGTTCGGATCCGAGAGAGTCGATCCTCGACGGCGTTGGCTTCAAGCGCGAAGTCCGCGCCCGTGATCTCTTTGGGCTCTTCGGGTGCTGTGACTTCGGGCTCTGGGTCCTGGGCACTGGCCGGCGGCAGCGGCGCGAGGCCGGCGCCAAACGCAAATGCCAGTGCCGCCACCCCGAGGCCGGCGCGATTAGAACTCTGAACCATCCTGTCGCCCCTTAGCACAGATGAGATGTACGCTTCAGCGTCCCCCAAAAGCTCAGGCGTCCGGTGAGATCGCTGTGCGTTGTGGAGCGTCGGCGGGCGCCTGGTGTTCCTCCGCCGGCAAAGTCGCCGTCCTGAGCTCCGGCTGCAGCCGAACTTTGTCCCAGACTTCCGGGAACGCGCCGACAGCGCCGAGCTTCTCCCGCATTCGCCGGTAGAGCCGGTGGTCGAACATCTCTTCGAACTGGCGGCGGTTCATCCAGACGTCTTGATAGAGCGGGACGAAGCCACCGACTTCGTGGGTGAACCGCTCCGTGGCGGCGACGTGCTCTTCCGCGTCCCAATCCTCGCCTCGCTTGACGGCGGGGGGGATCCCGTACGCGCCGAGGTCGACGAACATGTCCCAGTCTTTTCCGGGTTGTAGTTGACCTGGCTTGGGCTGAAGGCCCTGGTACTCGCCATGATCGTAGACGCGGATCGGATAGACCAGCAGTGGGTACACCTCGAAGCGCTCGTGGAACTCTTCGACGGCACGCTTCAGCTCGCGCATCGGGATGATGACATCCTGGACGACGTGCTTGTGCACGAGCTTCCAACGCACCCCTTCGGTCATGGTGCCTTTGAGAAGCGAGATCTTGGGCGCGCCAAGCCAGCCAAAGCCCCAGCGCCACCAGGGTTTGCTCGAAAAAGGCATGAGCTCCTCGAGCTCCCAGAAAATCGAGCGCGTGTGGCGGTGGTAGTAATCCCGCAAGGGGATCCAGTCTTCGAACTCACCACGCTCCAGCGCCGTGGCCACGTGATGAAAGAAGAACTGCTGGTACCAGCGATTGATGGGGTTGATCTTCGATCGGTCGGAAGGCGCGTCGTCGTACCAAGCACATTGAATGACACCGGTGTCTTTCGAATAGATGGTCGCTTCCAAGAACTCCGGCGCATCGTCCGCGACCGAGAGCGCATAGGTCCGCTCGCAAAGCTCATCCATGCTGTGGCAGGGGATGTACTTCATCCGGACGTACGGCTTGGCCCGCTCGATCTCGAGCTCGAGGGCCACCAGGAAGCCCAGCGTGCCGTGCGACCAGGGGAGCGCATGGAACAGCTCCGGGTCGCTCTCTTCGGTCACCCGCAAGAAAGAGCCGTCGGCTGTCACAATCTCGTAAGCGACGACGGTCTCCTGGATCAGGCCGTACCGGTGACAGGTCGTCTCCATGCCGAGGCCCATGCAAAGCCCCCCGGCCGTCAGGTCCTCCATTTCGACCATGACCTTGAGCGCGTAGCCCATGGGCACGAGGTATCGGCTGATCTGTCCCATGTTGGCGAGCGGCTCGACGCGGACGGTCATCCGCTCGGGGTCCACTTCGAGCACATCGCGCAGGTCGATCTCGATGTGGTTACAGTCCTGCTTGTACGTCGAGGTTCGGGTGGACATGGTCAGCCAGGCGGGCCTCGCGGTACACATGGGACGCTCCGACCCCGACGCATTCCAGGCGCGCACTTGTTCCTGCACGTGTCGCACCCGCTCGTCGTGCTTCTCGGGCGATGCGCCAAAACGCGCGTAAAGCACATCGCGCGTCACGCGCGCCCGCTCGAACAAGAAACTTGCCGGCAGAGCCGTCGCGGCAACCACCAGGCCTCGATTGTCCGTCATCCATTTAGCAGCATCTCTCGCGAGCTTCGTCTGCCCGAGCTTGCCTAGTATGGACATGTCGCTACCTCCATTTGGCCATCTTGCCATACGACGTTCACGGGGCCAGCGCGCCTTCCACGCGAAGGGGCCTCTAGACAGGAGGTTGACAAACCGATAACAAACGAGGCTTGCGATGCCCAAAGGCGAGTCGAAAAGGCCGAAAAGCAGGAGGGGACGAATGATTGCCGCGTTGGTGGTGCTTTTTCACGTGTTGGGCTTCACCTCGTCGATCCACGCCGTGATGAGCACCCGCACTTCACAAGGTGCGATTGCCTGGGCCGTGAGCCTCAATACGTTCCCGTATCTTGCGGTGCCGGCCTACTGGGTGTTGGGGCGAAGCAAGTTCCAGGGGTACGTCGTGGCGCGGCGCACCAAGGACGAGCAAACCGACCGGATCGAGCGGGAAGTGATTGAGTCGGTGGCTCCGTATCGAGTTCCCGAGGCGGACCGACTGGAAGCCGTGTCCGCCGCGGAAGGCTTGGCAGGCATGCCGACGCTCGGCGGGAACGCCGTAGAGCTCCTGATCGACGGCGACGCGACCTTCAAGAGTATCTTGAAGGGGATCGACGAGGCCAAGGAGTACGTCCTGGTCCAGTTCTACATCGTGCATGACGATGGCCTCGGCCGCGCACTCAAGGATCACTTGATCGCCCAAGCCAAGGAAGGCCTGCGCGTCTATTTTCTCTATGACGAGATCGGGAGCCACTCTCTGCCGAACAGCTACAAGCAGGAGCTCCGCGACGCGGGGGTGGAAGTCAACGAGTTCAATACGCGTAAGGGAAGGCGCAACCGCTTCCAGCTCAACTTCCGAAACCACCGCAAGATCGTCGTCACGGACGGGCGCGTGACCTGGATCGGCGGACACAACGTCGGTGATGAGTACCTCGGCAAGGATCCCAAGTTCGGTCACTGGCGAGACACGCACGTCCGCATCGAGGGCCCTGCAGTCCTCAAGGCACAGACCTCGTTCGTGGAAGATTGGTTCTGGGCCACAGACACGCTTCCCAAGCTCAACTGGGCCGCTCAACCCGCCCCCGATGGCAGCGATGCACGCGTGCTCATCATCCCAACCGGCCCTGCCGACGACCTCGAAACCTGCAACCTCATGTTCGTCCACGCGATCAACTCGGCCCAGAAGCGCATTTGGATCGCAAGCCCGTACTTCGTTCCCGAGCACTCGGTCATCGTGGCATTGCAGCTAGCCGGCCTCCGCGGGGTCGACGTCCGCATCCTGATCCCCGACAAACCGGACCACCTGGCGGTCTACTTGGCCGCGTACTCGTACTTCGACGAAGCCGGCCAAACAGGCGCCAAGTTTTACCGGTACCAGGACGGCTTCCTCCACGAAAAGGCCATGCTCATCGACGACGAGGTGGCCACCATCGGCACCGCCAACTTCGACAACCGCTCCTTCCGCCTCAACTTCGAAATCACAGCCGCCATCGCCGACCCCACCTTTGTCACCAAGGTCGAACACATGTTCCAAGACGACTTCGCACGCTCCCGCCTCATGCAACAAGGCGAATACGAAAAAAAGCCCTGGTACTTCCGCCTAGGCGTCCGCCTAGCCCGCCTAACCGCCCCCATCCAATAAAAAAGGGGACAGTCCCCATAAACGAAGAGCCGACTCTTTCGAGTCGGCCCCCCAAATAGTCCTTACCGTTGTTGCCGTGGGATCTATGTTGAGTCGAACCCCTACAATTTACTAGTAGGTGGGAACCGGTGTCGCACGCTTTAGGCCCCCCGATGACGCTAGCCGGGTCCGCACACCACGTACGTTGAAAGCTCCCGAATCGACCTAGTCAGGGATTCACTACTCCTTCCTCACCTGCAACAACAGAGGGACCATTCATCAAAGTAGAGCCGGGGTTCCCCGGGGTCAACTCACTGTTTGACGGGGCTGGCTTTGAGCGCCGCGCGGCCCTCTTTTACGTACACGGTGAAGCGCACCTCGGCGGCATCATGGCGTTTCATGACCTGCTCGCGGGCGGCATGAAGTTTGCGTACGAACTTATCGAAGGTGAGACCGCTCACCGAAGCACCACATTCCTTCTGCGTTGCAACGAACTGGTCGAACACTTCGCGGAAGTGGGTCTCCTCGCCCTGCACCCCTGGAGCCGAAGCTTCGAGCAATGACTGCGGGACGTGCTTGACCTGCGTATTCTCTTCGGGGTCGTCGAACCCGGCGTAGTCGTCGAGAATGGCGTTCGGCCGAGTCGGTGGGTCGTCGGGCGCAAAATGCTCCTCGCTGTGCCGGATGGTCGCGGCCGCCGCGTGACGTGAAGACGGAGCGCGCGCGGGCCAAGACGATGCGCGCTTGGGCCTCGATGAAGGTGAGCGCTGCGGCCGCGCGGTCGCGGTGCCATCGGGCCGCGCCGTCGGTGTGCCCCGAGGTGGCGCCGTCGGCACGCCGTGTTCCGGCTTGACCGCGGTGCTCTTGCTGACCGGAGCCGTCTTGATCGGCGTCATGTGTGGCGAAGTCCCCGCCGGTTTCGGCTCCGGCTCCGGCTCGAGATCGAGAGACACCTGCTTTGCCGTTGGTGCCTCCTCGGCGAAACCGAAGTAACCCGAGTCTGCACTATCGCGGGTGGTGTTAAGGATCTGGTCGAGGTCGACCGAGGCGCGTTCCGCCAGGTCTTCTTTGAAGCCTACGCCCGCGCGCAGAGCCACGTTGAGGTTCTCCGCGATCTTACGGTAGTGACGTCGAAGCTCCCCCTCCGGCAGACTGCTCAGCTGGTTCTTAGCCAGGCTCTCGCTGGTCTTACGGAGGATCACGACGGCCTTGTCGTGTTCCAGGTAGAGCAGGAACAAACCGAGCAAGAGGAGCAGGAGTGGAATTCCAATCACGGCCAGCCAGGGCAGTGATGAGACGTCTTCCTTAAAGGTGTTCGCAAAGAGCCCCCCGAGGCCTACAGTGCTTCCCTTGCGGCCGACGATGTAGCCGACCCCAGCCTGTGCCGCCTCGCCACGAATGGGCGATGCGATGGCGCGAGCTCGTTCACCGATCTCGACCGATCCTTCGCCAGCATCCGCGCTGGCGAGCGCCTGCGAGAGACCTGCCTTGAGCTCGGCACTGCTCGGCGCAGTGGCTCCACCTGTGTGGGCCCCGATCAAGCGATCGCGAAAGAAGAACACGATCGATGAGTTCGGCAACTTGCTTCCGAGGCGCCTCGCGAGGTCGTCCCCGACCGCCATTCCGTGAACCACAGCCCCTACATACCGGCCGCCATCGAAGACCGGGCGCGCGGCCATCCGGAAGACCTCACCGTTGTAGACCCACACGTCGTCGCGCATGAAGCCTCGGAGAGCGTCGCGAACGAGCGGCATCTTGTCGAGCCGATCCGAGCCCATCGCGTTCTTATCGAGCGTGGCGACGACTTCGCCCTCCGTGTCGACTGCGAAAACCATGTCTCCCTTGCCCTCTTCGAGCTTCGCGTTGAGCGAGTTGAGCTTTTGGCTCAGTCGCTTGCGTGTGGCCAACGCGGGCGTTCCAAAGTGCCCACTCGAGCTGCGCAGGGTCTGCCGAACCTCCGATTCAACTGCGATGGAGGCCAGGGCATCCAGGCGAAGCCGCGCGTCCAGCCGCATCCAGAGCTCCGCTTCGATTCGATCGCGGCGTAGTTGCTCTTCGAGCTGAAACTCGGCTTCCCGACTGGCGGCCGACTTGTTCAAGAAGGCGCCTGCAAGCGCACCCCCGACGGCCAAAGCTAGGATCAAGTACCAAAGGCGAGTCAACATCGGCTACTTCCCCCGACTCTTGCTCATGGTGAGCGGATCGACCTTCAGGGTCTTCCCTGCAGGTACGGTGACACGGCGCATCGCCACTTGCTCCGACCCGCGAAGTATCCTTAGCGAGTACGGACCGGGCGGAACCTTATCGAAGCGGAACTTGCCGCTCGCTGTAACCGTCGCGCAGGCGACGAGCTCGCGCATCGAGTGCAGGTGACCATCGACGTGCCCGTAGATGCGATCACCGAGCTGCCATGGCCCCCCAGCCGGAACGGGAATCGCGCGCGCCTTGCCCGGACCGGACTCGAGCGGCGTGAACCCAGGCAGCCCGTCGACGGATAGCTCGTGTGTGAAGGCGTCCCCGTTCTCGATGCGAACCGTCGTGCCCGAACGTGCGGCGATCGTCGAAGGATCGAGACCTCCTCCGTGGAAGCCGAACTCGCAACCGATCGGTGGACCGGTGAACTTGCCGGTCAGGACGGCAAGTACGTCGCGGTGATCGTCCTTGTCGCGCTGCTCGGGAAGCGCGCCGTTCCAGACCTTCCAGTAGTAGTCCTGTTGATTGGAGTCGGAGCTCGCCGGCTTGCCTGTGTTGCCCTGAACCGATCCTTCGACCGACTCGGCGGACGCCCCCCCGAAGGCGACGAGCAAAGCAGCGGCACATCCGGCCCCCAGCATGATCCAATTACTAAATCTCAGCATCGTTATTTCTGTATTATTACAGCCTTACTGAGAGAAAGGTAACAAAATTCCCGTCTTCGGTGCAAAGCTGTCCGCAAGAGGCCCCGGGGATGGAGTTCGAGGGAAGGTTCTCCGCGGGAAACTAGGGAGCCGAGTAGTCGATGAGCTTGACCGGATCTGGGTGTAGGTGGGCCCGCATGGAACGGGTCATCCCCCCGGGATCACCGCCGATTTCGATGGCGTTCGGCTCGTCGAATATGAACTCCACGTCGTCGGCATAAACGTCGATTAGTTTTTCGTCGCGATACGTGCCCTTCCAGACGCTGAGCATGTGTGCAGCGACGCGCAGTGGACTCGTCGCGACCACGCGGAGACAGAATCTATCTGCGGGGCGCGGCTCAGCGAACGGGAAGACTCGCACACCGAACCCCCAGTAGGGGATCGTAGAGACCAGGGCGGCGATGCATTGGCCTTCGAAGATGACTTCGCCTTCTTCGATCGGTGGCCCGCTTGGCTGCCCGTTGAGGTCAAGACGTTCCGCCGCGCCGTGGTTGACGATCCTCACCTGCATTCGCGGTCGAAAGGCGAGCTCGGGGATCGTGCGCGTCGGAATCGAGATCGCGTACGAGAGTGCGCCCGTCGCGCGCTTCCCGACCCAGGGGACGTGACGAACCACGGAACGAACTTCGTGAAAATGCTTCAGCCCTAGCGCGTCAAAGCCGGCGCCTGCGAACGGTGTAAGCAGGCCTTCCACTTCGATCAAACGAAAGTCCCGGTGGGGGCTGTCGTGGCGGAGTCGCGCCAAGTCGGCGAACACGCCCTTGCGCGACGTGCCGGCACCGAGTGCCCAGGCGAGCGAGTTGCCCGTGCCGAGCCTCAAGAGACCGAAGCAAGGTGGCTCCTGGTTTCGACTGCGCGCCTCGTTGGTAATGGAGGTGACCATTTGCACGAAGGTCCCGTCGCCACCTCCGGTCAGCACGACCGGATAGCCGGCCTCGACGATCTCGAGTGCAATGCCCTGCGCTTCGTCCAAGCTTCTGGACAAGAAGAGATCGCCGCTTCCGACCAGCTGGTCGAAGCTTTCCACGAGCTCGTCGGTGACCTGCCTGGCGTTGCCGTTGAGCACGACGGCGACGCGCTCGGCCTTCGAAAACACAGGCTCAGAGCCTTACAAGTGCGGCGCCCCAAGTGAAACCGGCCCCAAACGCAGGCATGAGAATCAGATCGCCCTTCTTGGCGCGCCCCTCTTGCACGGCCTCGCTGAGCGCGAGCGGAATCGAAGCGGCCGTGGTGTTCCCATACTTCTGAATGTTGTGAACGACCTTCTCAGGCGCGATCTGAAGCTTCTGTGAAACGAATTCGTTGATACGCTTGTTGGCTTGATGCGGCACCAGGAGGTCCAACTCGTCCACAGTGACGCCGTTGCGTTCCAACACCGACCGGCTGACCTCGGGCATTTTCGCGGTAGCCCAGCGGAACACATTGCGCCCGTTCATCGACGGATGCACGGTCTTGTCGTCGATCATCTCGTGCGTGAGACGAGGCTTGTAGGCGCTCGCCGGCCCCTCGAGCCAGAGCTCTTTCGCCCCGCTGCCGTCCGCGTGTACTTCGACGTCGAGCACGCCCCGATTCTCATCGTCGGTCGGCCCCAGGATGGCGCAGGCCGCGCCGTCGCCAAAGAGGACGGTCACGTCGCGACCGTCGTCGCTGAAGTCGAGAGCGGTCGAATGAACCTCGCCGCCAACTAGCGCCACACGCTTGTACATGCCGCAGCGAATCCATGCGTCGGCAATCTGCAAGCCGTAGAGGAAGCCGCTGCACTGGTTGCGCACGTCGAGCGCAGGCACGCCCGCGAGGCCGAGCTTGTCGCCCAGGAAGCAGCCGCTGCCGGGGAAGTTGAAGTCCGGGGAGAGGGTCGCGAAGATGATCGCGTCGATCTCCGAGACCTCAATGCCTGCGTTTTCGCACGCCATCTTGACGGCCGGGACCGCGAGGTCACTCGGCCCGATGCCGCTCTCCTCGATGTACCGGCGCTCTTTGATGCCGGTTCGCTGCTGAATCCACTCGTCGCTCGTATCGAACATTTTCGCGAGGTCGTCGTTGGTGACGACCTTCGAGGGCACGTAATGCCCCAGCCCCAGAATCGCGGTCCTTGCCATGAATCGAGTCCCTTCCAGTTGGGCCGAGCCTAGCGAACCCACCCCGTAAAGTCGACGCGCCACGTCGACCACGGGGCTTCGCCACCGCTTTTGCGGAATGCACGCGGGCGTGGGGCTGCTATAAGAGCGCCCCCCTCGGCCGAGTGGCGGAATTGGCAGACGCGCCGGATTCAAAATCCGGTATTCGCAAGAATGTGTCGGTTCGAGTCCGACCTCGGCTACCAAGCGCTCTTTGCGCCGCGAGATGCACAACCGGAGAACGGCTCCCGACGCACGTGCTCGCGCGCGCCCCGGGGCACGGCGGGACACGACACGGGAACCCTGCGGACGGGTCGGCTTGCAAAGGTGGCCGGAGGGGCTTGAGGCCTGAGGCCACGCAAGCCTCCCCTCGGAGCTCGCGCCCAATCGGCGGTGGTTGCTGTCGTGCCGATTGTCACTCGCTACGCCGCTGGGTCCCCGCATCGCGCCCCGCCGTGCCCCTCCACACGGAGACATCTACGAAAAAGGGGTCAAACCCCTTTTTCAAAGGGTTAATCCAAAGCACGTCACACACGACGCCCCTTCGTACGTCGACGTCTACACAGGAGAACGGCTCGCGATGTGCGGCACAGCGAGTGGGGGGGAGGCTAGACGTATATCGACGTAAGGAGACGGCCGAGCGGGTCCCGCTCGCGAGCACGTGCGTCGGGAGCCGTTCTCCGGTGGAGCAGTTGAGAGCCGTCCGCAGGGTTTCCGCGTCGCGTTCCCCCGGGCCCCGGTTGTCCGAGCTAGCGCGCCGCGACGTGTTTTTCCATGAGCTCTTGGAGCTCAGAGGGCTTGTCGTCGGGGCCCTTGCCGTTGCGGCGCTTGTCGATGTCTTCGAGCAGCTCTCGGCATTCCGTCTTGTCGCGGAGATGGTCGAGGAGCAGGTTGGAGGCGTCGCTGAAGGCCTTTTCGTAGGCGAGGGCCTCTCGGACTCGGTTGGCGATTCGTTCGCGGCCCGTCTGTAGATCGTTTTCCAAGGCCTCGCTGTATCGCTTCAGCTGCGCGCGTAGCTCTTCGATCTGCTTGCGGCGTTCTGCTGCGACGTCTTCCTTCGAGCGCGCACGGCGCTCGTAATCACGCGCCACGCTTTCGAGGACTTCGACCTGGGCGCGGCTCGCGCCGAGTGATTCGTATCCCCGCCGGACTCGTTCGATGTTGTTGCCCGCCGCCTTCACCTCAGCCTGTGCGGTGTGGTGCTCTCGCTGGGCTCGCTTCCGCTTCAGAATCAGGTGGCTCAGCACGTCGCGTTCCGACGACGCGTCGCGCAGGGCCCGCGATTCTTCACCGGCCAGGTCTTCGACCTTACGACCAATTTCAGCGCGAAGCCCTCGGCCGCGCTTTTCGATTGCCTCGAGCTTCTTGGAATGGCTCTCGAGCTCGCCTTCGAGCCTGGATGCCCGCGACGCGAGCTCCCAAATCTTGTCCGATGCGCCCTGAACCTCGGCCGGTGCATCTCCGTCGGGGTAGGCGCGTGCGACGGCCCGCAGGAAGTTCGCGGCGGTTCCGCTCCATTCGACCACCCCGGGCGTTTGAGCCGGCGGAGGCGGTGGTGGCGCCACGGGAGCCGAGTCGGTCGGCGCATCCCATTCCCGCGAGGGAAGGGCGCGCTGCATTTCTTTGAGCTCTTCTTTGAGATGGTGCCCGTCACGGAAACGGTCTTCCGCATTCTTCTCGAGGAGCTTGAGAATGATCTGCTCTGCCTGCTCCGGAATCTCCGGGCGGTACTTACGCGGGCTCGGCGCCTTCGCCTTTCGCTGCATCTCGAGGAGCTCGTCTCGATCGCCCGAACGGAAAGGAAGCCGTCCAGTGAGCATCTCGAAGAACAGCACACCGAGCGCGTACAGATCGCTCGACGAGATCGCGTCTTCGCCGCGCGCCTGTTCGGGCGACATGTACTCGGGAGTCCCGAAGACGGCGCCCTTGGGCGCCAGCCGTGGGTCACGCGTCAGCGCGGCGAGCCCGAAGTCCAAGATCTTCACGAAGTCTTTTCGTCCGCCGCGGGACGTGATCATGATGTTGTCGCTCTTGAGGTCGCGGTGAACGACGCCAAGATCGTGCGCACGCGCAAGAGCCGCGGTCATCTGCTCGAGGATGTCGACCGCGCGCGCGATGGGCATCGGGCCTTTGGCGATCTGCGACGAAAGCGAATCGCCGATCAGATACTCCATCACTAGATAGAGCTCGCCATCCTCGGTTTCGCCGACGTCATGAATATCGACGATGTGAGCGTGGTCGACGCGGTTTGCCGCGCGCGCCTCCCGCACCATCCAAGCGCGCAGGTGCGTCTCGCCCCGCAGGTCGGGCCGAATGAGCTTCAGCGCAACGACGCGATCGATGAGTACGTGTCGTGCTCTGTAAACGACACCCATTCCGCCTTCACCGAGCAGCGATTCCAGTCGATATCGACCGGCCACGACTTGCCCGAGCAGCGGATCCTTTGATTTCTTAGTGCGCGAAGCCTTCCGAACAATCCCCATGGTTCCCCCGTACCCAGTGGATATTGGTATGATAAGCAGGAATGAAGCGGAGCCCCAAGTGTTCCGCTCTGGCTGAAACGGGGAGTAAGCTGACAGTGGGTGCCTGACGCGCTTATGATGAGTGCGCCGGTCAATAACGGAGGGATGTGTGAGCGAAGAACGGCCGCTACTCGGGCCGTACCACATCGAGCGTCGCTTGGCGGCGGGGGGAATGGCCGAGGTTTTCGTCGCGCGTCGTGAAGGTCTTCACGGCTTTCAGAAGCGCGTGGCCCTGAAGCGAATTCTCCCGCAGTTTTCGAGTGATCCGGACTTCGTTTGGATGTTCATCGACGAAGCGCGTCTCGCCGCTCTGCTCGAACACCCCAACATTGTTCAGGTGTTCGACTTCGGCACGATGGGCGACGACCTCGTGCTGGTCATGGAGCTCGTTGACGGGTCCAACGTGAGTCGGCTGCTACGGACGGCGCCCGCGGATTCTCCGATCCCGTGGGATGTGGCGCTGCATATCGCCTACCAAACCGCTCAGGCTCTCGACTACGCGCATCATGCGGTCGACGACAAAGGCGAGTCGCTCGAGTTCGTGCATCGGGACGTCAGTCCGGCGAACATCTTGTTGAGCCGCAGCGGGCACGTGAAGCTGACCGACTTTGGCATCGCGACGGTTCGAAGCCGCGCGCCAACCACCGAAGATGGGCAGGTTCGCGGCAAGCTTGGGTACATGTCCCCTGAACAAGTGCTCGGGAAGGAGCTCAGCGGCAAGAGCGATGTGTTCACGCTTTCGACCGTCCTGGCCGAGATGCTGATCGGCGAGCCGCTGTTCCAGGGGGAGAGCGAGCTGAACGTCCTCCTGCAGATTCGGGACGCGGATCTTCGAGTGCTTGCGCGATGTGAGCGGCGCATCCCCCAAGATATCCGAGCGCTCGTTCTTCGCGGGCTCCAGCGTGACCCGGCGGAACGACCGACCGCCGGTGCATTTGCCGAAGCCTGTGCCGAGGTGATCCGGCGTCGAGGCATGGGGCACGGCCCCGACCGGGTAGCACGCCTGCTCTCACAGCTGAACCTCATTGAAGGAGACGTCCCCGACGTCCATCTTCCAGGCGCCAAAGTGCCTTCCTTGGTGGACAGCGACCTCATGCACCACGCCGGGCAGGAGTTGATCGGGCCGCAGGCTGTCACTTCGCCCACGATCTATCGCGTTCAGTTGACCGACGGCAGCGTGATGGGGCCGATGAGTTACCCGCGACTGATTCAGCTGCTCACGACAGGCGTCATCGACAGTCGCAGCAGCAAGATCTCCAAGGCCGACGGCACCTATCTCGATCCGTCCAAGCTTCCTGAGCTTACGCGCTTCGTCACCTCGCCCGGGCTGCAATGGAAGCTCGAGGAGCTCGCCCAAGCCGAGAAGCAAGGGCAGCTTCGCGCGGCGACCTTGCTGCCCGTGTTTTACGACATCATCTCCAGGCAACAGACGGGCGTGTTGCACCTGTGGCAGCGGAACCGACGCAAGAAAATCTATTTCGTCGATGGCAAGCCGGACTTCGTCGCGTCGACGGACAAGTCGGAGCTTCTCGGGGAGCATCTCGTGGCGACCGGTCAGTGTCTTCGGATGGAGATCGAAATGGCATTGGCGCTCTTGCCAAAGTACGGCGGCCGTCTCGGCGACGCGCTCGTCGGTCTCGGGATCCTGCGCCCCGTCGAGCTGTTCAGGGCGATCAGCGATCAGGTTCGTGGCCGGTTGATGGAGTCGTTCCGATGGCGTCGCGGCGAATGGGCGTTCGTTCGCGGCGCTCGCAGCCACGAAGAGACGTTTCCGACGGGACAGGACCCCTACGAGCTTCTTCGCGACGCCGCGAACGAGGCTCACCTCGAGGAGATCGAGTCGGTGCTCGAGCCGCTTCGCGAGCGCGTCGTCGAGCGCTGCGAAGACGGCCCTCCACTCAGAGCGTTCCGTCTGCCGCCCGCATGGGTCGGCGTGCTCGACTCGGTTTCGGGGGATGCGACGCTAGGTGGGGTATTGGCCAGGGAGAGCGCCTCGGGTGCGGATCTCGAGCCTGTCTACCGGGCGCTCTATCTGGGGCTTGCGTGCGGGCTGGTTCGGACCAAGGTGAGTCCTTCACAGATGCCGTTCCGAGAATCGTATAGCGCTTGAGTCCGCCGTGTCTTTCGTCGAGCTAACCCACCCACGAACCACCGCGAGCCCCGTGCTCGTCGAAGTTCCGCATTCGGGCTTGCAGGTTCCCCCTGAGGTGGAATCCGAGATCGACGCGACGCCGTTGGCGATGCTGCGCGACTCGGACATCTACGTCGATCAACTCTACCAGCGGGCTCCAGAGAGCGGCGCGACGCTCTTGGTGTCACGCGTGTCTCGATACGTCGTCGATCTCAACCGCGGTCCCGATGAAGTCGACTCGGCGGCCGTGCCGCGCCATCCGAAAGGGCGCCACATTCCAGCGCGCGGCGTCGTCTGGCGTGCGAGGACCGACGGGACGCCACTCTTGCGTGCGCCGCTCACCATCGAACAGTTCACAAGGAGGCTCGAGCTTTTCTACGAGCCGTACCACCGAACTCTACGTGAGGTCGCAGCACAGATCCGAGAGCAGCATGGACGAGTCGTGATCCTCGCGGCGCATTCGATGCCCTCTGCGGGCCGTCGAATGCTTGGCGGGAGACTCGTTCGCCGCGCGGACATCGTCCCCGGCACACGCGGACGATCCACCGCCGATGGTCGTATTATCGATCTCATCGATTCGCACTTTCGCGAAGCCGGTCTGAGCGTGAAGCATGACGACCCGTATCGAGGTGGGTGGACGACCTCGAGCTACGGAGCCCCCAAACGAGGTCAGCACGCCGTTCAGATCGAGATCAACCGCGCGCTCTACGTCGACGAGAAGACCAGCGAGATCAAGCCCAACGACTTTGCGCGGTTGCAAACGGTGCTGGACCATCTGGTCAGCAAGCTCGGCAAACTGGCGACCGGCTCGGCTCAGTTCGCGACGGGCTGATCGACTACGCCCGATTCGCTCGAACGAACCTCGAGGCGATAGCGGCTGTTTGCGGTCTGCAGGTAATAGGTATCCTGCCCGTCCTCTCCGCACAGCTGAAGCACGCGCTTCACCGGAGTCGTGACGTACTCGTGCAAACCGTCCGCAAATTCGATGACGACGACAGAGCCCTTACGAGGTGGCCGCAGCAGACGCCCAACGACAGCTCGACCCGACTTCCGGCCTACTTTGCGAAGGACGACTTCCACGCCACGAAGCTAGCATAATTGAGTCCACCGGCAAAGCTGCCACGGAAAAATCCAGCCTTTCTGCGCATCTGCAAGTCTTGCGCGGCCGGCGCAAGCCTTGCTCCTGTTGCCGCGGCGAAGAGGTTGCCACCCGTGGCAAAACGCCGCGCTGGGGCGAGCACAGACGGGGAATTTCGCTCTGTTTTCGATACTTGGTGACTCGGCACAGATAGTGCAACGGGCGCCCAACCATGCCGACCATTGTCACTGCAACGGCTCTGGACCGATACCGCGCCTCACTCAAGCGGGTCGAGATCCTAGATGCCGAGACCGAGCGGGAGCTCGCGCGGCGTTGGGCGGACGGCCACCAAGCGGCCGGCGCCCGTTTGATCGAATCGAGCTTACCGTTCGTCATCTCCATCGCGCGCGAGTATCGGCGCTGGGGTGTGCCGCTCGAAGATCTGGTTCAGCAGGGCAACCTCGGTCTGTTGAAGGCAGCATCGAAGTTCGACCCTGAGAAGAACTGCCGGCTGATCACTTACGCAGCGTATTGGATTCGCGCCGAGATTCGTGACTACGTCGTGCGCTCGTATCGGATCGTCCGCTTGGGCACGACGCGTACCGAGCGTCGTGCGATGCGAGCGTTTCGGCGGAAGGCCTTCGAGTCTCCACAGGCGCTCGCTGAGGAAAGCGGGATGCCGCTCACGCGGGCCAGGCAGCTCTGGCCGCTGTTGGCGCGCGGTGACCTCTCTCTCGACGCAAGCGTGTCTGACGCGCCAAGCGCGATGGATCGCATGAGCTACAAGCAGCCCACGCCCGAAGAGTCTTTCGCGCGTTCCGAATCGGTGGGGCATGTGCGCGCCGCGCTGCAATCCGCGATGGAGAGCCTGACCGATCGCGAGCAACGAATCGTGGAGGCGCGCATCCTTTCCGAGGAGCCTTGTACGCTTCAGGCGCTCGGCTGCGAGATGGGTGTCAGCAAGGAGCGGGTCCGGCAGCTCGAAGTGAGGGCACGCCAGAAGCTCCGCGAGCGGCTTCAGCACCTTCGGCCTGCAGCATGAGCCTGCCA
>Ga0316192_10001824_pt1 | contig 15726 bp, 23 predicted proteins | sample MerIslwburrow_MG_FD_204931 | JGI IMG/M metagenome (GOLD analysis project Ga0316192, IMG submission 204931) | Coastal sediment microbial communities from Maine, United States - Merrow Island worm burrow | ecosystem: Environmental > Aquatic > Marine > Coastal > Sediment | place: USA: Maine...
GGCCCTTGCGGCTATCAACATCTCGGCACCCACGAGGAAGGACGAAAACGATGACTGAGCACGGCATCGCCCCCGAGGGGCGCGAGATCAACCCCCGGACCGAGAGCCCCAGCGATGAGCTGCGGCAGGTTCTCTCGGATGTCCGGGACGCAGTGAAGGCGTCCGCCGCGGCCAACAAGTCGGCGGGCGAGTTCGCGGCGGAGAAGTGGGCCGAGATCAAGGCCGACATCGAGAAGGCGCAGAAGACCAACCGGGTCCTGGATTCCGGGATGCCCACGCGGCTCACGGACTCCTTCGACATGGAAGACATCCTCACGTCGAAGCCGGAGAACGACTACGACGCGAAGCTCCAGAAGCTCAACGATCGGATGATGGATGCCAAGCTCCTCCAGGAGTCCGGACATCCGCTGTTTCAGGGTCCCCTGAAGGAGACCCGAGCCTTCCAGAAGTTCGATCGCCACGTGAAGCTGGCGGCGGGCGACTGGTGGTACACCGGAACGGCCGGCACCGCCCAGGGTGAAGAGTGGACCCCGACGGGCTACTCGATCCAGATGGTCGATGTCGCCCGTCTGGCCCCCAAGGTCTTCGCGAGCCTCCCGGTCGTGATGATCCCCCGGGGAGTCACGAAGTGGCGCGTCCCGGTCAAGACCTCCCGCTCCGCGTGGTCGATCCACACCGAGCAGGCGACGGTCTCGGCGGCGGTCCACACGGCGTCCGTCTCCAACCCCGGCACGGGATACATCGAGCTGGATCCCGTGACCCATCGCGGCGAGACGGGCTTCTCGGCGGAGATGGAGCAGGACTCGGTCCTGGAGACGTTCGGGATGCACCGGACGGAGCTGGTCGCTTCGGCGGCCGAGACGATGGACACCTGCGCTCTCAACGGGCAGTCCACGGCGCTCGGAACGCTGGATGCCGGCAACGGTCCGGCGGCCGCGAACGGCTACGGGGCGGTCGGGCTCCGCTGGTGGGGCATCGTGAACGAGGCCAACACGGTCGCGGGTGGCGGCGCGAACGTCACGGCGGCCCTCCTCCTGGCGAACCGTCAGGCTCTCGGGAAATTCGGCGTGGTCCCGACGGATCTGGGGCACTACCTCGATCCGGTCAACTACATCGCTCTCCTGGGGTCGGATGAGGTCGAGACGATCGACAAGCTCGGTCCGGCCGCGACGATCATCACCGGACAGGTCGGGATGGTGCACGGCGCGCCGATCTTCGTCTCCTCGGAGATGCCCACCAACCTCGCGGTTGGCGGAACGGCCTTCACCCCGGGCACCACGACGTGCGCTCTGACGGTCAACCGGACCCGCTGGAGGGCTGGAATCAAGCAGTCCGTGCAGGTCGAGACGTACCGTCAGCCTGGTCTGAATTCCTACCGGATGTACGGCTTCATCCGGACGCACATCGGCGGAGCCCCCGCGGCCGTCTCGGCGGACCAGAAGCACGTCGCCGTCCTGGTCAACGTCAAGCGCACCTAGTCCGCTGACGCTGATCGATCTGGGAGGAACACGGGATCCGGGGGCAGTCCCCGGGTCCCCCTCCCGAATTCCGACGGATGAGGGCGAGATGCCGAAGTACACGCCGTGCGGGACCCACTGCTTCTGGCAGCAGGGTCCTTTCATGGACAAGGAAGGTCTCCCGGCCGTGACGCTGGCGGGGGAGCAGGTCGAGTGCAGCGTTGAAGCCGCGAAGTGGGCGGAGTCCGTGCTGATGGTCAGGCTCACGGTGGTCGATCCCCCGAAGGCCAAGGCCAAGGGGAAGGGGAAGGGCTGATGGAGACGCGCCGTCCCCGAGGGATCAACTTCCTGAACTGGACGATCTCGGATCCGAACGTGGGGGCGAATGTCTTCTTCCCGGTGGCGGGAGGGGCGACCTTCACCACGGCGGACCAGGGACGCCACGCTCGGAAGGTGATCCTCCGGAATGAGCATTCTGGATCTGTCAACATCCGCATCTTCGGGCCGATGACCCCCTCGGGGGCCTCCTACGTGCTGCTCTCGATGCCGGCGGGGACGGAATTCACGATCCCCGGGACGGTCACGCACATGGCCTTGATGACGACGAATTCTGGCGGTCCGGTTCACTGTCTGGCGGAGTTTGACTGATGGCTGCTCACGGGACTGTGCGCCCGGTCGTCGCCCGGTTCTGGTCGGGCTCGATCGTGGCTGCGGACGCGGCGGCCACGCGGTGGTTCACGGAATCGGACTATCTGCCCCAGGCCACCGGGGACGGGTCGGGGTTCCACAAGATCCAGCTGACGAATCTCTCGAACAAGCAGCTCCGGCTGATCATGGTCCTGGCGGGCGGAGACAAAGGTGGATTCTCGGACCCGATCGTCCGGGTGGAGTCGATCGGGTCTGACCCGGTGGAGGTGGAGGCCCCGGAGGGGCACCACTTCACGTCCTACCTCGCCCTGTTCTACGCGGACGATTCGGACGTGTCCCCGGATGTCCCGACTGGATCGGTGACGGTCCGGGCATTCCAGTACGCCTCTGACGAGACGGGAGTCTAGGATGGCCTGCGAGACCCCCCTAGCGACCGGGATCGGGGCCTCCTCTCTGGCGATCGATCTGGGAGAGACGGTCACTCTGACTGGCATCTGGATCGGTGCTGGCGATGGGGATGTCTGTCCCCAGTACCTCAACTTCAACTGGCTCTACCTGGGGGCTCCCGGAGGGATCGCCTCGATCGGGCCTGCCCTCCCCTCCACCCCCTACCAGACCCCCTTCACCCCCTGGGAGGGTGGAATCTGGGAGGTCTGGTGCTCGGTCCTCTGGGGACCCCTTGGATACCCGACGGGATCCGATCCTGGTCCTGGAAGCAACGGGCCGAACGATCCCCCGATCTCTCCCTCCGTGATCATCAAGGTCTCCTCTCCGATTGGGGATCCTCACACTCGGACCCGGCCAGAGCCCGCCTCCGGAACAATCCAGAAGCCCGAGGCCACCGGCTCGGTCGGGTCCGAGAACGTCTCCGGCGCTGCGAGCCCTGGGGAGCCCTCTGGCGTTGTCTCTGTCTCGGGAGGCGGATCGGTCGCGGTGGGGACCTCCGAGGGCTTCACGAGTCCCGGAGCGGCTCAGGTGGGCATCTGGATTCCGAACTCGGATGGCACCGGGCTGATCCAGAGGGAAAGCTGATGTTTCCGTACGTGAAGGGGACGATCACGCTGACGGCCGGGGACAATCGGATCGTGACGGTTACGATCACGAACGAGGATGGATCTGCCTTCGACGGGACGGGGTTCACGCCGCTGTTCTACGTCCGGAGGCAGGGGGCCACGGCCAACCATCTCGACGGCCTGACGATGACCTGGAAGGATGGGGACCCCACGGCGGGCATCGCCATCGTTCGGGTCGGATCGATCGCTGCGGAGACGACCCTTCCGGCTGGGGTCTCCGACTTCAAGGGGACCTACCGGGTGCTGAATGATGACGGGACGGACACGATCTGGACGAAGCCCGGCCCCTTCCGTCTCCTCCCGAACGAGATGACCTAGGGGGTCTTCGATGCTCGGACAGACCACGGACCGGGATCTCCTGACGATGGAGGAGGCCCGGGAGATCATCGGGAAGGATGCCCGGGATGGGCAGCTGGACATCATGCTCCAGGCCCTGATCTCGGGGCTCTCCCAGGCGTGCGAGAACTTCATCGGGCATCCGATCCTCTTCGGGACGTACACCTACGATGGGACGGAGCGGCCCCTGGTCGATGGATCTGGGGTCGCGGAGCTGGTCCTGCCGATGTTCCCGGTCAAGACGATTGACCTGTTCCGGATCTCGACCTCCTCGATCGACTTTGTAGAAGGAGACATCTGGACGGCGGGGGCGGAGTACGTCCTGGACCGGGATTCTGGGATCGTGACGTTCCACAACGCCTCGACCGAGGATCTGAAGAACGCCTACCAGCTCACGATACAGGCTGGCTTCGAGCGGGGCCTCACGGATTCCGCCGAGGCGGCCCGGAGAGGGTGGCCCGAGGGGAACATGAGCCTGTGGCTCTCGGTCGGGCGTCAGCTCAGGCACCTCTGGCGTGCTATGGTACAGAACAGGGAAGGCGTGCAGTCTGTCTCCGCCGATGGCGTGACGACGGCCTTCATCGTCTCCCGGCTCCTCCCGGATGTCCTGGCGGAGTGGCGGTCGCAGAGGGATTGGAGGGGGTAGTGCCCGGAATCGCGCTCGATCTCGGACCGACGATCCAGGAGCAGGTCCGCCATCTCTCGGCTGGGATCGTCGAGCTGGAGAAGCGGTTGCTGAAGGCGATCATCCCGGCCGCGGAGCAGATCACGGTGACCTCCTGGAAGCAGCAGGTCTCCGGCACTGGGGATGCCTATTCCCTCGGAGTCCGATCTGGAGACTTCCGGAATCGGATCCGGGTGCTGAAGAGGGGGATCGTGGGGACGGACCATCCTGGGGCTCGGATCCACGAGTACGGGGGCGTGATCGTCCCGAAGAACGCGCCCTACCTCCGCTTCCAGATCAACGGGCAGTGGATCACGACGGACCGGGTGGTGATGCCGAAGAGGCCCCACCGGGAGCCGGCGGTGAAGGAGGCGATCCCGAAGATCGAGAAGGAGCTAGCGAAGAGGGCGAAGAAGGAGATCGCGAAGCTGACGCGGGAGGTCAACCGGGGTGTCGGATAGGCTGCTGGACGCGATCACGGACATGGAGACGGCCCTCTCCGCGATGCAGGTGGAGGGTGGATACCGTCGGGACTGGGGGCCGGTGATCCTGGCGGAGTGGCCCTGGCATGTCGAGACGGATTACGCCCGCCCGCGGGTCCAGCTGTCCTACGCGACGCAGGGATCTGGAGGTCCCCGAGGATACGAGAAGGCCGGAGATCTCCACCACTACACGGAGGAGATCCTGGTCTCCGTCAACGTGAAGCCGGACATCCGGGAGGACGGGGTGCTGGACATCATCTCCCCGGTCCAGGATTTCCGGGCGGACGTTCACAAGGCCCTCATGGGCACGGCGCTCGGTCGGAATCGGGGGCTGGATCGCCACATGGCGACCTACTATCTGGGGAGGCGGACGGCCTTCCTGGCGGAGAGCATCGAGACCCTAGGGGCGCGGACGACGGAAGTCTACGGGCTCCTCTGGGCACACAAGACCGGGAACATGGAAGCCGGTCCGGGGAGCGCGTAGCCATGAAGATCAAGCTGAAGGAGGGCTACGAGCCCCGCACGATCGCAGCGACGGGACAGCTGGCAGTGGCCGGCGAGCCCGTGGAAGTCCCGGACGATCTGGCAGAGGCCATGATCCAGCCGGGTACACTCTTCGAGCGGGTCGGGATTCCGGCCCCCCCGAAGAAGACCCCCAGTCGCCCCAAGGGCGCGGAGGAATAGACCATGTGCGCTCTGCCCGCCTACGGCTGGGAGAACCTCATCGAGATCGGGGTCGAGACGACCTTCGGCACGGCCGTTGCGGCCACGCGGGCGTTCCGTCCGATCTCGAACTCGCTCGTCTCCACCGATCCGGTCCAGGGGCTCTCGCAGGTCACCGGGTCTCCGGTCGCCCTCCGGCACGAGGCGGTGATCCCGCGCGAGTGGAAGCCCGTCCCGGAGGTTCGCGGCACCCTGGAGCTCCACGTGGACCAGTCCGATGTTCCCCTCCTGATCATGCTGGCGATGGGGGGGCGGAACGCGATTGAGTACGTCAAGTCCGGGCCGGTGGACACGACGGCCTACACCCACGCGAACGCCTTCCCGGTCGTGACGGCGGCGGACATGCCGTCCTCCCTGACGATCATCGAGCAGAACGGGCAGGAGGACAAAACCTTCGCGGGCTGCATGATCAACTCCCTGGAGATCGTCGCGGACGAGTCGGATCTGATCCGGGCTCGCATCGACATCCTCGGGCAGACGATGACTCGCGGGAACGTCGCGGCGGCGGCCTCGATCAGCACCACCCCGCTCCTCCAGCTCTACGAGAGCCAGATGCGGCTGGACACGGCCGGTCCCGGCCAGACGATGACGGGGGCGGACAACAAGGGGAACGTCCAGTCCTGGAGCCTGATGGTCGAGAACAACCTCCGGGCCATCCCGTCCTCCGGGGTCGGGGTCCGAGGGATCCGCCGGCCCATCTACGACGATTACCGTCGGGTCGCCATGACCGTGAAGACGGACTGGGAGTCGAACACCTACCAGGATCTGATCTACTCCCTGGGGGATCCGAACGCGTACGTCACCCTGGAGATGCTCCTGACCTCGGGGACACTGATCACGGGCGCGGCGGCGACGTTCTACAATCACATCTTCCGTCTGCCGGCGGCGAGGGCCATCTCCGGTCCCGTCTCCCACGGCGGAGGGGCAGGGGTGATTCCCGAGGAGATCACCTTCGAGGCGGCGAGCTGGACCACTCCCGCCGAGATCTTTGAATACACGGTGGTCAACGGACAGGCCGCCGACTACATCGTCTAGGAACCCAGGGGAGGATCGACCGATGGGATTCAGGGAAGACCTGGAAGCACGACAGTGGAAGACGGACAGCATCTCGATCGCTGGAGCTGTCCGGGAAGTGACTTGCGAGCGTGGAACCCCCGCCGATCTGAAGAGGGTCGGCGGGGACCCATTCACGGCGGCCGTCTCCGCGATCGCCATGTCCCGAACCAACGTCGCGGCCTATGACGACCCCAGGGTCGCAGAGGCCCAGGCCAAGAGTCCGGAGGGGCAGGTCCAGGAGGGCACGCTGATCGATCTGGACACCGCCTGTCGGATCATGGCGTGCAAGGCTCCGGTCTACGTGGTGGAGGATGGGGAGCGGATCCCCTTCACCGAGGAGCTGGCGGATTCCCTGGACATGACCGAGGCGGTGGCTCTGGGCCTGCTGGTGATGGAGGCCTACGGGGTTGACGTAGTAGCAGGCGGAGGGGAGGACGAGACGGTCCGGACCTTTCCTGAAGGACAGGGCGCAGGTTAGCCTGCTGCACGCGATGTCCGAGGCCTACGGTGTCCGTCCCTGGAAGTACTGGACGGGGGGAGACGAGACGCACGCCGGATCCTTCTCCTTCGATCTGGCGGTCCTGGCGATCGGCCGGAAGGAGCAGGAGGAGGAGATGAAACGGGCGAAGGAGAAGTGACGTGGGCGACAATGCCAATCTGAACATCAACCTGAACGCGAAGGACAACGCCTCTCCGGCTCTGAAGAAGCTGACGGGGCAGTTCGGTGCGTTGGGTGGGAAGCTCTCCACCCTGGCAGGATCCGCTGGCCCCCTCGCCCTTGTGGCGGCGGGGCTTGTCGCTATTGGGACGGCGGCGATCCAGGCGGGGAAGGCCCTCGGGAAGATGACGGTCGAGCAGGCCAAGGTCGGGGACGAGGCCATCAAGGGGGCCAACCGTCTCGGTCTACAGGTGGAGGCATTCAGCCAGCTCAACTTCGCGGCTGAGAGATCCGGGGCCTCCTCGAAGTCCGTCACGACTGCCATGCGGACGCTCGCGCGCGCGGCGCTGGAAGCTCGGGATGGGGTCGCCACGTACACGGATGTCTTCAACGAGCTGGGCGTCTCGGTCGTGGATGGGTCCGGGGAGATCAAGGACCTGAAGGGGCTCTTCATTGAGACGGCTCAGGCTCTGAAGGAGCAGGAGAGCGCGACGGTGCGCCTCGGTCTCGGGCAGCAGGTCCTGGGGCGCGGGATGACCGATCTGGCCGTCCTGATCAACGAGGGCGAGGATGGAATCCGGGCTCTCACCGAGGAAGCGGACAAGTACGGGGCCACGATCCGGCACGACTTCGGTCGGGCGTCGGAGAAGTTCGTCGATTCCCAGTCCAACATCAACGCCTCGATCGGGAACGTAAAGCGGACGCTTGTCGAGGGGCTTATGCCGGAGCTGACATCGGCCATCAACACCCTGGCCGGAGCCCTCCAGGATCCCGGCCTCCTGGCATTCATCGCGACGCTGGGGGACATCGCCGGGACGACGACGAAGCTGATCATCGAGACGGGATCTCGGCTGATGGACTTCGTGGACTTCCTTCAGACTCCGAAGGGGGCGATCCTCCTGGGGCTGATCCCGGGAGGTCTAGGGCAGGTCCTTCAGGGGCAGGCCGGAGTGCGGACTGGATTGAACGCGCGGCGTCCTCCGGAGCAGTTCCCTGGAGGGCAGGGGGCGTCTCCTGGGGACACGATCGGCCAGGGGCAGGGTCCGATCCTCGGTCCGGGCGGATCGGCCGGCCTGGACGAGCGGAACGCCGCTCTGCTGGCGATGGGTGGCAGTCTCGGGCAGGCGGGGATCGTCGGAGCCCCGTCCGGTCGCGAGCGGCTGGAGATGATCTCGGAGATGCACAACGCGATCTCGGAGCTGGGCACTCCGGTGGAGGAGATGACGGAAAAATGGCGGACGCACGAGGAGGTCGTGACGGCGGTCGGGGCAGCCTTCCAGTTCGCCCTGATCGACACCGGGCTGGCGGCGATCAACCAGCTCCAGGTCGGCTTCGGGCAGGCGGTCGGGAAGATGATCGTCTTCGGGGAGAAGCTGGGGACCAACCTGAAGCGGATCTTCAAAAACGTGATCCAGAACCTGATCGCCCAGGTGGCGACGCTGTTCCTGAAGCTCCTGGCGACGTCGATCCTGGCTGCGTATCTGGGGATCGGGAATCCTGGAGCTGCTGGGGTCGTCTCCCAGCTCCTGGCGGGCGTTGGACTCGACATCGGAACCGCAGGTGGTGGTGGCGGAGGCGACAGCGGATCGCGTGCGCTGCGAGGCGGAGCCACGTCTTCTCTGCTCGACGGGGCGCGGGGTGGGGGCGGTAGGACTGCGAACATGAGGATCACGGCCTATCAAGTCCCCGGCACGGTGGACCAGCAGCGCGAGCTGGCCGACATCATTTTCATGCGCGGACGGGAGCTTGGCATTGTCTAGCAGACTGGATGTCCGGTCGGCCCCGGTGAAGGAGGGGACCTATTCCGGGGGGAACTTCTCCGGGACTGGGCTGACCACCAGCTATTCGGGGAAATACGTAGGGGACCTGACTCGGAGCCTCCTGATCCAGAGGTCCTTCCCGGCCGCGGGGACGGCGACGTTCGGGACCGATCGGATCGTCTTCGACTGTACCGAACTCTCTGCGATCGCTGACGGGGCTCTGTTCCCGGTGGAATTCCCGGCGTCCTACACCGGGGGTCCGGTCCCGGTGATCGATGGGCTCTCCCTGGGCTTCAACGTGGGGGGGATCATCAACGCGGCGGCGCTGTCCTTCGTGGCGATGACCCCGCAGAATCTGGTCCCGGCCGATTACTTCGAGCTGACGGACGACGGCATCAATCTGGTGATGTATCTGCTCCAGAACGATCTGGAACAGGCGGACTCTGCTTTCGAGACGTCCGACGGGCGAGTCATTCTGATCAAGAAGGCTGTACGGCGCGCTGTGGCCCTCCAGGCGGATTACATGGGGCTCCCGGACACCGTGACTCGGGCGGTGATGGAGGCGAAGCGTCAGCTCGTGACGATCGGGGAGAACTACGATGTCTCGACGCGGCTCCTGTTCCGGGGAGGGCTGAGCATGATGCCGATGATCGGGACGGTGAACACCACGACCCGAACGTCGGACGGATACCCGTATCGGGATCCACTCTCCGGGAAGTACAAGGTTGCTCCCCCGGAGGCTCCCGGCGGGGACAGTTGCCCGATGGGCCCAGGGTACAACGAGGACCCGGTGATCCTCGACTCGCAGAGGGAGGTCTCGCCGCTCCGGGGTGCCCACGTTGGCCGTGCCTTCGAGACGACCCAGGCGATTACGAACATCCTTCCGCACTGGAAGACGATGCAGGAGAACAACGGGACGGCCACGCTGTACTGGACTGCCGGCGGCGGGGCGTCCTCCGGGGCCTTCGGGCCGTATCGGGGGATCCTGGACAGCTCGGAATCCACGTGGCCCTCCCGGTGGCTGATCAAGAACATGAGGAGCATTCTCCCCACGGTCGCGACTGACTACATCCAGAGCGAGGAGGGGACGTGTGCCCCGGGTGATCATCTCTGCGGAGGGGTCTGGGTCCTGGGGACGGGGGCGGTGAAGATACAGGTTCTCACCGGAGCGCCGGCTGCGGCGACAACCCTCCTTCACGAGAACACGGCCCTCCTGGATGCGAACCAGTGGCGATTCATCTCCACGTCGGACTTCTCGGCGGTGGTCCCCGGAGGGCACACGGCGGCCCGTCTCCGGCTGGAGTGCTTCGCGGCCCAGACGGTGATCGAGACTGACATCTGTGGGCTCTACCGGACCTCGATGATGCCGCCCCTGCTCCCTTCGGACGGAACGGCGGCGGCGATCCAGCAGTCCGAAGTCCAGTTCGGGACGCCGGCCCCGCAGGATGGGTTCCTGTTCTTCGCCATCCAGATCCCGATGCACGGGGTCGGTGGGGTCTTCGATCTGATCCGGAGTGGCGGGTCGCACTTCCTGTTCCAGCGGGACATGACCTCTGGGGCGGAAGAGTGGCTCTGGCGGACGGCCTCCGGAGGGACCCCCCTGGTCGTGACGGACAATCCGACTGCCTGGGGTGCCCACAAGTGGCTGACGGTCTGTCTCGCGTGGCGTCCGAGCATCACCGCTGGGGAGCTGGAGCGTTCCATCTACATCAACGGGTTGCAGGTCGGGAATGACTCGACGACATCCTTCGCGGTCACGTGGTCGAGCCTCCTCCTGGGGGGAACCCCGGCGACAGGGCTCCCGACCTATGGTCTCCGGTGGCAGGAGGTCCGGATGGATGCCGGATTCCCTGACGCCACCGCTGTCCTGGCGATGCACAATCGTCTGGCGGAAGGGGATGACGTCCAGACCAACATCGATCTCCAGGGGCGCTACTACCGGATCATGCAGGAAGCGTCCCCCTGGCGGCATCCCCTGTACCCGCATCAGGTCGTGGCCCAGCTCGGATTCCAGGAGCATGACGCCCACGATCCCAGCACGGTATTCGGGCGATGATCTCGACGGCGGCGGGGATCTGGCAGGCGGTCCACGAGAGGACGATCGAGAAGTCCCGGATCGTGGCGTGGCTGAATCTCCAGGTCGCGGGCGCGGGCGCGGGTGCGAAGAGGAAGGGCCTGGAGCGATACCAGCCCCGGCTCTCTACCGTCTCCTGGCGCGCGGGTCTTCTCCCGGAGGGATGGAGGCCGCAGAAGGCATCTCTGACCCTCTTGAACGTGGACGGGGAGCTGGACCCGTGGAACTCGGAGGGGCTCTTCGGGGCGGCCCATGACGCGGACCAGAGCAAGTCCTTCCTGAATGGGAAGGCGGAGATCACGGTGGAGCAGTACATCCGTGGCTCGGATGGGGTTCTGTCTCCGGTCCCGGTCTTCGTCGGCGTGATCGTGGGGATCGACTGGTCCGAGGATCTGGCGGAGGTCCGGCTGACCCTCCAGGATCGGCTGTCTCGGGCCGTCCAGATCGCCAGCTCGGAGGACTTCTCCTTCGATCGGTCCTTCACGTTGTTCGACAATGGGCAGCTGTTCCTGCGCGAGCAGGGCGGGTGGGACAATACGAAGGTGAACACCACGCGCCGGGACTACCTGGAGAACGTGATGCACTCCCTGGAATGGTACGGGATGGGATCGATCGCCGAGGGGACATCCGTTCTGAATGCCTACAACGCGATCTGTCGGTCCTGCGCGGTCTCGCCTTTCATGACCGAGGAGGGGAATCTGGATTGGGTTTCGGAGTGGCCGGACAACCTGAATGGCCTCAACGATGCGACGGGTGAGCTGGGCACCGCGATCCGCGAAGACTTTGTGGTTTTCATGGGGATGCAGCGGTCCGAGGCGCACGTCACGGACCTGAATCAGACCTACCAGAACGTCTCCGTCCGGCAGGATCTGGAGAAGGACCCGACGGATTACGCGAACCCCGGGGTCCTGACCTATGCGATGCCCTACATCCAGACGCTCCGGCAGGCGGAGACGATCCGGAAGCTCCTGACGGACGTGGTGGAGAACACCCTGGAGATCATGGGCTTCCGGTCTGTCGGGATCGGTCTCCTCCTCCAGCTTGGCGACATCGTGCGGATTGACTACGGTGGGCGAGAGCAGGAGTGGCGGGTGATGTCGAAGCGGTGGACAGAGGAGTACGTGGACATCGAGGTGATTCCCTACCATCAGGCCACCAGCAAGGCGGCGGACTACGTTCACTGGGGAGACAGCTGGGCGTCGCCCGGGTGGCTGCTGTGAGCCCCGCGCCGATCCGGTGGGGCGATTACGGCGAGGGATCCTTCGTCTACGTCAACGGGGTCCCGGTCCCTCTGGCCCGGATCAACCTCTCCGCGATCGGGTCTCCGGTATGGGTCTCGGGTCTCCGGATGTCCCGGAACAACGTGGAGGACTACATCCGTTGGGTGGAGACGGAGGCTCTGGCTCTCCAGTCCAACGCGCTGAAGGATGAGCGTCAGCGCCAGCCGATTCGGCTCTGGAGGATCGGGGAGTCCGGGAAGGTCTCGACGGCCCAGGATTCTAACCAGTGCTGTTGGCTTCAGATCATGGCTTTCGTCACGGCGGACAACAAGGTCGAGATCCCGCTGACAGATTCGGAAGATCACCCCCTCCTCTGCCCTCTCCGTCCTCCCCTGATCGATGTCCGGAGGCCGGAGGCTTCGGTAGGGGATTGGATCGATGACATGACGGGGCAGTATGCCGTGGAGTGGACAGACGAGGGGTGCGATTACCGGGGGACGGAATCCTGGCACGCTTCCCCGGAGATCGCCATTACCGCCTCCCTCCGTCTGGTCCGGCAGCCCCGGCCCCACTGGGTCCTGACGATCGAGAATGGCCGGTTTCAGAAGGACGGTGCCTTCGTCAAGCTCTCCCAGGACCAGACGGTGATGGTGAACCTCCTCGGGGTGGGATCGTCCCGGGTCGCGGAACAGCACCGGGTCGTGGGGACCTTCTCGACGAACGGGCACTACGAGGTCTGGCGCGAGTGGCGGAACGCGAAGGTCTGGAACCTCCAGAAGCACCTGGAGGACAACGGCATCGATGACAAGAACGCCTTCGGGGCGCAGCTCTGGGGCGTCTCCGTGATCGATGCGATCGCGCTGGGGGCGAATGCGCCGCTCTACGCGACTGACACCGGAGCGGTGGGGGGGGTCCACTTCCTGAATGGCCCGATCCCGCCGGGGAATCCGCTCCCGATGTGCCGGGTGCGGGCTCTCTCCGTCCCTGGGGCTGCGCCGTCCGTGACCGTGCCCTTCTCGAACTGGGTGCTAGATACCCGACACCGGGGGATGAACGATGCGGGCGGAGTCGGGTCGGCGGCGAACGATCCCCCGATGCACTCGCTGAACATCGCCCTGGCGCAGTACCATTCCGTGATGATCTTCGACGCGATCAACGGGCGCTGGTACGTCCAGATCTACAATGGCTCCACGGTCGCCAATCGCGGCTTCGGGGCGTGGTGGGTTCACACATAATGGCTACCAACGGCTGGAAGCTCTTCGCATTCCCGGGCGGGACGATGACCCCGGACCAGACCTATCCTCGGGCGGTCCAGTACGAGGTGGAATTCACGGGGATCGGCGTGACGGTCTGGGGAACCGAGACGGGCATCAACTCCGGGGCCGGCCTCTTCGACCAGGACATGATGCCCCTGGTCGGAGTGACGGTCACGGCGGGGAATGACAAGCGGAACTTCGCCGAGACTGGGAACCACGGGGTCGTCTTCAGGGAAGGGGCCGCGAACGCTGACGAGCAGTGGTCCTATCGGTGCTGGTGGGACTCCTCTGTGGGGGCCTGGGCCGTTCTGGTCGTCTTCGGGGGAGCGGTGGATTCGGTCCCGGCGAACACGGTGGAGGGCTTCCACGATGACGGGGCTGTGCGGTTCGCCAACATCACGATGATCGGTCCGGCCGTAGGGTGGACACCATGACTGAGGGGGGATCGATGGACAGTGGCCGGGTGGACATCGGGCAGTTCTTCCAGGCTCGGGAATTCCGGTGTCGTGGATGGGAGAACCTCCCGAAGAGGAAGTGCTGCTGTCGGGGAGCGATGCTCTGGGATCCCCGGCTCATCGACATCCTGGAGATCGTCCGGGAGGAGATCTACGGGGGTCCGGTGGTGGTCCTGAATGGGCACCGCTGTTCGGCGTACAACGAGAGCGTGAACGGATGGGAGCAGTCCTATCACCTGACGGGAAGGGCCGCGGACATCCGTCACGTGGATGACGAGGGTGGATCGTCGATCCAGGAGACGGCGGCGGCTATCGGGGAGGTTGCGGCCGACCTTCTACCGATGGGTCTGGGGAACGTGCTGTTCTACCCCCATCGGCACTTCATCCACGTTGACACCGGGCCAACCCGATCCGACGCGAAGATGGTCCGGATCTCCAGGGGGAAGCCGAAGGTAGAGGGGCGGCACTGAACATGGACGACATTCTCGCTCAGGCGATCAGCCAGTCTCCGGGATGGGGGATCCTGACCGTCCTCCTGGTAGCCTACATCCGACACGAGGTCCAGACGCGGAACGGTGGGACGCGGGAACAGAGGGAGCTGGTCGCGATCCGGAACCAGATCTCCGCGCTCCGGGAGGAGGAGAGAAACTCCCACGCCCCGGCCGCGGCGGAGGCTCGGAGGCAGACTGAGATCCTCCAGGAGATCGCGCGGCGGACAGAGGTGATCGAGGCGACGGCTGACAAGACCCATGAGCGGGTGATGGGCACCCTGCCGTGCCCCTACCTGGGGAGGGCGAAGTGAACTGGGAAACGATTCTGGCCGAAGAGGGCACGCGTGGGATCATGGCCGCGGGCCTGATCGTGCTACTGTCGGCCCCGTTGGCGTACCTGGGGAGGCTGTTCCGGGCGATTCCGGATGATGTCCTCCCGCCACAAGAGATCCCGAAGCTGCTGGCGATGCTCGGGCTCGTCGTCGGGTGGATCCTCGGATCCTTCGCGGGTCTCCCGATGGATCTGGCAATCACCGTTGGGGTCGGAGCCGGCTGGGGAGCCGGGACTGCCTCTTCGCATCTGAAAGGCTCGAAACCATGATGAACCCGCTGCGAGGCCTCTGGCTGACGATCAGCGTGATCCTGGTCCTGGCGGTCGCCTGTATGGCGTTCGTCGCTCCTGCGAGCGCGCAGGGCCGTCTGGGGCCATCTCTGTCCTCTGTCCTGATCCTCCGCGACGGAAACGTCGAGCGGGGGCAGGCGATCGGGGCATTCTACGAATACCAGACGCACCTGGACGACCTGGGGCAGAACTGGCTGGGCATCATGGCCCAGGTTTCCGGAACGTCAGAGGACATCCTGGCTGGACTGGGGCTCCGGTACTACCGGGAGGTCGGGACGATCTATCCTGGCATCGGGATCGTCGGCTCTATCCTGGATGTCGAATCGTCTCCGGTGGAGGAGATGACATTCATGCTCGGCTTCGATGTGCTGATCGAGCTGAATCTGACCGAGAATTCCGCCGTGGCGCTCCGGGCTGGAGCTCAATGGCCCGTCGCGGGGGACATGGGAATCACGATGGTCCCCCTGGCGGTGGACATCCCGGTCGGGCTCTGACATGGACGGGAGGATCAAGTTCGTCGCAGCGCGCGCCTGTAACGCCTGCCGTCACGTCTGGCAGGAAGCCACGACGGAGGGGACGAAGGACCTGTGCCCCTCCTGTGGCAGCACGATCACGACCCCGGGCCGGATGGTCGTGGACAGACAGGGGTTCGCCGACCCCCGGACGTTCACGACGCTGAACGCTCGGGCGAACGGGAAGCACGCCTAGGATTGGGGACGGGGGTCTCCCGAGGGATCTCCGGGGGGCTTCG
>Ga0316192_10001827_pt1 | contig 15720 bp, 21 predicted proteins | sample MerIslwburrow_MG_FD_204931 | JGI IMG/M metagenome (GOLD analysis project Ga0316192, IMG submission 204931) | Coastal sediment microbial communities from Maine, United States - Merrow Island worm burrow | ecosystem: Environmental > Aquatic > Marine > Coastal > Sediment | place: USA: Maine...
TTGCAAGCTCAATCGTGTACGTGTCGAGAGGCTTTGCGCCGGACCGAGACGAGGCCAGTTCGCGGATGTCGTAGGAGAAGTCTTTGTGCGCGATCGGGAGAGGCAAGTAGAGCTGATCGAACGTCGGACGATCTCGGTCAGACCGAGTCGACGCGACCATCGAGAGCTGTGCATCGCCGATGTCGCTCGCACGCTGCCACTCGACGACGGTCGTCTTGAGACCCTCGACCGGGTAGGTCAAGCCACGCTCCAGCAAGTCGCGCATTCCGCGCAGCTCCTGGAACATGATGTCCTTGACGGTGTCGTCAGTCTTCTGCCACTCATCCTTGAGCATCGTACCGTTGGTACGGAGACAGTTTGGATCCATGTTACTCGCGAGCAGTCGCTTTGCAGCAGTCCCAAACCCGTCCATTTCAGATGCGAGTTGAAGCGTCATTTCAAAAGTTCCTTCTTGTTTCGTATCGCTTCCCTGCGAACGGTAAGGTTAAAGGACCGTAATCAAGATGCGTGCAGACGGATCCACAGCATCGGAGCCACTCATGTCGACAGCTTCGCGAGCGTAACCAACTACAGAGTTGTAATTGATCGCACCGACCGAAGCGTCTGCGTCTTTCACGCGGAGCGTGCCGTCGCCGCCGGACTCCAGGAGAGAACCGATCACCGCAGTCTCGCCGTTAAGCAAGAGAGCGTTGAGCCGATCTCCGGGCAGTGCGTGAATCGCTTGCACTGTCGTTGCAGTCACGTATGCGTCCGTGATCTCGCTTCCCTGGTGGGAATCCTCGATCGCAAACAAACGTGTCTGATCGCCGCCGGCCGTAGCGTGAACTGCGATCAGTCCCGCGCTCGTCAGGTAGCAAAGGTGGCCCGGCGTGATAGCGCCGGAACCAGTGAATTGCTCGGGAGTCTGGTTGGACATAACCCGAACCGTGTTGGCTGTACTCATCTCTAGCTCTCCTCATCCTTGAGTGAACAGGGTGATTGGTGACGGTTGTGGGTTACGCTTCCCTGCGGGTCTTCCCTCGGTTGGCAGTCCAGTCGTACTGGATCGGCTTGATCGCATTCGGATCGTCGTCGTTCTTCTGCTGCGTCTTCAGTCCACCGCGTAGGCTGTAGTCAACCTCGGGAGCGACCGCGACCGCTTGGATGTTCAACAGGGTCTCTCGATCCATCGCGACGAGAGCTTCCTTGGTGAACTTGTTCTTCTCGTTTCCGAGAATGTCAGTGACGATCTCGTCACGCTCCGCGTTGTCGCGAGCTTGCGCCCGTTGCAACGTCGCACGGAGTGACGGGTCGAGAGCGGCAAACGCCTCTTCCGGTGTGATCGTCTTCGGCTCGTCTTCGACGACGGGCTCGACGACAGGCTCGACCTTGGGCTCTTCGACCTTCGGCTCTTCGTTCATCCGGTCGTGCATCGCCTGGAGCTTCTCTTGAGAGAAGTTGCCCAGAGTCTCTTTGTCTTCGTCACCGAACGGGCAGCAGTCATTCGCTACCAGCGCAGCGATGATCTGGTCCTTCTTCATCGCGTCCTCCTCGGGATCGTCTCCCGTTTCGTCCGGCGCCTTGTTGTCGACCGGCACATAGTCTGTCTCTTTCACCTCGACGGGCTCTCCCGTCAGCTCGACTTTCCCGTCAGCATCGACCGTGTAGTTGAGGCTGTGCAGCTTCATCGACACGATGTCTCCCGTCCCTGTGGCCGAGCCGACTGACTCGAACACCACGCGATCGTCGAACACTTTGCGGACCCAGTGCGAACACTGGTCCGAATTCCGTAACTCCAGCTCAGTCGCGATCTTCGCGATAAACTCGTCGCTGTGTGCATCATTCGCCCGTACCAGCTCGCGAACCTTCGCCCATACACTCATCTCGTCGCCGCCCTTCTCGTTGGTTCTGACGCCGCAGCCGTCTTGTACTGAGCAGGCTCCGACGTTGTCTGGTAGGAATGCCATGTGGTCAGGATAGATGCCCTCGATGGTGCCCTGGTGCGTCTCGTTCTTCCAGACGCCGCGCTTCCCGTCGTCGCCGGCCATCAGCCCGGTCGAGACTTCGAGGTCTTCGCCGGCCAGGATTCGAGACACGATCCGGTCATCGAGTAGATTCGCTTTTTCGATGTTTATGTACGCATCGCCGACGAGAGCACTCCGCTCTGCGTCGTAACGGACATTGAACATCCGGCCGATGGTGTGGGTCTCGATGATCTCGGGATCGTTCACGGAGACGTCACGCCCGCCCTTGCGCGGGTGGGTGATCGGAATTGCGACACCGTTCCAGAGAGCTGCGGTCTCTTCGATCGCAGATGCCGGGTAGAAGTACGGACCACGAGAACCAGAATGGACACCTTCCGTTATCATAACGACAGGTGCCACAAGGGTTTGATTGTGATCGAACTCTATTTGGCGGACGGTTCCGATGGACGAAAGATTCCCTGTCCATGTGTGGAGCGTCTTCATCGTTCCGGTCCTCCATGACCTGGAAACTGAACTCAGACACTATGCTGGCGGATTGGGTCAAGTCACGCAAGAGGAATCAGCAGGCCGGAAACGCCTGCCTACGGTCAGTCTTCATCCGGATCATTCCTGCCGTGTAAAGAGAAACGTTTGCCGGGGGTCACTCTTCAGCCGCTTTTGGAAACGTTTGCCTACGGTCAGCCTTCATCCGGATCATTCCTGCCTACGTCGGGGAAACGTTTGCCGGGGGTCACTCTTCAGCCGCTTTTGGAAACGCTTTCCGGGCTGCATTCATTTCCCAGAGCAGGAAGTGTGCCAGCGTCCGGCAGGCTGTCGACATATTTGGCCTTGGATCTCCAGGCTCGACCGCAGCGAGAGCACTCGATGCGGCTGTAGTCGCTCGGCGTCCAGTGGTAGCCGTTGAAGGCGGAGTGATTGCACTCGCGATCTGTGACCACCCAGAACTTTCGCTTCTCGTCTCGTGTGCCGGCGCACTGGCAGGAGCAGCCGCCGCTCATTCGACGCCCTCCCGCGGGTCGACCACGACCTCACCGAGCGGATTCGGCCACTCCTGCGGCAGATCGACCTCGTAGCCTAGCTTGTTGACCTCGTCGATGTCTTTCCTGAGCTGCTTCTCTGCGGCCTCGGCCTCTTCGCCTGTGAACGGATTCGGTTGTTTCAGAACTATCGATCTCGCGATTGCGACCAGATCGTCAGAATCTAATGCCATCTTGACCTGCCTCTCCGAGCTGCCCGGAGCAGTTTCTTGTGGGTCTCTGCATCTGTCAGCTCCTTCAGTTTAGCTTCTCCATTGGCCGTGACGTTGTCCCTCTCCCAGAGTTCCACGGGGTACTTCTTGGGATCGGCTATCACGCCGGCGACCAGCTCCATGACCAGCGTCAGGGGCAGTCCCTCGACGCAACGGATGGCCCTTGCGACCAGAGTGTGCGTGGTGCCTTCGTCGTCGCGCACCATCCATTCCACGCGAACTCGGACATAGGGTGTCTTCATCGCGCCTCCAGTATAAGTATCGGCCCGCTGGCTGCGAACTTAACTACTGATCGTCATTTACTTTGGAAAGGAATCGCCGCCAGAGCGATTGATTGTGGATCGTTTGGCGCCCGTTATTGTAGGACATCACCAGGATCGGGATTTTCCCATTGTTGTCGTAGAGATCCAGCTTCGTGAAGAGCCCCTCGTCCAGTGCCTTCGGCATAGACCGCGATACGCCGGCATGGGTGCCTCGGATGATCTTCTCCGGCACCAGACGTCCAGTGCGAGCCGCTCTGTCTGCGGACCTCGCGAGAGCCTCTGCCGTGTCGATCGAGACGTAATTGGCCTTCACCTCATAGCCGGCGTTCCTCATCGGCATGATCCGCCCGCGCAGCCGCTCGATGGCTGAGTTGCCTGTGCCATCTAGGAAGACATTGAACCGCCCCTTCTTCGCTCGGTCGATGATTAGCTCACCGAGCATCGAACTCTCCTGGTGAACGAAGGCAGCGGCCTCCTTGGTCTTCCCGGCTCTGAGGAATTCCCGGTACTCCGGCAGGAGCTTTTTGATCTCGTCGGAGTCGACGTTGACGACGTTCTTCGGGATCTTGACCTGCCCAGACTTGACGACTGAGCCCTTCCCGGACGCAGAGCCTCCGCCCATCATGTGGTAGACCGGCTTCTCGCCGCGGGTGGTGGCCGTGACTCCTTCGAAGTGATTCTTGATGATCGCCTCGTGAAGCTGTGCCCGCTCCAGACTCAGCCGGCCGTCTTTTCCGATGTGTTTCTGAAGGCTCGTTCCTTTGAACTTGTCGGCCTTGAGATTCGGACGCGAGACGATCGTGCTCGGTCGGTCCTTCAGCGGTACGATTCCACTCCCGCGAGGAGTCCTGAGAGGTGGCTTTTTGATCTGTGACGGTGGGAATTTGGGTGCTTTGAAGTCGCCCTTTGCGCCGCCGCCTGTGGCGGGTCGACGCTGCCGCACTAGGGGAATCGCTGTGCAGACGCACCGCGGGTGCGCCGGGATCATGCCCTTGATAGCGTCCAGGGTGTACGGAGAGTCGTTGGCAAGATCTTCGCACAGTGGGCAAGGATTAGCGCCTAATCCCCATTCGGCAAGAACTTCCACCAGCATCGAGGCATCGACGCGCTGGTACTCCTCGATCGTCGCGAGGTGGTGCGCCCGGATAATTTCTGTCCGGGCAATCGTTTCCGACCTGCCAGCTCCGACCTTGACGAAGTGCGATTCGAGCGTCTTTGCAATCTCCCTCGCGACCACTCGTGGATTCTGCCCGGCAGCGAGCCCGGCTGCAATGTCGGTCGAGAGCCCATCCATGAGCGACCTCCGGATCAAAGAGTTCGTTGCAGCCTGCACGGTCTTGAGGTCTTCGAAAGTGCGAGCGAAGAGGATCTCTAGCCGCTCGACGTGCGCCGGGGTGAGTAGCGCCTGCGCGGCCGATGTGCTGCCCGGCAGCGATGCGATCGCCCGCGGGTCATAGCCGGCCCGCACAAGATGCGCCTGCGCCTGCTCGACGCCCTGCGTGTAGGAGCGTTCGAGGTACGGGTCTGTCCATTGGCGCCCGATGCCCTGAGAACCTCGTCTGGCCAATCCAAGAATCTCTGTCTCTTCGAGCCGTTCGAGCCAGCTCATAATGAGATCGACGCGCCCGGCATCAGAGACAAATGGGAAAGATTGTGACGGAAGAGCGCGATTCGCAATGTCCAGATTATTGCGTTCTGCTGCGACTCTATCGCGTTCTGCCATCTGGTCTGCGGTGCGTTGGATGTAGAGCACGTCGTTTTGCACGATGCTCTCGGTCATATCGCGACTCACCCGCCGCCAGCGGGTACGCATCTCCCGCGCCATCCTGTCTCGTAGGGTGGTGGTGCGGGTCGGGTCTCGGCGGAACTGGACGTTACTTCGTAGTGACGATTTTAACGCAGTGAGACCGCTCGCCCGTCCGGAACTCGCCCGACGTGAACTCCGTGTCAGTCGTGACGACGTTCTTGATTGTGACGCTTTCACCTGCTGTGACTCCCTCCAGCCAGACCGCTGACGACGTGCTCCCATACGAAGACGTGAGGATCGTCGCGGCTGAACCGCTCACCGTCCAGGTCGAGCTGGCCAGGATCTCGCCGGTCGTCAGCCAGTCGGACCAGTCAAAACCGAATTGTCGCTTCTCTTCATCCGTCATGTCGTAGGTGCCCATCAGACTAACTCCTCGCCATCCTCGGCGTCAGCGATCCAGAGCCCTTCCTCAGCCGGCGGTGTTTCTTCTCCGTCCTCGGCTGGGACTGTCTCGATTCCATCCTCTACCGGGACCAGGAAAAGCCCCTCCTCGGTGGCCACGATCTCTACTCCGGTTTCCGGCAGGGTTATCGTACCACCTCGCCGGCTGATCTGTTCGGCCGATAGCGTCAGCGTGAGCGTGTCGAGCAGGATCGAGGTCGACCCAGAGTCCACGGTCAGGTCGACCGCGGACATGGTCAGCGTGAGCGTGTCGAGCGTGACGCTGACATCTGGGATCGTCTGTGTGACGGTCAGGTCGACCGTGGAAAGAGTTGCCGTCAGCTCATCGAGTGCAATCTGCACGGCGCCTGGAGAGACGGTCAAATCTACCACGGAAAGATCTACCACCAGTGCGTCGAGTGCAATCTGCACGGCACCCACCGAGACGGTCAAATCCACCACGGAAAGATCTACCGTCAGCTCATCGAGCGTCACCGAGACGGGTCCAGGAGAAACGGTCAGATCTACCACGGAAAGATCTGCCACCAGTTCATCGAGCGTGACTGACGCCGCGCCTGGAGAGACTGTCATGTCGACCGCTGACATCGTCGCAGTCAGCTCGTCCAGCTCAACCTGCGTCTGGTAGGTGATCTGGAGCCGGCCTCGCCGCGGCATCGGCAGACCGTTCCAGTAGCTGTGAAACCACTCCGCAGCGTCCTGCTCGTCCTCAGACGATTCATCGACGATCAGGAAGTCTGTGTCGCCGGAGCGGTCGAAGTACGTATCGATCCAGTCAGTTCCCCAGAGAGACGTTAAGTCGATCCACTTCGCACTCGTGCCTAGTGAGCCGTACTCCTGATGAACGATCGTTCCTGCTGACCACTCGGCTGAAGTGCCGTCGAACGTCGCACCGACAATGTTGCCAGCCTTGAACGACGTCGTCCAGGAATTAGGAGAGCCGACAGTTGCGACCGGAGGACTGCTCGGACTGTACCGCAGCTCGACCTTGGTGATCGTATCGCCGGCTGGGATTCCGGTGTTTGCGTCAGACGTGTCGAACTTGAACACCATCCGATACTCGACCCAGTCGGACGCATCAGAGTCGTACGTGAATCCCGAGGAGCCGTTGTCGGGTGGCGATCCGGTGTAGGTCGTCGTGTTGGTGTCGTACTCGAAATAGCCTGAGTTGTTCCTGTCGCAATCGATGATGACGGTAGGCATCCGTTACGCGCCTTGTGCATTCGCCTGCACGTAGAAGAACTCCAGAGCAAAGCCCTCGGCCACGGTCAGAGCGAGCAGTGCAGCCCAGATTGTCGGAACCTGTGTGTGCTGCCCTCTCCAGTGCCATTTGAAAAGCACGGTATCGACATGGAAGTTCCCGTCCGAATCCTCTGTCTCGTGAAACGTGGTGAACCCGTTCGCCGGCACGATGAGATTCTCCTCGCCCGCAATCGCAAGGTAGCGGTCACGGGTGGCGTTGTAGTTGCCGTCCGTGACTCCTTCTTTCTTCCCGACCATGATGATCGTCACTTGTGCCATTTTGGGATTGTCCAGTCTAGGTTTGGAGAATGAAACCGTTCGCGCCGAATACGAGGATGTAATCCCCTCCATTCGACGCCGTTGTACCCAGCTCCCAATACGACATGAGAGGATCGAGCGGAGACGTCGGCGTGTCGTCGTAGAGAATGCAGTGCGAAGGCGTGCCGGCATCGAGCGCAGTGTACGTAACATCGACAGCGTCCAGTGCAGCCCGGTCGTTTGTGTTGTCTTGCGTATTCGTCACAGTCGAAAGCGTCTCGCCGCCGTCCGTGTAGCTGGAGTCGGAGACTTCAGTCGAGTCGACGCCGGTGGTGCCTTTGACAAGATGCGCGTCTATGTCCGGTGTGTACGCTACGACGAGCATCATCTTGAGCGTGTCCGCGGTCACGTCATAGACCGCATCGAACACGTTCATCTTCATGACGTTGTAGATCGCGCCGTTACCTTGGGCCACGAGAGAACCTCCCTGTTACTTTCCCATCGGACCGAGTGACGCTCTCATGCTGAGAGTGTCCAACTGGATCCGCGTCGGTGGCGGTTTGACTTTGCCATCCTTGGCTTGTCGTTCTTCGATCAGCACGACCATTCTACCCTTGACCTGCCCGAGACTGTACTGGATCTCTTCTGCGCGTCGGGTGTTCGTCTCTTGATTGAGTTCGTTTTCCATGTCTGTGATGACGCGCTGCGCTTCGGTCTCGTTGAGGTCTTCCAGTGGTGGCAAGTTCCGCGCTGCCCGAATCGCGAGCAGTGTCTGGAACAAGTCCGTCTTCAGTCGTTCGATCTGCGGGAGACAGTTCTTCCAGCGGTCGTCGCCGTCTTCCTGCCCCTCTCGCATCATCCGATGCAACAGGTCGAGCCCGATGATGCAGGCGGCTTTCCGATTCGAGAGTCGGTCCGTCATGTTGCGCGGGTCGTTCGGATCGCTGTCACTGACTGGCCTCTTAAACTCCAACGGGAACCTCCTCTTCTTGCTGTGGTGGATTCGGGTTTGTCGGGTCGACCGGCGGCTGAAGTGCCGGATCTGCAAACATCTCTTCTTCGCGTTTGCGAGCCTCTTCGTCTTCTGCCTCGCGCTCTTTCTCTAGCTCCTTTTTCAGTTCGATGATCTCCTCAATCTCTTCGTCTGTGAAGCCCATGATCGTACGGAGGAAGATCTCGATTGGCACGACCTCGTCAGCACCTGGAGTCTTCGCGTAGTCGGTGAGCGCCTTCGTGAGCTTGACTGCGATGTCAGCCTTCTGGTCATCCTTCGCGTCTTCGAAGCTCGGCCAGTCGACGGTATAGGTCTCGCTCGGCTCGGTCACGACGCCGAACTCGATGAGGCGGTCGACGGTCGGCCGGACGATCTGCGGCTCGCAGTACTTCACCCGGCGTGATTCGTTTGTGGCGTACCACGTTTCCTGATCGGCCACGGATGCGAGTTGCCCGCGCTCGGATCCAAACATGATCCGTTGAGGCATCGCTACTGCGGCTGCGAGGATGTCGACCATGATCTCGAAGGTCGGCCGCGGGTCTGCCACGTTTGGCGCGAGCTGGTCGACCTTGATTCCCTGGAGTCGCAGGTATCGCTGGAAGTCGTGGAGATACTTCTCGATCTCGTCTTCCATGTCTTCCAGATCCATGCCGCCGGCAGCGTTGAAGTCTGGATCCAGGCCGAATGCGAGACCAGGAAAAGCGTTCCGCCACCAGATCTCCGGAGCGGAACCCACTACAACTTCCATGCCTTGCAGGAGGTTAAACACCCGTTCGAGCCTCGGAAGTCCTCGCGTGTCGTCTTCGAGCGCACCCTCTACGACGTGGATGATCCGGCTGTGATGCACCTGCATCGCTTCGGTGTCACCGTCTACGTCACCGTGTGCCTGTGGCCGTGTGAGGCCATACATGGTCGGCTGGTTGAATCGTGGGTTCTTCGGGTCTCGCTCGACCGAATCGATGGTGGCGTTCCCCTCGGAATAAACTGCCACGTACATTAGTTTGGTAGCTGACTCGACTGGCTCTTCCGGTGGTGCTCCGTCGTCCAGGCCGAGGAAGATCACAGCGTACTGTCCGATGGTGGCGAGGCGGTCGACGCGGTCGAAGTAGGAGAAGAGCTTGACCTCGTCCTCCAGCTCGCCGAAGTCCTTCTCGAAGGCGGTCTCCTCGGTCTCGGATTCGGTCAGCCGTGGGTGCTTCTGCCAGCACGTGTCAACGGGTCGATCGATGATGGCGGCTGCGATGTCCTGCCGGATGTAACGTGCGTAGTAGTCCTCGAACTGGAGTTCTTTCTTCCAGCCGAGGTTTGTGTACAGGTCTCGCGTTCCGCCGTAGGAGATGCCGAGACGGCCGGCTAACTCGCTCCGAGAGGCTACGAGGGAGAGAGAATGCCGCTTCTCGAACTCGCGATTCACTCGGATCGCCTTCTGAGCTGCGGTCTCTTTCTTCTTCCGGGTCGTCTTCTTGCGGGTGACTGTCTTCCGAGTCGTCTTCTTCGTGGCGGTCATCTTCTACCCCAGACGCCGACGCTCTTGCGGTTGGTCAGCTTGTAAAACGCTCCAGATGCCGAGTCCGTTTGATCCGACTGGCAAGTCTTTGTCCCGTCGAACTTTACCAGTTCGTCGAGGAAGGCTTCGTTCCATGGTGCGCGAACGATCTTGACAAGTCCATGAAAAGCATAGGCTGAGAGTGGCCGCGCACGCACTAACTTTGATTGCCCTACCGGGTTGAGTGTGACCGCGTACCCTTTGAGGAGTTTGATGTATTTACGCGATTCGGAGACGCCTGCCTGCCCTGGATCCTCTTCGATTCCGACTCTGATCTTGCGCCCGTCCTGCGTGGCGGTGTTCTTCACAGCGTCCTCGACGGCGCCGGGTGTGAGCTGGAACTTCACGACGTCGGTGATCCAGCAGCACTCGCGAGCGTCAATGCCCATCCTGACGCCGGCGGTCCATGACGCCTCGTCCTCTTTCCCTGGCTCGGTCTCGGTAGCTGCCCGGTCCCAGTAGCGGATCTCGTCGGTCATCGGCGGCACCTCTGACGGGTCGACGATCTCGAACCATATCCGTTTGAAGATCGTCCCAGCCTGCTCGACTGCGTTCCAGTTGCCCTGTCCCAGCCTCTGCTGGTCGACCTCCGGCAGTGCCCTGAGATTCGCGCTGTAACCTGGATCTGCCTCGATCAGCTTCTTGTTGTCGGTGAGCTGGCTCGGAATAAAGGTGAATGTCTTCGGCTCGGTGTCTTCGCCGAACTCGTCGAGCAGTTCTTGCCTAGTGTCTGCCCAGTGGACAACGTTCTTGATGACGCAGAAGTACCGGATGATTCCTGACCGATCCCAGCGTGGGAATCCGGGTCCGCAATGCCGGCCTTGCTTTTTGCACTCCTCGATGTACTCGGCAGGAATTTCCTCGATCTCGCGATTGTCGATCCACCAGTCCATGAAGTCGCGCAGCCAGTGGTCTCGGCGCGGATTGCAAGTTGCACGGATGTATGGCCTTATGCCACACGTCGTCCGATTCCGGCTGAACAGGTAGAAGAACTGCTTCCAGGTAAAATGCTCAAGCTGGTCGAAGCAGATCAGGGGGATCTGAGCACCGTCCCAGTCTTTGTGCAGGGTCTCGTCCCGGTCCATGTGGGCGAACCGGACCTTGGCTCCAGAGGGGAAGATCCAGCGGCTCTTTGAGATGAGAGAGCGCCCGCCGTAGTGCGGGTAGATGCCGCTCGCCTCGTCCCAGAGTCCTCCGACCTCCATGATCTGGTTGTAGGTCTGACGGAAGAAAACCGCACCGAATCGCGCCCGGTGGCAGTGCCTGAGTGGCTCCATGACCAGCCAGAAAGATTTGCCGCCTCCTGCCTGACCACCGAAAACCGCGACGTCTGCCGGCGTGGCTGCGAACTCTGACTGTGGCCCTGGCTGCGGACCGAAAACGGTCTCGGCCGGTGTCGATTCGGGGATCTCCGACAGCGTGGGAAGTGACATCAGTCTTCGTCCGGCTTCGCTTCAGCCTCTTCCGGTGTCGTGGAATCGTCGTCTCGACCGTTCGAGGGGATGTAGAACTTGACCACCGCGGCTGCTGACGGCAGCTCCTCGCCGTCTCGCCCGGTCAGCTCAGTCCGGGTGACATCGACCTCGCCGAGTTCGAGCCGCTCTGCGGTGACTCCCTGGTGCAGCAGCTTCCGCATCTCTTCGACGGTCATCGCATCGATGTCGACCTTGGTCAGCTTGGATTCTGCCTTTTCGATCTGGAGTCGAGCGAGTTCGAGCCGCTTCTGCCGAGCCTTCTTCTTCTCCATCAGCAGCAGTCGAGCATCGTCCTCGTCCTCTGCGGCGTCGTATGCCTCGACGCGAGCCACCCATCGATTGTTTGCACAGATGAGTCCCATGTTATGGATCCGGGTCGGTGTCGCCGGCTCTTCCATCTTCGGGAATCGCGCCTTCCAGTACTCGTGCGCGACCTGACGGGAGGATCTCTGCCAGCGGTTCATCGCGAGGTATCGCTGGAAGTGGTGGAACTGCGTAGCCGTCTCGCCCGGCTGTCTGATCCAGTGCGGGTTGTAGCGCAGCTTCAGCTTGCCGTCTTTGCCTCGTACTTTACTCATGAGGTGTCCGCCTCACAATGTGGATCGTGGCGTCCCTCCGCAAGTTCTCGCGCTCCTCATCGGTGAACGCATCCCAGAGAGCGCGGGAGAGGTAGTAGGTCGGCTTCGTGAGCCGTGGCTCCATCTCTCCCATCGTCTTGATGAGACTCCTCATGTCTCCGAGCGGGTCAGCGCCCGGTTTCGCCCAGTTGTCCATGGTCAAAAAGTATCATCCCGGTATCACCTCGGTCGAGCGAAAGAAAAAACAGGGACAATGCACTTTGTCGTTAAGTCTCCGCGGATCGGTCCGATATTAGAACTGGAGCCGGGAGAAGGGTCGCTCTTTTCTTTCTGGCTCTGAGAGCTGAGTTGTCCGGGCTGTCCGATCCCATGACACCGCTCTTGAGGGCTGACGGGTTTAGCGACCTTGACCGCCGTTAGGGAGCACAGCTCGGTCGGAGTGGTTGCGAGTTGAGGGCAAGCGGAGGGGGTCGGGCTCCTGAAACGCTGCCTCTTGAGTCCCGCCGGGTTTAGCGACCTGGAGAGACAAGGGTGGCACAGCTCGCGCTGGTTCGGTTGTTCGAGAGTCGAGGTCTTGAGTGCTGGGAGGGAGATCCCCAGGAGACCGCCGGCTCGCGTGGGTGAGACTGTTGCGGCTCGCAAGGATTCGCTTTCCTGGTGCCGCGCAGCTTGACTCACTTCGGTTTTGTTTGGAGAGAGATGTTTCCTTCAGCGAGCAAGCTCGGATGCAACAATGGCTCGCGACCTCCGCCCGTCCATCGAGACAGGCACAGTTGGGGGTTTGGAATCTGGCGCCCCGTGTCCGCCGTGGTCTCTCTCCTGTCCGCGACCTCTGACAGCCTTCGTGACGGTTCATTGGAGACCGTTCGCGGCGTGACCGGCGGAGAGGTTTCGATCCTGGTGCCCTTGTCGACTGGGTCCGGGATCGATCGCGGGCTTTTTTTACCCCGCAAAAGCACTTTCTCCTCAAGTCCTCGCTGACCCTGCCGATATTAGTACTGAAGCGCGGGTCGAAGTGTTTGGGAGGAAGAGCCCCAGCGACCCAAGCCTCCCGCGGAGTGCCCAGGAGATCAGCCGAACAGGAGACCGATTGGCTCCGACTTGGTGACTATCCGGCACTCCGGGGAGGCAGCGTGGATCGCGGATTGTGAGGCGAGGAGCACAGGCCAGTCGTATTGACTGAGTTCCGGCTCGAACCCGGCGTCAGCCCCTCGTCTCTCTTTCTTCCAGATCGATGCGGCGAGCAGGGCGCAGATTGGCAAAAACTCTCTAACTGTTGGCGCGAAGCCCTTTCATTGAGCAGCAGTCAATCTCGCCAGCTCGCCACTTCAAAAAAAGACACCAGACACCAGACACCAGAAGGAGCCGACATCATGACGACAAACAACCAAGCCCAATTCCTCGACCTCTTGTTCGGAACGGGAGCGCACACTCAGCGCGGGATCATCCGTCCCGAGACCCTCGGCGCCTATGGCGTGGCCTTCAATTACTTTCGCCCGACCTTGCACACGTTCATCGTTGACGTTTGCACATTCAAGGGTGCCCCGATCGAGCGAGCCGGTCAGGCCGAGTACGCCGAGCAGGTCGACGTCGTCGGTTACGAGTTCTCTTCGATCCAGGCCGCTGACGCCTTCGTTCAGGGTCTGTTGAATCCGATGGTCACAGGAGGTTCGAAATGAGCGAGCACCCAAAGAGAGAGACCTGGAGCGGCGCAGCCGTGTCTGACTTCCGGGTCGGAGACCGGGTCGAGCTTCACCCGCTGACCGAACTCTGGATGCGAGGAGCCCGGTTCGGCGAGGTCAAGAAGCTAGGCCGATCCCTCATCACGATCGAGGTCGACGTCACCGGGAAACTGGCCAAGTTCGCGCCGGCTGATCTGGTCGTGATCGAGCGGAAACTTTCTACGGATTAAAAGCACTTTGTCCTCAAGTCCCCCGCGGTGCTGCCGATATTAGAACTGAGAGCGAGAGACACACACCAACAGGAGAGACATCATGCCCAGCCAATTTGAAGCCCACCAAGCCCGCCTCGTCAAGTCCCGCGCTGCTGAGTGCGTCATCCCTGCCGGCACTGTGGTCGTCCTCCGGACCGAGAACGGTGGTGAGAACGTCGACCGCTTGCAGGCTCACTACGTCGCGACTTATCCGCGGAGTACGTACTTCGTCAGCGGTCGCAACTACTACACGCTCGCCAGTGTCCGCCGGGCAACGTTTGCCGAGTGGGCTCAATACGTCGCTGCCTAAACCGAGAGGGATCCATCATGACACAGCACACGATCATCGGCCGCGCACACGTCGAGGCCACCCAGCGCGGTTTCGTTGTCTGGGTGAAGACCGACCGCCGCGCCAAGGCACAGCTCACTGACGCCGATCCTGACTTCTTGAACGCGCAGGCCGCAGCGAACTCGATCGACCGAGGCCGCTGGTGCGCCCGCCGGCCGAGCAAGAATGCCCAGTTCCACGTTCGGGGCAAAACCCTCACCTGTGAGAGCGTCTAAAAAAAGAGGACGCAAAAGCACTTTGTCGTTAAGTCCTCCGGACATCTTCCGATAATAGAACTAGACGCGAGAGACACACACCGACAAGGAGCCCATCATGTTGAACGCCAGCCCCAAGAAGTTGAAGTCCGGAAGCTGGGGAGCCGCCGTTGACGGCGCTGCCAAGGCCGGAGATGAATTGACCATCACGACCAAGGCCGGCAAGAGCTGGACCTGTTGGGTCGAGGCAGTGATCTGGACCGGCGCCTCAAAGTGGTCAGCCAGCGGCACCTGCTCGATCGTCTCCACGACGAAGGAAGCGCCTGCCAGCCCAGAGGCCAAGTTGGCCGAGTTGGAGAAGGAAGACTACGGCAACGCCTGCGAGGCTGCGTTGGCCGAGGTCGAGAGCGGTCAGCCCGGTAGCTGGTGTCAGTACCTGTCCGAGCTGGACGCCGCCAAGAAGGCCGTGGAAGCCGCTGCGTTGTGGCCGAATGCTGGCGAGTATGACGAGCCGGCCGAGTTCCCCGCCGAGGTTTAAGAGGTCAGAGTTTGGGCGGCAGATCGTGCCGCCCTCAGTTACACGGACCGAGCAGGACGACTGAAAAAAAAGACGTAACAAAAGCGGTTTGTCGTTAAGTCCTCGCTGATGCTGCCGATATATAAGTATGAGCAAGACACTTCAAATCGCCGCCGCCGCCTTCGCCCTCTTCGCCCTCGCGACTTTCGGGTCTGGTGTCGTCGACGCTGCTCGCCCAGTCAATTGTCCTTCCGTCACCGAGAACCACCAGTAGGAGCCAGCCATGCAGTACACGATCAAGATCAAAGGCGAGGCCGTCACCTTCTCAGGCCATCAGGCGATCAAGGGAATCAAAGTCGTGGCCCGGAATCAGACGCACGTCGTCCTGCGGGTGCCCGGTCACAAGTACTGGTCGAGCTTGGGAGCGCCTCGGAGCTATGCCAAGGCCGAGACCAAGGTTTTCACCATCCTGAGCGAGACCGAGACGAACGGCGCCGCGGTCCTGACCTGCGTCCAGGTCATCAGTTACAACTAAGCAGAAAGGTCCACACCATGAGCCACATCGAGCAACAGATCTCAGAAGCGGAATCGTACCTATTGACCCTCGGAATAAAACGAGAGGCCATGGAGAAGGCCCTCCATCATCTCGGAGTCGCATCTTGCACGCTCCGCGATGCTTGGATGACAACGACCGCAGATGATCTGGACTCGGAGATTCGCCAACTCCAGACATTCCGTGACGACCTGATCGAGCGGATCGAGGAGAACAAGCGCCGGCTGAAGCGTCTCCGCGTCGGTGAGGGATGGCATCCATCGCAGAGGGGGTATTGCAAGCGGATCGAAGACGAGAACGGATACAAGATCTGGATCTACATCAGACGCAACGAAGGCGAGAGCTGGCTGGGTCAGCGTGCGAAGGAGTGGCTGATCCACAACGCCGGCGGGGATGTGC
>Ga0316192_10001828_pt1 | contig 15714 bp, 15 predicted proteins | sample MerIslwburrow_MG_FD_204931 | JGI IMG/M metagenome (GOLD analysis project Ga0316192, IMG submission 204931) | Coastal sediment microbial communities from Maine, United States - Merrow Island worm burrow | ecosystem: Environmental > Aquatic > Marine > Coastal > Sediment | place: USA: Maine...
ATCAAGCACGGCGCCAAGCTGCTCTTCGCCTTCACCGAGGCGACGGTGCCGAAAGTCACTGTTATCACGCGCAAAGCCTATGGCGGCGCCTATGACGTGATGAGCTCAAAGCATATCAGGGGCGATGTGAACTATGCCTGGCCCACGGCTGAAATCGCCGTGATGGGCGCCAAGGGCGCGGTGGAGATTCTCTACCGCTCCGAACTCGGCGATCCCGAGGCGATCAAGAAGCGCATCGACGAATATCAGGCGCGCTTTGCCAATCCGTTCGTTGCAGCCGAACGCGGCTATATCGACGAGGTGATCTTGCCGCGCGGGACCCGCGCTCGCATCTGCCGGGCGCTGCAAATGCTGCGAAACAAGCATGTCGAGAACCCCTGGAAAAAGCACGACAACATTCCGCTTTAAGGGATTGCGCTTTAGGCGCATTCGCCGCGCTTGAGGCCGCTCTAGACCTCACTGGGGTCGAAGCGGCAGCGCAGCGGATATGAGGTGCCGGGCAGGGTGCCCTGACATTCGGGCATGTGCCAGCCAATGATCCTTCCGTCAGCATCAACGATCTTGGTGGGGCAGCCAACTTTGACGATCGTCCAGTTATGGTGGGAGGCTTCCCAAACCGGGGCGTAGGTCATGGCGACTTCCGCACAGGTGTCATAGTCTGCAAGGTTTGGCGTCATCTGACGAAGCCAGAGATGGCTCATGGCTGCAGCGTCGGTCACGGTCTCGATCACCCTCATGCATTCCACAGGCATGTGCCAATCGGGCCCGGCGTCTTGCGGCGCGTAGGCATCTTTGCTGTCCATTTTCGAATCCACACGGCAAGCGATGATCGCGAGCGTTGAGGGCGGGCTCACAGGATCGCGTTTCTCCGCCTTCTCCTTACGGGTCCAACCGGACTCATGGTCGTCTTGTGTTTCGATCTCGAGCGGACGCGCTGTGACAATGGCCTGAACGCTCTGGCCCGCCGCCGCCCGCCCTCGCTCGTCCGCATAGCTGTTGGCGATCGAAATCATTGATGCGAAAAGCACCGCAATTATGAGAAGTCCATGCATAGCCGTTCCTTTCGCTCAGATCGCGGACGTGCTGTCAGCTCAACCGGGCTGCAAATTGCGTAAGCCGGTCATGATTTTCTCGAACCCCTCCGTCAGGGCCGGCGCAAGTCTCCGGCCGGCTTCCGTGAGTTGAAGCTGCGTGCCTTGGCGCTCTAGCAATTTGCATCCAAGAACCTTCTCCAAAACGCGCAACCGATGGCTCACAGCCGAAGGGGTGACGTTCAGTTCTTCAGCAGCCCGCTTCAGCGACATGTGTCGCGCTGCCGCCTCGAAGGTCCGCAGACCGTTCAGCGGTATGGCTGAGATGGACTTTTTGGGGATCCATTCGTTCATGAGTTTCAAAATTCCTGACGCCTGTTTTCTGAAGTCATAGGATGACAGTGCTTCCGACATGGCCACACACAGTTTCGTGATATGCAAAACACTTTGCATACAGGTAAAAATCTAAAGGGATATTTGAGCCTTAGTCGAAGTGGAGGTGGGTTGATGTCGGTGGAACTCGAAACGCTCGGAATCGAGACCTATGAGATCGGCGCCAAGATTCGCCGGTTGCGCAAGAAAAAGGACCTCAGCCTGATGAAGCTCGGCGAGCACACAGGCACGTCCGCCGGGCTGCTCTCGAAGATCGAAACGGGCCGTTTGATCCCAACGCTCCCAACGCTCATGCGGATCGCGACGGTCTTCGGAGTGGGACTCGATCACTTCTTCGAAAACGAGTCCGAACAGCCGAAGGCGGCCCTTGTCAGAGCGAAGGATCGCGTGCGGCTTCCCAATCGCACCGACGGACACGCCCCCACCTATTGGTTCGAGTGCCTAGATTTTCCCGTGACCAACCGGCGGATGGATGCCTATCTCGCAACGTTTAAACCCGGGGCCAGAGCAACCGAGCCGCACAAACATGCCGGCGCTGAAGTCATCTACGTCATTGCTGGGTCGCTGCTCGTCACGTTCGAGAACGAAACGATCCTTCTCGATAAAGGGGACTCGACCTATTTCGACGCGACGTTTCCCCACAGCTATCGTCAGCAAGGCAAAGCTGCGTGCTGCGCCGTTGTGGTCGTAACCAACGGCTGAACGGCCCAGGGCAAAAACCAAGGCCTGTTTCTAGCACTGTGCGGGGCGCCCTATCGAAGATATTTGAACCCTCTCGGGAAGCGGCGACAACATTTCGCGCTGAGTGTTGCTGCAGTGCAATTGCTGCGGCGCAAGGCTTCGTTTACCAATGCAGGCTTCACTGCTCACACGATGAGGGGGCTATCGAGATGCGTCTTGGCGCTTGGGGACTAGTGCTGGCTGGTTTGGTTTTAGCTGCGGTGCCGGCAAATGCGGCGATCAGCCTGTCGGTCGCGCTCAAGAATTATTACGCGGAATACGAAATCGTGCAGCAATGCGCGCGGCGGTCGCAACTCACGGGCGAGGACGTGGAGACGGCGGGTGCGGCAATGTCGAAAATCGAGAAACATTATTTCGGCCGCGACGAAAAGCTCAACAAGAAGCGCCTGCAAAAACAGGCTGCTGACGATAAGAATGACAGCTTCAAGATTCTCGCACGTGGCGGCGCTACGGGCCTGCGGCCTTATTGCCAGATGTCGCTCAATGAGCTCTTGCGCAAGGCACAGGAAGTCGCTCCAGTCGATGGCGCGCAATAGGTCGCGCAGCGTGCCCGCAGAGTCGCCGCCGGAGACTACTGGGTCGTTGCGGCGCCTCCGGCGAACGCCGTCTGCTTCAGATAAAGGATCGAGGTTCTGCGCCGCCCGGCTTGGGAGTAGGCGAAGGATACGATGGCTCCGCCGAGTTGCTTTGCGTTGGCCTCCGACAGATTGGCGGCTTGGAGGTAAAAGCGCGCGCCCGGCGGAACAACTCTGCCCGCACTGCCCGGGTCCAGCGCGGTGTCATCTTGGCCCTCGATGCGCACGCTTAGGGCCAAGCCGTTGATACCGACGGCCGTATCGTGGGAGTCCGGTTTCAGCGTTGCCTGAATATCCTCAAGAGGCATGCTTGAGACATTGGCGCCGGTCAGCAGAATCATTTCTTCGTCTTTGGGCGGCGGCGCATCGGGAAACCATTTCACGGGTGCATCCGATTTCGCTGGAATAGGGGCAGTCACCGGCGCAGTCGGGGGCACAGGTGGTGCGACTGCGATCTTGAGGCCAGGCGCGGCGGTGGCGCGCTTGGGCGACAAGACCATGACGTCGGGTTGCATCGTTCGGGCTCCCTGTGGCCCAGATGGGTTCGCCTCCCTTTCATTCTCGGGCCTCACGACCATGTCGATCTCGGGCCAATCCGAAGTCTCTTCGCCGAACCAGGTCCGCGGGTCGAGCCAAGCGGTGTTGAACGACCCAACGTTGATGTCTAGCCAATCGCCAGTGAGCCATTCTGCAGTCGATTGCTCCGTATTCGCCGGTTTGTCGAAGGGGGCTGCGTCGGCCGTTGCGGCTTGTGGCGCGGCGGCGCTTTTTCGTGCGAGGGCCAGGGAGTCCGAGACATGATTCGCCGCCATGCCAAGGTCGCGAACGGTTTGGCTCGACGATGGTGGGAGGCGCTCGGCGAGACCATCAAGATAAGGACCCGCGCTGCGCGCGGTGATCACGAAGACGCCACCTGCCATAAGGATTGCGGACAGTCCTGTTGAGACAAGCGCGACTGTGACGCGGCGCCCCCCGTAGGACGCGGCAAACATCAGCAGAAGAAGGATCGCTGCGAGGAGCAGATACACCGTGTGCCTCAAAAAGCGTGCGCGCCAATATCAGACGGTTGATGCGCGGTATGATGACGCGCAACCATGGCATGAGTTCGGCGCTTGTTTACCATAAAGCCTTGAAAATCCTTCTCCCATTGGGAGCGGAAACGGCGTGATCTCGGGGATCGCCAGCTTCAGATGCTGCCGAGTTCGGCAATAAGAGCCAACGCAGTCCTTGATGGAGCGGCGGAAAGCCCTTATGTATCGATAAATCTGTAGATGCGTGCGTATTTCTGGGGGTGCCGACCAAATGGGAGTTATGGCCATGTCCGGGAGACTTCTCCCTTCGATAATCTTTGGCGCCACGCTTATTGCGTTCGCGTCTTCCGCCTCTGCTTATTCGTCCGTCGTCAAGGGTTCGTGCAAGGGCGACTACAAGCGATATTGTGCGGCATACGCCGTCAACGATCCAGGCCTGCGCCGCTGTATGGACAAAGCCGGGCGCGCTCTTTCGAGGAGTTGCGTGAAGGCTTTGGTCAATTCAGGCGAGGTGAGCAAGGCCCGTGCAACAAATCGCTGGGGTCACAAGTTCTAACGCAGCCGCAAAGTCCAGCGACGAAAAATCAAATGCCCGCCCTCTCATCCAGGGCGGGCATTTTCTTATGGGCAGTTTTGCAATGATGGGGGTGACGACTATTTGTCGTCGTCGTCATCGTCATCATCGGCCTTTTTCATGGCGGGCGCTGCTGCCGCGTCGTCATCGCCATCACCATCACCTGCAACGATGATCGTACCGACCATACCGCGTTCCATGAGACCCTTGGGGCCAAACTTGTATGTTCCAGGGCGGACCGTGACGAAGAAGAGCTCCAGCTCGCCGCCGTTCTCAAATTCGAGCTCGTCGAAGGTGACTACCTTGAGCTCAATTTCAGGGTCACCGGCTTCGATCTTGCGGATCCAAATATTGCGGGCGAATTCCGGCATGACGAGCGCGTACTCGGTCAGATCCGAGGCTTTGATCTTCCAGCGATACCCTTGGCCGACTTTCAGCCGATATTCGGTGGGAGACATCTTGGAACTGTCGTTGTCCACTCCGAGTTGTAGCGGCTCCATCCGCTTAACACCGTGGACTGCGGGGTCCAGGATCATTTCTGCCTGCGCGTGGGCCGTGGAGGTTGCGCCCGTAAGCGCGACACACATGGCCAGGGCGGTGAGGATAATAACTCTTGGCATTTGCGTTTCTTCCCTATCTTGAAACTCATGAGACCCAGTCGCGGGCACCGGATGGTAGGCGTTCTTACCCCTCAAGCATAAGAGAGGATTGGCAGAGTGAGTTGCCAATTGTACATTTTTCCTTACCAGGATTGGCATGGAGGGGCGCCTTTTTGGCTCGGAGACGCGCCTCTTTTGGCGGTGGCGGCCTGCCATTGGCAAGACACAAACCGGCGTCATGAGACGTTAAAGAAGAGGCGCTGTGTTTATGATGGCCATGGAAGACGGGCGGACTGGACACCGCGTTGGGGGATAAGGCCGTGATCGATCTCTACAAGATTTTGGGCGTCAAGCGGACCGCGCCCCGCAAGGACATCCGTAAGGCCTACCGGAAGAAGGCCAAGACCGCGCACCCGGACGGCGGCGGCTCTGTGGAGGCCTTCAATGCGCTTGTCGTGGCCTATTCCGTACTTTCGGACCAAGACCGCCGGACCCTGTATGACGAGACTGGCGAAGTTGAAACGCCTCAACCCAACAATATTGACGGCGGCGCGATCGAGATTATCGCGGAAAAGCTGGGCCTTGTGATCCATGCTGAGCACGATCTAGCCGCCATGGATGTTGGGGCGTTGATTGAGCAGGCCCTCCAAGACGATATCGCTTCGCGAAAGGCGAGCGTGGCCCACCAGCAAAGGGCCGGTGAGAGGCTCGCCAAGCTGCGCACGCGGGCCAAGCGGAAGGCCGAGGGCGACGGGAATCTCATGGCGAGGGTTCTCGATTGGCATGAGGTTGCCATTCAAAGCCACATCAAGAAGCACGAGGGCGCGATCCGCCACCTCGAGAGGGCGCTGGATATTCTCAAAGACTATTCGTTCACGGACGAGATGGCCATGGCACAGACAGAGGAGGTCGTCGAAGCGCTGAACGACATCCTGGTCTCGCTCGACGAGTTGGCGGCGATCTTGAACACGAGCCCGTCCCAAGCTGAAGCTGTGTCCAAAGAAGCCGAGCCGACCGCGTTTGGCTGACGCAGGAAGGGCTGGCTGAAAAGCGCTGACTGGCGTAAATTTCCCTGGATCTTTAGATGGGTAGGGGAATTTGCGCACAATCCTTCTCAGCATGGTTTTGTCGGGGCTTGCGTTTGCTGTGAGCCTCGTGCGGGCTGCACGTTTTGTGCTGACCGCCAGTCTTGTGCTGGCTGGAGGTCTTGCAGCACCGGGTATTGTCCATGCGGAGCCTGCTGCGGGTGCTTCGGTTGCTGACCCGGACGATCTCTTGCCATGGGAAAGAGATGCTCTGGAACGAGATGGGCTCGCACCCGCTTCTTCCGCCCCTGATGCCGCCCCTGATGCCGCCCTGGTGGCGTCGTCACCCTCGCTGCAGCCGGTTCCCGCTATTGCCGGCGAGACGGCGGCGGAGGACAGGCAGGAGGCGACAGAGGAGCCTGCAGGGCCGCCACATCCCGCGGTCACGATCATTCGCGGGACGCTCGTCGACAAAGACCTCGCCAAGAAGGACTTTGCGAAGAACGCCCCGGAAGCCGATATCGCCGCGCTTCAAATGTTCTATGAGGCGAGCAGCGCCCCGCCGCTTTGGGTTGGCGAGTCGGGACTGTCCGCCAAGGGGCAAGCGGTGCTGGCCGAGATTGGACGTGCGAACGATTGGGGTCTCGAGGCGAAGGACTTCACACTGCCGGATGCGGACTCTTTGCCCGACGAGGAAACCGCTCGGGCGCTCGCCGAGATCAAAATCGATCTTGCGGTTCTGAAATATGCACGTTTCGCCAAAGGCGGACGCCAAACGCCCTCAAAGATCAGCGACCACTTCGATCAAACGCCCGCGCTGCTGGAGCCTGCCGCCGTGATGGCGGAAGTCCGAGCCGCGCCAGCGGCGGATGCATATCTGCGATCGCTTCATCCAAGCCATGAGCAGTTTGCACGGCTGCGAGACGCGTTGGTGGCGGCCCGCGCAGCGGAAAAGCCAAATGAGACAGATATCAAGCGCTTGGTTCTCAATATGGAGCGGTGGCGCTGGATGCCAGAGGACCTTGGCGCATTTCATGTGTGGCTGAATACGCCCGAATTTATGCTCTATGTGGTGAAAGATGGGAAGACGGTCTACACAGACAAGACTCTTGTCGGCACAGTCAAATATCCAACGCCGGTGTTTTCGGCAGCCTTTGAGTCGATCGTCTTCAATCCGGATTGGATCGCCCCTCCATCAGTCCTCCGGGACAAGTTGTGGCCCGCCCTAAAGCGGAAAGACTTCAACGTCATAAAATCCAATCAGCTTCGGGTCAGCTATAAGGGCAGACACATAGACCCGACGAAGATTGATTGGCGCCGGACCAACATTCACAGATTTGTCTTCACGCAGAAATCGGGCCCTAAGAATGTGCTCGGCAAGGCGAAGTTTCTTTATCCCAACGAGCACTATGTCTACATGCACGACACGCTTCCCTATAGCCGCAAGATCTTCAAGAAGTCGGTGCGGGCCTTCGGCAATGGCTGTGTGCGCATGGAGAATCCCAAGGCGTTTGCCGAGCTTGTGCTCGGGGAGGACCAGCAATTTCCGAAGAGCGAGGTTAAGGCCCTCTGGGATAAGGGCGTGAACAGTCCCGTGACGTTGAAGACTTTGCCGCCTGTCCACACCACCTATTTCACCGCTGTCGTGGACCAGGAGGGGACGGTCGCAACCTTCAAGGATCTCTACGGGCTCGATCGCAAGCACGCCAAGGCCTTGTTCGGCAGTAACGACGGCTTCGTGCCCGCGCGGCGAACGCGGAAGCGCAAGACGAGCAATGTCACAGCATCGGGTGGCAACGGCCTGTCGAACGCGTTCGGACTGTTCGGCAATTAGGACTAAGAAGCGGCGAGCTTCGGGTGAGACCCTACGCTCTCCGCATCCTTGCGAGAGGACCTTCTACTCATCATTTTAGGAGGAGCAAGCGAGGCGTCGTCACGGCCCCTTTCCACATAAAATAGCGCCTGTTATGCCCCCCGTCTCGAGGACGACTCTGGCGTCTCGTACGTCTGAGCGAGGTCGCGGAAATCGAGCTTGGGCCAGAGGACGCCAACTCCTCATCCGTGTTCGACGGGCTGAAGGCGGTGTTTATCGGCATTTATGCGACGCCAACAGCGAATCCGCTAACGGTGATCAGCGATGTTCGCAAGGAGTTTCCCACTATCGAGGCAGAACTGCCTCCGGAGCTGGATGCGGCTATCGCCTATGATGCGACTACATTCATTCGAGCATCGCTGTGGGAAGTGCTAAAGACGCTCGGCGAAGCGGCCATCATCACCGTCGTGGTGATTTTCCTGTTTCTCGGAAATCTGCGCTCGACCATCATCCCTATTATCACGATTCCGCTGTCGCTTGTGGGCGTGTTCGCGATCCTTTTGGCGCTTGGCTACTCCATCAATCTTTTGACGTTGCTGGCCCTCGTTCTCGCCATCGGGCTGGTGGTGGATGACGCCATCGTCGTGGTGGAGAACATTTACCGCCATATCGAGGAAGGCAAGACCCCGTTTCAGGCGGCGCTGCAGGGCGCACGAGAGATTGTTTATCCGGTTATCGCGATGACCATCACTCTGGCGGCCGTATTCGCGCCCATCGCATTCGTGATGGGCCTGACGGGACAGCTCTTCCGTGAATTCGCATTCACGCTTGCGGGCGCGGTCATCGTGTCGGGTATCGTAGCGCTAACGCTCTCGCCCATGATGTGCTCGTTGCTGCTTAAGTCGCAAAAACCTGGTGAGGGCGCGACAGGGTTCACGGGCTGGCTCGATCGCCGCTTCGATGGACTGAAGAGCCGGTATCAGAAGCGGCTGCATGGCACCTTGAAATACAGGCCCGTCACAGTCCTCGTGCTTGTCGGCGTGATTTTCGCCACGGGCCTGCTCTATGTGTCGAGCAAGAAGGAGCTCGCGCCAGAAGAAGACCAAGGCATCCTGTTCACCGTTGTGAAGACGCCGCAACACGCTAATTTGGACTATCTCGAAGATACGACGCTGCAGCTCTACGAAGCCTATAGTTCGGTGCCCGAGAAAGAGCACGTCTTCACGATCAACGGCATCAGCGATGTGCATCAGGCCTTCTCCGGCCTCTTGCTGAAGCCTTGGGGCGAGCGCGAGCGCAATCAGAAGGCCGTTCTGCAGGAACTCTCGCCGCGTATTCAGGCCTTGGCGACGGCGCTAGCCTTTTCCTTCTCACCGCCCGCGTTGCCGGGGTCGACGGGCGGGCCGCCGGTTCAGCTTGTCATCACCACCACCCATGACTTCGAACGGCTTGCGGACGTGTTGGCGGATGTGGAGAAAGCGGCGAAGGAGAGCGGACTCTTCATCTTCACGAACTCCGATCTGCGCTTTGAGACGCCGCAGATCGAGCTCCATATCGATCACGACAAGGCCAACCGGCTCGGCATCACCATGGCCGATATCGGCAACTCGCTCTCCACATTGCTTGGCGGCAATTACGTCAACCTGTTCGATCTTTATGGGCGGAGCTACCGGGTGATCCCGCAGGTGCCGCGTGAATTCCGCCTCGATGAGGAATGGCTCATGCGCTATCAGATACGGACGAGCTCTGGCGAACTTGTGCCGCTGTCGAATGTTGCGACCGTGACCAATACGGTACAGCCCAACGCACTCACCAACTTCCAGCAGCTCAACTCGGCCACATTGTCAGGCGTGCCGTTCCCGGGGCGTACCGTGGGCGAGGCTGTTGCATTCCTAAAAGACACGGCTGCAATGACCTTCCCGGAAGGCTTCTCCTACGATTGGCAAGGCGAGAGCCGCCAGCTCGTGCAGGAAGGCAATTCGCTGGTCTACACATTCCTCTTCGCGCTTTTGGTGATCTATCTTGTGCTGGCCGCGCAATATGAGAGCTTTCGCGACCCCATTATTATTTTGATCGCGCTTCCAACGTCGATCTTCGGCGCACTGCTGCCGCTCAATCTCGGTCTCGCCACGGTCAATATCTACACCCAGATCGGTCTTGTTACGCTGATCGGGCTGATCGCGAAGCACGGCATTTTGATGGTGGACTTCGCCAACAAGCGCCAAGAGGAAGGCGTGAGTCGTGCCGAAGTCATCGAAGAGGCGGCCGCGACGCGGTTGCGACCGATTCTGATGACCACCGCAGCGACCGTGGTGGCCATGGTACCGCTCCTGATCGCGGACGGCGCGGGCGCAGCGGCACGCTTCAACATTGGCATCGTCATTGCGGCGGGCATGACGATCGGGACGATATTCACGCTCTTCGTAACGCCAGCCATGTACACCTACCTTGCGCGAGATCACCAAAGGGCGCGGGCGCGGCTTGAGGCGCAAATGGCGACGGGTGGCGATGTGGTGCACTTGGGCGATCATCCCTCTGGAGAGACGGGAGGGGAACAGCAACAGGTTGATGAAAAAGACAAATCGCCTTCCGCGTCGACAGCACGGCCAAAGAAGCGTGGTTCCGGGCGCAGGCGGCGCAAAGGTCTTCCAACCGCCGCCGAATAAACTGTCACCGGTTTACTCGTCCTAAGCTTCACTCTAGAAAGCCTTAACCAAAAGTTGGGTCGGGGACCAATGTTCAAAAAGCTACTTATCGCCAATCGCGGAGAAATCGCCTGCCGGATCATTCGAACCGCCAAGCGACTTGGGATTAAGACCGTTGCCGTTTATTCGGAGGCGGATCGCGATGCGCTTCACGTCGACATGGCGGACGAGGCCGTGAATATCGGGCCTGCCGCTGCGGCACAGTCCTATCTCGTGATCGACAAGATCATTGCAGCGGCCAAAGAGACCGGCGCAGACGCAATTCACCCGGGCTATGGGTTTTTGTCGGAAAACGCCGCGTTTGCCAAATCCCTCGATAAAGTGGGCATTACTTTTGTCGGGCCGAACCCGGTCGCGATCAAGGCCATGGGCGACAAGATCGAGTCCAAGAAGCTCGCATCGGACGCAAAGGTCTCCACGGTGCCTGGCTATCTCGGCGTGATCGAGACCCCCGAAGAGGCTGTGAAGATCGCCAGCGAGATCGGCTACCCCGTCATGATCAAGGCCTCCGCCGGCGGCGGTGGGAAGGGCATGCGGATTGCCTACAGCGAAGATGAGGTCGCCGAAGGCTTTGCCTCGTCTCAGTCCGAGGCGAAGTCGAGCTTTGGCGATGACCGCGTCTTCATCGAGAAATTCATCGAAGAGCCCCGGCACATCGAGATTCAGGTGTTGGGTGACAAGCACGGCAACGTCATTCACCTTGGCGAGCGCGAGTGTTCGATCCAGCGCCGCAATCAAAAAGTGCTCGAGGAGGCACCCAGCCCATTCCTCGATGCCAAGACCCGAGCGGCGATGGGTGCTGAGGCCGTGGCTCTTTCAAAAGCGGTTGACTACGACTCCGCCGGTACGGTCGAGTTCATCGTAGACAAAGAGAAGAACTTCTATTTCCTGGAGATGAACACGCGCCTTCAGGTGGAGCATCCGGTCACGGAGTTTGTGACGGGGCTCGATCTTGTCGAGCAGATGCTGAGAGTGGCAAGCGGCGAGAAGCTTAAGATCAAGCAGAAGGGTGTGACGCTGAAGGGCTCGGCTATCGAGTCGCGCATTTACGCAGAAGATCCGGCACGGAACTTCCTTCCCTCCACGGGACGGCTCGTTCGCTTTACGCCGCCCAAGCTCGGCACGGAAAATGGGATCACGACGCGCCTCGATACGGGCGTGGAAGAGGGCGGCGAAATCTCGGTATATTACGACCCGATGATCGCTAAGCTAGTGACGTACGCGCCGACGCGGATCGAGGCTATAGATGAGATGGGCCGGGCGCTTGATGCGTTCGCCATTGACGGGTTTCGCCACAACATTCCGTTTCTCGCGGTGCTCATGCGTAACGAGCGCTGGCGGTCGGGCGACATCTCCACGAAGTTCATCGCCGAGGAGTTCCCGGACGGGTTTCATCCACCGGCGCCGGCAGGCAAGGTTCGCGATGTCCTGGCCGCAGTGGCGGCGAGTATCGACCATCTCTCAAACAATCGCCGTCGCATGATTACGCAACAGATGCATGGCGAGCCGGTTTGTTTCTCCGATACACGCCTGGTCGAGCTGAGTGACGGTGACCTGGTTCGCGTTGAGGTGGAAGGCCGCGACTACCCGATGACCGTCACGCTTGGCGGAGAGGGTACGGATGAGCCCGAGCGGAGCGTGGAACTGATGTCCTCGTGGTGGTTTGGCGAGCCCATCTGGGAAGGCACTATTGGCGACGAGGAGGCAGCCGTTCAGGTTCGCTCGATCCTTAATGGCGTGCATCTGACCTATCAAGGTGTTGAGGCGCCTGTCCGCGTCTTCACCGAGCGTGAGGCAAACTATCTCGCCTTGATGCCGGTGAAGGAAAAGCCGGACATGTCCAAATTCCTCCTTTGTCCGATGCCGGGCCTCGTCGTCTCTCTCGCCGTGGAGGAAGGCCACGACGTCTCTGCCGGCGATACGCTGTGTGTTATCGAAGCGATGAAGATGGAAAACGTGCTGAAGTCGGAAGTCGACGGTAGGGTCGCCAAGATTCATGCAGCACCTGGCGACAGCCTCAACGTGGACGCGGTCATTCTCGAGTTCGAGTAGAGGCGAGGGGTGCGGCGTGACGTCGCCGGTCATCAAAACCGTCACGATCAAGATTGAGGGCCGGGTGCAGGGCGTCTATTTTCGTGCCTGGACGCAGCAGGCTGCGCTTGCGCTTGGCCTCGATGGCTGGGTGCGTAACCGAAGTGACGGCAGCGTTGAGGTGGTGTTCTCAGGACCTGAAGGCCTGGTGGCCGAGATGCTCCAGAGCTGCGCCGAAGGGCCAAAGGATGCCAAGGTGACGACCGTGACCGTTATGGATGGAGGTGGCTCGGTCCTCGCAGGTTTCCAAGTGCTCCCGACGCATTAGCGGCTCTGTTGGCCGAAGACGCGACCGAATTGCGTTCGGAGCGCCGCATCCACCCGCGCCATGTTCGTCTCCACGCCAAGCGCTTTGAGGCTTGTGAAAGGCGTGCTGTGCAGGCCGCACGGAACGATCCCAGAGAAATGTTCAAGGTCGGGGGCGACATTCAAGCTCACGCCGTGGAACGTCACCCAGCGGCGCACACGCACGCCGATCGAGGCAATTTTCGCACCATCCACATAGACGCCCACGGCGCTCGCGTTTCGCGTCGCGCTTAGCCCGAAATCGGCAACGGTTGCGATCAGCCAGTCCTCGAGCGCCCTCACATAGCGGCGGACGTCGCGTCCGCGCGTATTGAGATCGAGCATGACATAGGCCACGCGTTGGCCTGGCCCATGGTAGGTGTAGCGTCCCCCGCGCCTCGTCTGATGGATCGGAAACCTCGTCGGGTCCAAGAGCTCGGCTGGATCGGCGCTGGTGCCAGCGGTGTAAAGGGGCGGGTGCCCAAGGAGCCATACGCATTCAGGCGCAAGCCCTTGCGCAATATCGCCCACGCGGGCCTCCATGACCGCGAGTGCCGCCTCATAAGGGACCGGCGCCGTTGCGGTAATCCACTGCAGGGGAGCGGATATGGCCGCCTGCGGCGTTCTTTCTGGGGCGAATGTCATTTCACAAGGTATATTGGGGCCGGCGGTGTTTGAGGCAAACCTTGCACCGCAAGGGCAGGTTTGTTATGGCAGCTGGCCTGAATGAAAGCCTGCCGATGGGGTGGCATCTTGCCATACCGAGACGGCTTTCTGGATTTCTCGCGGTCGTGGCGGAAATGGTAGACGCGCAGCGTTGAGGTCGCTGTGGGCTTAGCCCGTGGAGGTTCGATTCCTCTCGACCGCACCACTAATGTTCTCGGTCATTGATTTTATTGACTTTATTCCACGTTTTTTCCCGCACTATGTAAAGGTGCGGGACTTTTTGTTCTTGAGAGTTTCTCGAACGCTTGCCGAGATAGCTTCTTCCTGTTCGCCTCTTGGACATAGTGCGCCGCCATCTTCGGGTCCTTCCAACCAAAGACCGCCATCAGTTCGTACTCAGAGCATCCGGCTTCTGCCAGACGCGTTGCCGCTATCTTCCGCAAGCCGTGTGCGGCTTTCTTGCCTTCATCGACACCGGCCTGCTTGCATGCAGACTTGAACTGGTTGCCGAACGATTCCTTGGTGTACGGGTTACCGTGAGCACCGCAGATGAATGCAAGGTCTGACGTCGGCCCTGCGTCAAGCGTTGCTTGCAAGTTCGGATGGATCGGGATCGATACCTGGGTGGTGAAGCCTGATTTCTCAGTCTTGATCGTCGCGACACCGTCGCGAATGTGCTGACACCCAAGTCGCACAGCATCACCCCGGCGAAGGCCTGTGTCCGCCAAAACATCAATCCAAACGCGCTGCCTCGTGCCAACAGGCCATTTTGCATAGTAGGCTTCGAGTTCCTCTTCCTCCCACATCTTGAAGCCTTCGGCATTCTTCTTACGCGGTGGATTCTTCACGCCAGCGGTGGGATCAATCTTGATCTGTTCGGCTTCAAGCGCCCAACGAAACAAGCCGCGCATCGCATCCAGGAAGTTGCGGGCTTGCGCAGGTGTGTGAGCACGCGCGTTCTTGCCTGCGACAATGTCGGACTTTTGTATGTCGCGGTAGCGCTCGTCTCCCGATTTCTCTAGCACGCCGACGAAGATGTTATCGCGTTGCCTGCGCGTTGAGCCTGACAACGCCAGCCAATCGCCGGTCTCGCGATAACGTGCGACCAGCCACGACAGAGAGTTCACTGACGGTCCATTCACTCGCGGCTGACCGCTTTTGATCAGCCCCAGGCGGAACTCTTCCCAAAACTCGGGTGTCGCGTACTCGGACCGGATTCGGATGCGCGGTCCGTGCCGCTGGCGGACGTAATAGACCCACTTACCGTGTCTTGGCCCCCTAAAACTGGTCCACTATGTGGTTAGCAGTTAGGGAAGGTTTGATGGCTCGGAAGCGTCATTCGGATGAGGATTGGCTTTCGGCTTTTGCGGGAGATTGAGGTCCATCTTGCAGGTGGTTCTGATGTGGGAACGGCGTGCCGCGCGGTGGGCATTAGCGGTGCGACCTACTACACGTGGCGCAAGAAGTTCGGCGGGATGGGGAGACCGCAGCTGGCAGAGCTGAAGACGCTCCAGCGAGAGAACCAGCGGCTTAAGAGGATCGTGGCTGATCTTGAGCTGGACAAGCTGATCCTGAAGGAGAGCCTGGATTTTTTAAAGCCCAGGGGCTGAGATCCGATGACGTGAGAGGCGCTGTCGTTCATGCCCGCCAGAGGCTAGGTACGGCGGAGCGGCGAACCTGCAACGTCCTGGGCATTGCGCGGAGCACCCAGCGCTACAGAGCACAACAGCAGAACGACGATGAGCTGCGTCTCGCTCTGGTCCGGCTCGCCAAGCAGTACGGGCGGTATGGGTACCGCAAGATCGGCGAGCTCCTTCGCATGGAAGGCTGGCATATCAATCATAAGCGGGTTGAGCGCCTGTGGCGCGAGGAAGGTCTTCAGCTGCCGCACCGGCACAAGAAGCGTAAGCGGCTCACCCATCGCGATGCGTCAATCATCCGACTGCGGCCGCACTATGCGAACCACATCTGGTCGATTGACTTCGCACACGACAAGCTGAGCAACGGCCGACCGTACAAGATGCTGACTGTTCTCGATGAATACACACGAGAGGCGTTGTCGGTGAAGGTCGGCATCAAGATGGGGGCAACCAAGGTGCTGGAAGCCCTTTACCCACTTCTCCTCCAGCGCGGCAAACCGGATTATCTGCGCTCCGACAATGGCCCCGAGTTCTCAGCTAAACCG
>Ga0316192_10001829_pt1 | contig 15713 bp, 12 predicted proteins | sample MerIslwburrow_MG_FD_204931 | JGI IMG/M metagenome (GOLD analysis project Ga0316192, IMG submission 204931) | Coastal sediment microbial communities from Maine, United States - Merrow Island worm burrow | ecosystem: Environmental > Aquatic > Marine > Coastal > Sediment | place: USA: Maine...
GCTGCCGTTCACGCAGATCAACCCGCGCCGGTACCGCGCCGCTGAGATACGCGCGGCGCAGGACGCGGCTGCGGCGCTCCAGCGCGGCGACAAGACCGCTGCGGCGGAGGCCAAGACCCGGCAGCTCATGAACCACCACCTGGCGCGTGAGGCCACCGCGGCCCGCGACGACGTGGTGAAGATCGCCGACTGGGCCGGGCGCTACGGCAAGAAGTCGATCCGGGAAAAGCTGGTGCGCGCCGACGAGGGCGGGTATCTGCGCCAGATCGACAAGATTCTGGCTCGGTTCGAGTTTCGAAAGTCCAAGTCCATGCGCGCGGTGGACGCGCACAACGAGGCGCTGGCAGCGTGGATGCAGCGCCGCATGGACGATTACGGCGATGAGTTCGCCGTGTCGGCTGCGGTGATGGATGAGACCTACGTCACCCACTGGAAAAACGTTCCGTACAGCGACTTGCTCGGGGTGCGCGACTCTCTGAAAAACCTCGAACACACCGCGCGACAGACCGAGAAGATCCGCGTCGGTAACGAGGAAGTCGACTTCGCCGAGACGGTGCAGAACTGGGTGGCGCACATGGACGCGGCGGCCCCGGACAAATTCGCCCGGCCCGAGGCGCTGGACGTGGTGAAGTCCCGCGGTTACCTGCGCTTCGCGATGGGCACCATGACCAAAATCCCGTGGATGGCGTCATGGCTCGACGGGGGCGAACGGGTGGGCAAGTCGTACGACCTGCTGGTCCGGCCGCTGAATGAAGCCTACAACGCCGAGCAGCAGTTGTGGACGCAGGCCGGCGCGCCGGTGATCGCGGCCATTGACCGCCGGAGCCGTGCGGCGAAGAAGCGGCACAACCGCGTGCTGCACATCCCGGAGCTGGCGGACACCGCGACCGGCACCAGGCTGGTCGGGCACCAGGTGCTGGCCGTCGCGCTGAACACAGGCAACGCGGGCAACCTGCGCAAGATGCTGCTGGGCGAGGGCTGGGCGCGGGAGGACAACGACGCCGAGATCGGCATGCACAACGAGAAGCTGCAGGCGATCCTCCAGCACATGACCAAGGAGGATTGGGACTTCGTGCAAATGGTGTGGGATCAGATGGACACGCTCTACCCACAGCTTGCCGAGGTACACAAGAAGGCGACCGGGGTCGCCCCGCCGAAGGTCGAGGCTGTGCCAGTCAAGACCCCCCACGGCACGTACAGGGGCGGCTACTACCCGGTGAAGTACGACTCCTTCCGCAGCCGCAGGGCGGCGGAGAACGAAGCTCGGGCGAACGAACAGGCGGGGTCAATGTTCTCGCCCGACATGAGCCTCAGCGCCCAGGTCACGGCGGGCGCGGCCAACGAGCGTACCAAGTTTTTCGACCCGATCCGGCTGTCGCTGGACGTGGTGCCGAGCCACTTCCAGGAGACGATCCATTACATCACGCATTACGACGCGGTGCGGTCGGTCAACCGGCTGATCCGGCACCCCGAGGTCGAGGCCACCATCACCGCCAAGCTCGGCCGCGAGGAGTACGCACAGCTCAAGCCGTGGCTTAACGACGTTGCCAAAGACGGCCGGGCACAGCCGGCGAAGAACATGCTCGACCCTGTGCTCGGCCGGCTGCGGTTCGGCCTGACGCTCGGCGTCATGGGCTTCAAAGCCTCCACCGGGTTGATGCAGCTCCTGGGCCTCAGCAACGCCGCCGGCGAGGTCGGCGCGGCCAACATGCTGCGCGCGGTGCGCAGCATTGTCGGCAGTCGCCAGAACATGCGCGACGCTTGGCAGTTCGCCGCCGAGCGATCCAAGATCATGGAGCACCGCACCGAGACGATGGACCGCGAGCTGCGCAACGCGGCGCAGCGGCTGCAGGCCACCACCGGGCTGGCCAAGGAGGGCGACAGCTTCCTCGGGCGCATCGCGGGCAAGATGAAAGAGGCGGACGCCAACCAGACGTGGAAAACCGTCCAGTCAGTGTCAATGCAGCACATCGCGCTGATCCAGACTTACATGGTTGATCTGCCCACGTGGTACGGCGCTTACTACAAAGGGCTGAAAGAGTGGGGCGACGAGACTCGTGCGGCCGAGTACGGCGATTGGGTGGTCGAGCAGGTTCACGGGTCGGGGTTGCTCAAGGACCAGGCGGCGCTGACACGGAACCAGAACGAGGCTATGCGCATCATGACAATGTTCATGACGTTCTTCTCGGCGCTGTGGAACACCCAGCGTGACCTTGCGCGAGGGGCCGCGAGCGGCACCTACAGCGCGTCGCAGATCGCCGCCAAGGCGATGTTCTTCTTCACGCTGCCGGTGTTTCTGGAAATGCTCATGCGCGGGGAGTTCGGCGGTGACGACGACGAGGCTGCGCTTGAGAAATACCTCACGCAGTTGGCGCTGTACCCCGTCGCCTCGGTGCCCTTTGTGCGTGACGTGGCCAGCGGCGTGCTGGGCGACTACGGTTACAATATGTCGCCGGTCGCGCAGCTCTTGGAGAAGGGCACCCAGACCATCCCCAAGGTGGTGCAGGCGCTGGCGGAGGGCGAAGCGCCCACCCTGGCGCAGACGAAGGGCGCCACCAAGACCATCGGCACCGCGCTCGGGGTGCCGGGCACGGGGCAGGCGTGGGCCACCGGCGAGCACCTGTACGATGTGCTTGCTGAGGGCGAGGAAATGACATTGCAGGAACTGACATTCGGGCCAAAGCGAGACTAATCACATGACTGTAAACACGACGAACATCACCAGCGGCCCGTACTCCGGGGACGACGCCACAACCAGCTTTGCGTACACCTTCCGGGTGAACAGCGCGGCTGAGCTGCTGGTGTACCTGACCGACGCGGAGGGCAGCACGGACCCGCTGACTGAGGGCACCCACTACACCCTGACCGGGCTGGGCGACGACGCAGGCGGATCGGTGGTCATGGTCACCGCCCCCGCAACGGGCGAGACGCTGTACATCAGGGCGAACTACCCAAACACACAGTTGACCGAGTTCACGTCGCAGGGCGGGTTCTTCCCTGCGGTGCATGAGGACGCCATCGACAAGTTGACGTTTCAGGTGCAGCAGCTTCAGGATCAGGTGAACCGCGCGGCCCGGCTTCCGGTGTTCGCCGGCGACGCGGTGGACATGACGCTGCCGAACCCGGTCGTGGGCAACGTGATCGGGTGGAACGCCACCGGGGACGGACTGGAGAACGCGGACATCAGCGACGGTAACGTCACGTTCAGCACCAACTTGGCGGAGAACGTCAGCTTCTCCGCATCAGAGGCGGGCGCCACGGCTACCGACGTGCGCACGAAGCTGCGGGAAAAAAGCACTGCGGGCGACTACCCCATCGCTGCGGACGGTCTCACGGATGACTCCGCGGCGATTGACGCCGCGATCACGGGTGCGTCTCGAGAGGTGTTTTTCCCCGCGGCCACGTACCGGATGGACGACGAGGCTGTGGTCGTGGGATACGGCGCGGTTGACGGCGACGGCGCCGCGACGGTGTTCGATCTCGTCACTGCGGACAAAAAGTTCGTCAGTTTCACTGACGACGGGACCACCATAACCGAGTCGCCCCGCGTCACGTCCGTGACGATCACCCAGGTGGGCAGCTCGGCCCTCGGCGGCGGCACGGCGAATAACCACGCGCCAATAGCGTTCACCGGCAGTTACAACGGCGCTGCGGTCCTCAACTGGCTGAACAACACCGCGCTCGGGACGAAGTGGGAGTACGGGTCAATGACCCTCAGCGACCGCACCTCGCGGAACGGGCTGTGCGCGTTTAACACCTACGATGGCGTCGAGAAAATGGCCATCGAGAACATCGGCGCCAGCTACACGCGCGTAATCGGGAACTCCGTCGAGGGCGCGAGGGGGACAGGGGTCCGCGGGGAGTCCCACGGGCTGCGCCTTACGGGGCTCACGCCGACCGCCCACGGTCACGACGCGCGGTGTAAAGGCGTAGTCGCCTCGGGGAACACCCTCGCGGGGATGCTGACAGGAGTGTCGGCGCAACACTCTGCGCAATTCTGGAACGTCGGGGCGACTCACCTGCACGACATCCAGGTCGGACTCCAGACGGTAATCCCCGCCAGCGCCGACGCGGTGGTCAGCCACGGGCGCACCGATTTCACGTTCCAGGCTCTGAACCAGGTGGCGAACATCGACGGCGGCGAGTACCTCGACCTGCACGTCAACGGGTCGCAGGTGGACTACGACGCCTCGTTGGCGGACAGCGGGAACGCGGTGATCGAGACCAACGCGCCCGCGTTCGGGGGCGCAGGGCACAACAGATACACCGGCATTATCCGCGATGTCGACGAAAACGGGATCGACGTGCGGTACCCGCACGCGGTGTTCGACGTGTCCCTCGTGGACGTAAACACCGCGGGGACAGGGGGCGCGTTCGGCGCGAGGCTGGTGGCGGGGGCAGACGGCTGCATGGGGCGCATCTTGGTCAGTAACTGCGTCAACGGCGTGACGATATTCAGCGACGGAAACAACCTAGACCTGCACGTCTCCAACGCGTCCGCGGCCGCGATAACCGTGGCCGGGGACAACAATCTTCTGCGAGTGTGGACCGACGGAACCATTGAGGTGGCGGGCACAGGCAACGTGGTCTCGGGGTACGCGGACGCGGTGCTCGACACGTCGGCCGACCCGATGTCGAACAACTATGCGGGCATGACCGGGATGTCCGCTACCCGCACCGAGTTCTCCGCGACGGTGGGGGGCACGGGTGAGGTGACCGTCGCTCACGGGCTGAAAACGGACAAGCTGGCTGTGGTCGCGTCGATGTTCGGCAGCGTCTCCGACCGAATCGGCGTCAAGAGCGTCACACCCACAAACGTCGTGTTTGAGATACGATCAGCCACGGGTGCGCTCATCACGTCGGGCACTAGAAGCTTCATGTGGCGGGCGCAAGCTCGCGACGCTTAGAGGAACGAAGGCGTTGCGTCGGGGGCGATCTGCCCCCGGCGGTACCGCTCGATTGAGCGTTTCAGCCCCTCCTGATCGTCGTGTTTCCGGTTGATCGCGTCAGCGACCGCGAGGTCGATGGTGTCGCGACACAGAATGCGGATGATTGACACCGGGCGGCGCTGCCCCTGGCGGTCTATGCGCCCGCACATCTGGACGTAGAGTTCAAGCGACCAGTTGACCCCGAACCACACCAGGATGCTGCCCGAATGCTGCAGCCCGTCGATCCCGTGGCTCATGCTGCCGGGGTGGCCAATCAGCAACTTGATGCCGCCTTCGTTCCACTTGTCGATGATGCTGCCGGTGTCGGCGCTCCGCGCCGCGGTGAGGTTCACGGGGCGGTACTTCTTGAACCGTTTCATGATCCGCTCGGCGTCGGCCTTGAATGAGTAACTGCACAGCACCGGCTGCCCCCCGGCCTCCTCCAGCACGTCCTCCAGCGCGTCGAGCTTGGCGTCGTGAACCACCTCGAACTCGGGTGACTCGGGCGAGAGGTAGGGCGCCCCGTTGCAAACCTGCAGGCACTTGTTCGACACCGACGACCGGCTGAACACCTCGACCTCCGCGCCGCTATCCAGCTTGGCGAACATATCCCGCTCCACGTCGTCGTAAATCTTGCGGGCCTTCGCCGGCAGATCGACCATCATGTCGGTGGTGCGGCACGCGGGGAGGTCGAGGTAGTCGGCCGCGTCCATCTTAACGGTGATGTCCGCGATGCGCTCCTCGATCATTTGCTTACCCACGTCGGTGGGTGAGTAGCTCCAGCCCATGTAGTCCGACGCGAAGAAGCTGTCCCGGTAGTGGGTGATGAACTCGCCCAGGCGCCGGCCCCCGTCAACCGCGAGGTACTGGCCGTGGAGGTCGAGGTAGCCGTTGCTCGCGGGGGTGCCGGTCAAGCCCATGCGGTACGGGAACTGATCTATCAGCTTCTTCCACCCGGTGATTTTCACCCGCAGCGGCTCGCCGCGCTTGTCTTTGGTGTCGCGGAACCCGCCCTTCATGCGCTTGGTGGTGCTGTTCTTGAGCTTCGATACCTCGTCGTAGACCACCATTTGGAACGGGAACTCGCGGCCGGCGCTGAGGTAGTAGTGGTCGAGTGTCTCCGCCAGCCAGTTCATAGCCTCGTAGTTGATGAGGTAGATGTCGGCATCGGCGAACAGAGCACGCGCACGGGCGTCCCTCGTGCCGTGCAGGACGCTGAACCGCAGGTGGCGGGTGTGTGCCCACTTGCGCGCCTCGCGCGCCCACACGGACTGAATGACGCGGAGGGGGCCGAAGATCAGCACCTTCTTGACGTGGCCCGCCCGCATGCGGTCGACGATGGCGGTCAGGGAGACGATGGTTTTACCAAGGCCGACCTGCAGCCAGAACATCGAGTCCTCGTGTGTCAGCGCATGCACGATGCACTCGCGCTGGTAGTCGTGTAGCTGCGTCGGAAGTAGTAGGTTTGTCATTGCTGCCGTATCCATTCTACGAACTGATCCACCCCCGCCGCGCCGTAGACGGTGTGGACGTGCGCGCCGGCTTGTCTCAGCCGCTCATGCTCGCGTCGCTGGTGGGGGCTGAGCACGCCGTCAACTGTCTTGACCTCGACGAACACCACCCGCCCCGCCAGTACCACGATGCGGTCGGGAGCACCGCGCCTGGCGGGGTTGACCCACTTCCGGGTCAGCCCGCCGAGCAGGGTGATCTGGTGATCGAGGTAGGTTTCGACCTTCGCCTCGCGGGTGCCCACGCTACTCGGCGTCTGGCCAGCGGGGCGTGTCGTTCAGCGGCGGCAGGTCGTCTGCGGCGCTGTGCGGCGCGTCAGGGTCGGCGGGCAGCTCCGCCAGCCACTGCGCGTATGTCGCCGCCTTCTCCGCGTCCCGCTCGGCGCTGCCTTTGAAGTTCAGCCGGCAGGTGTACGCGAGCACCGTGCCCAGCAGGTACCCCTTGTACTGCTCCGGGGTCAGCTTCGCGCGGATGATGTTCAGAGTCTCGATGCCGCCAGCGTCGTAGTGAGTCGATCTGCCGTCGAGTGCCATTAGTATTTCTTCCCGTGGCACATATCGACCAGGTGCGTCACGGAGTGCGCGACGGCCTGCTGCATCTCGTCAGTTTGAATTTCGTCTGATCGGGTCATGGTGTTAATCCTTCGTGTAACGTTTGGTGATGAACCCCGTGGCACCGAGCCACATATCGGCGGCCCACTCGGGTTGTTGTGTCATGCAGCTTTCGAGGGTCGCAAGCGCGGCCTCGGCTGCGTCGGTCTCTACTTCGATACCTATCTCGTCATGCACATGCAGGATCACCGGCAAGCCCGCCGCCTCGGCGCGCATGATGCCGCTCCACAGTATGTCACCCGCAATACTTTGTACTACGTTCTCAGTCATTCCGCCCGCGTGTGCATAGATGCGGGTCCATTGGTTCTTCTCGTTCATGCCCATGTAGCTGAAATTGTCCAGCCACTGGACCTCCTCCATGTACCCATGTGCGACCAGGTGCGCGTCGGTCCACCCGAGCTTGAGCCACTCCTCGTAGGGTGCGTCGCCGGCCTTGGCGGTCATTGTCTTGTCCGACCACGGGGCGGCGCGCTTGCGCACCTCGGGGCGGTAGTAGCTCAACGCCCTGCCGCTGGGCAGCCAGATGCGGAGGAACTCGGCGTCGCGCTCAATGCGCATGCGATACCCCGTGACCTCTCCGCCGTTCTGTGTGACCGACATCACCGCGCTGTAAACCCATTTCCAGAAGGCGGGAATCTCGGGGTACATGGTGCGGAACGTATCGACCGCACGCTGTGCGTCGGCCTGCTCCATATCCACGCCGTAGCCCTCCGCGTAAGCGATCAGCCCGCGCCAGCCGAGCATATACCCGCAGTTGTGCGCGATCACGGGGCCGCGGTCAGTTCGGATCGTGTACCTGCTCCGCGGGCCTGCGTTCAGTATGTCGTAGGTACGCGCCGCGGCAGAGGCTTTGCCCGTCGATGATCTTCTGCGCGCTCTCTCCCGCCTTGATTTTCCGGGCGACGGTGCCCTTGTCCCGATACCGCGGCGCGTGCTGCCGCCAAAACTCTGCGGCGGTGTACCTTTCGCCTTCGTGAAAAATGAACTGATTGACGCGCGTGTTGCTCGTATTCCCGCGCCGATCCGTGAACCGGATATTGCCCGCAACATAGTCGCCATCGTTATCGATGCGGTCAATTTCCAGCTCCGCGCGGTCCCACCCTGGCAGTGTGACTGCGTGCTCGACGAACGCCGCGGCGCACCCGAAAGCGTCCCGTATGCCTCGCCCCCCGTAACTCGGCCACGCTCTGTTTCTCGGGTTTCCGCATCGGGACTTAAGGGCGTAGTACCTGCCCGCCAGCCGGTCGAAGTCAGCTTGTGGAATACCGAGCGCAGTAGCCCCGGAGCGCTTCGACGTAGCCTCGCGGTTTGCGCAGGTGACGCAGCTCCTAGACCTCCCCCCGGTGAGGGTGCCCGTGACAACAGTGCGCTCCGCCCCGCAGTCGCACCGGCACCGGTATCCTGTGTGGGGGCCGTCATATGCGGTGACAGTCCAGCGACCAACTCGGTCGCCCGCCTTAAATCTTCGCCGTGTAGGTCTTTCCACTCCGTCCAGTGCCTCCCGGTAAGTATCAAGTGATCCGCGGTCGCACGCACACCGTGCTGGTCTATGACGGGTTTCACCCCTTGGTCGATCACGCCGCCGTGCGAGACCCATTCGACGCCATCCCAAACCACGTCTTGGTCACGGATACACACTATAGGCACCCACCCGCGGCCGGTCAATATCTGGGTGTCGGCGGCGAAGCACCCGAGCACAGGGGGCTTGGCGAATGTCCGCTGCTTCTTCGTCACCTCGTCGTAGGGGGTGCCGTAGTATTCCGAGGCGAACACCTTGTAAGTGTCCCGGCCGTTGCGGAAGGTGTCGTCCACCTTGTGGCATTCAGTGATCCACCCGAGCACCACGGACTCAATCGACGACAGATCGCAGGCGACCAGGGTCTTGCCCTCCTCTGCCCGGATCACATGGCGGATGGCCCCGCCGAGGATGTCGGCCACAGGCATGCCGTAAGCGCCCTTGAGCAGCCCCGACGAGCCGAACCCTACGCCGTACACCAGGCGGTCGAGCCGGGCGCTGTAGCTCTCGGGGGACTCACCCTTGCCCGGCTCGAGGAACGGGCGCTTGAGGTTCTGGAGCTGGATCATGCGACCGCCCACCCGGTCGGTGCGGCTTGCGCCCTTGTACTGAAACATCCCACGCGCACGGTCGTCGGGCATGCTGGCGTTGATGACCGCGTTATATTTGGCCGTCGCCTTGGCCTCCTTCTGCGCCCACAGCTCGACCGCAGGCCGCGCCGCGTCGGGCAGCCGGCCGTGCTTTAGTTCGGCGGCGAGGTAGTCCTTGCGCAGGTTTTCGAGGGCCGCGCCGGTGTTGGTCTGCAGCCACTCCATGAACGGGCCGCGCGTCACCCGTGGCAGCCCGGTGAGGTCTTGCAGCTCGCGGGTGAGCGCCTGCCGCTCGATGTCCCACAGCTCGATTGCCGACGCGGCGAAGTCGGTGTCCATCGGCACGCCGCGGTCGTTGATCCGCTGGTCAGCGCACCACTGGGCGTAGTCCCAATCCGACATGGCGGGGAACTGTTGCATCCAGTGCCGCAGCCGGCGCTCTACGTGGACATCCTGCCGGCAGTAGTCGCAGAACTCCTCCCACTCGGCGGGCCTGTTCGCCCAGTCGTACCACGCCGCTTTGTGGTTCTTCGGTGCGGGGGTGCAGAACACGTTGATCAGTTGACCGCCGCGCTTGTCTTTGCCCTCCAGCCCCACGGCTCCCAGGGTCTTGTCCAGCCCCCCGGCGAACCCGAGGTAGTAGGACTCCACCATAGTGCAGCGCCACTGCTCCGGCGGCACCTCGACGCCGAGACAGTATCGGGTGATCAGCCGCTCGAACTGCGCGTTGAACGCATGCTTGCGGACGTGCGGCGACCGGAGCGCGTCCGTCAGCCGTGCGGGAGCCGGGCCTTTGTGCGCCTCCCACAGCTCGACCGGATCATCGTCTATGGCCCACCCGAGCATGAGGATACGGGTCGACGGGTCCGACGCGTACTTGTGCGCGCCGGCGGTCTTGATGTTGACCTCGGACGCGGTTTCGTAGTCAAGGTGCAGACGTGTCACCGGCGCGCCCCTTCCACAAGCCGCCGGGCTTCCGCGATCACGGCCGCTTGGTTGAAATTTCCGCCGGCAACATTTTCAGCCAGCGCAAGGAACGCATTCCGCTCGTCTTGCAGGTCTGTCACTGGGTGGTGCGCCGTAGGGTCGTAATCGTCCTCGCGCCGACGATCTTCATACCCGCACTTGTACACCAACGCCACTGGGTCAGGTTTCATTGTCAAGTCCTCCGTGCCGGGGGCCGTGACCCCCGGCGTTGTAGTTGTCAGACGAATGACGGCGCGACCGCGTAACCCTGCTCGACCATCATGGCGTCCGTCCACCCCTGCGCGACGAACGACTCGTAGGACGCGCCGTTGGCCTTGGCAGTCATGATGAGCGTGGGGGCCGGTGCCGCAGGCACAGGGGCCGGCACCGGGGCCGGTGCGGGCGCAGGTGCAGGAGCCGCCCCCTGCGGCACCGCCGTCGGGGCGGGGCCGCCGGCCAGGTCGCCGAACAGGCTCTGCGCGGTGGGGCCGCTGGACAGCAGCTCGCGGTCGATGGGACCGTCGGCGTCAGTGACGGCGGTGCCGTTCAGGTAGCAGTTGACGCCGCCGTTGCCCTTGGAGTAGCCGGCGAACGCAACGTCCACGTGAACGATCTTGCCGACGGTGTTGCCGTCCGCTGTGGGGTCGATGATCTCCTCCATGCCGTTGGGGCCGAACTTGACGAACGCAGGGCGCGCATAGTCCGCGCTGCTGCGGGCGCGCAGCGCCACGTACCCTGCGAGCGCGCCGTCACACTCGATCAGCGGGACGTAGCTGCTGGCAGAGAAGTCGGCGGGCTTGGCGGCCTCGATCTGCGCGCGGATCGTCGCGGTCTGGGGGTCGTCCCCGCGGACCAGAACCTCCAGCCCGTAGCGGAGCTTGTCGGGGAAGTCTTTCGGGGCCGATGCTTTGGTCAGGTGGACGTAGCGGGCAATGCCTTGAAATCTCATTGGTGTATCTCCTACAGGAACGATGGGACAGGTGTCGGTTCAGGGGCGAGGTCGCCGAACATCACGACCGCGGTGGCCTCCGCGGGCCGGGCGACCTTCTTCAGCTTCAACGGGCCGGCCTTCGCGACCACGAAGTCGGCCTCCAGCTTTTTGCGCTGGCGGTCGGTGAGTGATTCCGACTTGAGAATCTGCGCGGGGCTTGCGAGCTTCTGCGGGTAAATCTCTCCGCGCGGCAACTTGCGCGCCTTGAGCGCCGCCGCCACCGCTTCATCGCTCACCGCCCACACGCGGGACGCTCGGCCGGGCGCCATCTCGTAGCCCGGCACCGACACGCCTGCGTCGATGCGTCGCTGCACCTCTTTCTGCACGCGGTCGTAGGCCGACATCATCGCGTCGTGGGTGTCCATCAGACTGGCCAGCTCCTCGTCGGCCAGCTCGGACAGTTTGTCGAACATGCTCGCCAGCGCGGGCAGTAGGTCGCCCGCCGCGGGCGCGAGGCTTGTCTCCATTACGGTCTCCACGGCAGCGGTACTGTGTGCGCTGCAGTTGGGTTTGTGTTTGCACCACTGGCAGTGGCCCTTGCCCCCTTTGTTGTCGGGGGTGAGCGGTGCGTCGGGGTCGTCGGTGCGCGTCGCTGCGGCGTTCAGCTTCTCCAGCTCGTCGATCAGCTCGGCACTGGTCAGGTGCTGCGACCGGATCGGGTCGTCGGTCTTGGGCTGCACCACCGTCGCGATGAACTGCCCCTCGACGGGGCGGAGCGGGCGCACCAACTCGGGGCCAGATGCGATGAACAGCCGCGCCTTGCCGCCGATGTACGCCAGCAGTTGCGAGTTGCCGCGGACATGCACCCAGCCGCGGCCGTCCTTGTAGTCAATAACCTCCAGCGTGTGCAGCGTGCCGTCGTGGCGCGTCGCGATGATCGTAATGTCGGCGGTGCCGTTCCAGTCAGTGCGCCCGAACATGCCGCCGGGGTCAGACTTCGACTCGGAGAACACCGCGACATTACCGGTCGTGCCCAGCTCCCCGCGCAGCTCCTCGACGCGCCGCTCGATGTAGTCGAGGCACACTTGCACCCGGTCGCATCGGTCGGCCGTCGCCACCCAACCGAGCGGCTTCTCCTCGTGGCCCTCGCCGAACGTCTGGCCGAGGTAGCTGTCAGCCCGCACCGCGTTGTCCATGCACATCTCCAGCAGGATGTGCGAGCCGGTGCCGTCAATGGCGGCGTCGCCGGGGATGTCCGGGTAAGCCGCCTCCTCGCGCACCGAGCCGGCGCAGTGGGGCCAGCGGTGATTACTGGGGCTGAGTCGTGCGTGCGTCCCCATCACACTGTCACCGCGCGCACAGCGTCCAGCAGCGGCCCGTACTCCGCGGGGTCCAGCTCGTCGATCTTGGTCGCGCCGCGGGCCTTCAACTCCTCGAAAATGCGTGCCCCTTGGTCGCCGATACGCATGGCTTCCTGCTGCAGCGCAGCATTCAGCTCCTCCGGGGTCATCGCGGCGGAAGTCGTGGGGGCTGCCGGTGCCGGCGCGGGGGTGGGTGCCGGGGCTGCCGGTGCGGGAGCTTCGGGGGCGGGGGCTGCAGGTGCAGGAGCCTCCTCCGCAAGGACTGCCGCGCTTGCCGCGACGGCCGCCGCGGGGGGAGCCTTCCAGTGCGTGGCGAAGGCGGTCGCGGCGTCGGGGGCCGAGCCGCGGGCGATCTGTTCGAGCGCGTCGGCGATGCGTTGGAGGTTGCTTTCAATGCTCATTGATTTGTAGCTCCATGTCCTCTTTCGAGGGTTCGATTTTCAGACGGCCGTCATTGGCCGCGCGGATGATCCGGCGCAAGAACGCGCTGGTGCTCTCGGCCCCGTAGCGGGACACTGCTTGCTCGCGGAACAGCGCCAGCACGTCGGCGTAGTCACGGAACATCACGTAATCATCGAAAGGCTTCGACATATTGGTTCTCCTGTGTTGTCCAGGGGTACATTAGCATGCGCCTGTCATACTTGCAAGGGGAAAAAATGGCCCTCTTAGGAGGGCCGAACACTTCCCGCAGCGACAAAAACCGGGGAGCCACCGTGTACCAATGAAGCCTGGGCGACGAGAGCCTCGCCGCGCTGTTGCGGGGTCATCATAGCATAACGATGTGCATCGCGAATGGCCCAGACCGTCTTGGCGGTGCCCTTGACGTTGGCCCGGACGCGTTCCACCCGCGGGATGTCGCCGAGTGCCAGCCCCACCGACTTGGCGCTCAGGCTGCGCACCTCCACCTCGTCGCGCATCGCCAGGTGCATTCGCAGCGTTTTGAGCGCCTCGCCTGGGTGAATGAGGTCGTGAGCGAATACGCCGATCCGGTCGCGGATGCACTCCTCCACCAGCAGGCGGACGGGCGATTTGCTGTCGTCGGTAATCTCGCGAAGAAATTGTGTCATCGGGGGAGCCTCCTCCGGGTGGAAGTTTGTCAGGTCTACCTCGTTGCGCAGGTAGTGGATGCAGTGCTCGACGCCGCCGGCCGCCATCCACTGCCACGCTGCGCGCCAGTAGCGCGCCCACTCCGGGAGCATCTCCCCGTAGTCGTCGCGGATTTGCAACGGAGTCCACATCGCGTAAATGCGGCGGCTGACCTCGTTGAGTCTGATCGGCTGCCGACTGTTGGTGGCCATCGTGACGTTGACCAGATTGGTAATGAACTGCACATCCCGGCCCTTGCCCTCGACCGGGATCACCGCCGGCGGTGCTGCCGCCAACTCTTTGATCCTCACAGACACCTCGCGGGCGGCTCGGTGGTCGCCCAGCTCGGCCTCGTTGACGTGCAGATGCTTGGCGCGCATCAGGTAGCTGTTGAAGTTACTGACCAGCCGCTCGCCGCCGATGGTGGTGCTGTACTCACCCATCGCGGTCATCAGCGGATGTAGCAGGAAATCCTTGCCGACACCCTCGGCCCCGCCGAGGAGCAGCATGTGGTTGATCTTGCGTTCCGGGTGCAGGACGGTGTACGCCATCCACTGGAGCATGTGGGCGCGGTGCCCGCCCCACCCCATCTGCTGCCAATGGTGCAGCCACATGTCGCAGTTGCCCGCGGCGCCGAGCGGGGTGTGGGCCTGCGACCAGGTGTTGCCGTAGACCACCCCCTGGCGCGTGAAGGTGCGCGGCTTGGCGGGGGCGAAGTCCAGCCGGTCCACTTTGGCCACACCCCCCTGCAGTGCGGTCTTGCGCGCCTCGGTGTCCTTGTCCATGTGCGTGTTGCTCCACGCGTCGGGGGTGTAATACTGGTTCTTGGCCGGGTCGTAGAACTGGTTGAGCGCCGCCACGAAGTACACCCCCGACATGAACGAGGTGTCGGCCTGTGAGGCGTACCAGCGGCTGCGCTCATCGCGCAGGATGTCGCGCAGCTTGGTCTGCGACCAGCGCATCGCGTCGGCCACGATGTCGTGCCAGTGAGTGCGCTCAATGGTGGGCAGGTCGTCCACCAGGCGGAGTACCTGCACCGCGAGCTGCCGGGCCTCAGCGTCCGTGTGCGGCACCCGCCGGAGCTGGTCGACCGCTGCGTCGAGGCCGTCTGCGGCCGGCGGATCGGGTGTGTCGGCGGTGCCCATGAACGACACAGCAGGCGGCGGCGCGGGCGGCGCGGTGGGCTTGGGCACCAGCTCACCGGCGAACACTCGGGCCATGCGCCACGCCATGAAGCCGTCAGTCCACCCGGGATGTGACGCCTCGATGTAGGCCATCAGGTCGCGCGCTGTGCGCTGCTCACACGCGCCGTGGTGGCACTTGAACCCGAGGGATCCGTCGTCGTTGGTGAACACCGCGGAGCCGCTGTCGTCGCCTCCTGTGTGCTCCTCGACCCACGGGCACACGACATCGAACCTGCCAGCGCCGCGCACCTCCTTGACGAGGATCAGGTCGGGCAGGTGCAGCACCGGGTGGTCGGGGACATCGGTCGCGCCCTCCAGCCGCTCGCTGCGGCGGGCTGCGTTGATGTCCACCCGGAACGGTGCCGCCAGTTGGTGCAGGTTGTACTTGCGCTCGGGGTTCCACGTGAGCAGCCGGCACTTGAACGGTTGGCCGTCCACCAGCTTGGCCGCCTTGTTGTTGTAACCCCCGGGCAACCGGACGTAGCGCGTGACGCCCTTCATCCCTGGGTCTTTGCCGTCGGGGGCGAGGCCGTTGGCCACCAGGCCGTCTAGCAGGTTCTCGACCTGGGCGCGATCACCGCACGGGTGGTCGAGGATGTACCCCCATTGCTCGCTGCCGGGGCTGGTCTCCAGCACGTAGCTGGGGGCCGGCAGCTTGGCCGCCTCGGCCGCGGGCAGCTTCTCTCGCACGTCGTCGAGGACAATCACATAGGTGCGGAGATACAGCGCCTTGCGGCGGCGGGCCTTGCCGTTGTTGTCGGGCGAGAATACCGAGATGCAGAAATACTGGTTGCTCGGGTCGCCGTCCTCGAACCCGGGCCAGCGCCCTTGCCAGTCGCCCGCCCACGCCGCCAGATGGCGGTTCTTGGGAATCGCGCCGGGGTCGTAGGTGAACTTGGTAATGTGAGCAAATGGCGCATCGCGCCGAAAAACCTCTTGCAGAAAGTCTGTGTTTCGGATCATGTCGCTGCTCTTGTTGTCGGGGAGCGCGCTGCTTTTGTTGTTGTGTCACGCGCGAGTCATCATAGTCC
>Ga0316192_10001834_pt1 | contig 15704 bp, 13 predicted proteins | sample MerIslwburrow_MG_FD_204931 | JGI IMG/M metagenome (GOLD analysis project Ga0316192, IMG submission 204931) | Coastal sediment microbial communities from Maine, United States - Merrow Island worm burrow | ecosystem: Environmental > Aquatic > Marine > Coastal > Sediment | place: USA: Maine...
AGAGGCCGCCGAGACAGCTTGCAAACAGCCACGGCAGGCGAATCCGGGTGCTTTTAAAAATAGACTTGGTTTCGACAAATTCTTCACCCACACCGGCCATCTTCAATATATCTTCGGTGGCTTCTTTTCTAAGAATATCGATGACATCATCCACCGTAACAATACCCACCAGCCGGTTTGAGTCATCAACCACGGGAACTGCCAGAATATCATAGCGTGCAACAATCCTGGCAACTTCTTCCTGGTCCATATCGGTCTGGACGGAAAAGACATCCGTGCTCATAAATTCTTTGAGGGGTGTTTCAGGGGGAATCACAACAAGCTGGCGCAGGGAGCTGACACCAACCAGTTTGCCGTATTCATCAACCACGTAAAGATAAAATGCCATCTCAACATCTGAATGTTCTGTTTGCAGCGATTCGATGGCTTCTTTGGCGGTGACATCCTCTTTCAGGGCGATGAAATCCGGAACCATAATCCCGCCGGCGGTATCATCATCGTAACGAAGAAGATCTTCGACTTCTTCGGATTCCGCCTTTTTCATTTTGTCCAGGATATCCTGAGACCTGTCCTCCGGCAGTCGTCCGATGATGTCCGCCACATCATCGGCAGGCATGCTTTCCAGAATCTCGACAATAGCCTCAATGGGCATATCCTCGATAAGATCCTGGAAGGTGTCCTCCTCAAGTTCGCTGAACAGGATCCCTTTTTGTTCGACATCGGTGATCATGTCAAACAGCCGGCGCTGCTGAGCGAGGGACAATGAGCGGAACAATACCGACAGGTCGGCCCCATGGGTTTTATTCACAATCTTGACAAGGTGGCTTGTCGCCCCCCGTCGCAAAAGCCTTTTGACACTGTCAACCAGTATTTTGTTGCTGTCTATCGGCATATCTAAAGAATCAAAATTTTCAATTCCGTCATGCCCGGGTTAGGGCAGTTCTATGGTGACCACCTCCCCGCTTTTTCCGGGGATTGAAATGGGTTTGTCATTGAGTGTTATTTTTATGCCGCCGGCATTACCGATGAGCAGGTTAAACCCGTTAGCGGCTTCAATTTCAATTTGATCTCCGGAATTTAGATTATATTCAGTGGACCCCTTTTCATCAACGATCGCCTTCAGCCACGTATCTTCCACTGCCGTCACATGGAGCAACAACTTTTCCGAAACCGCATTTACGGGTTTGGCGTCGGCTTCAAGGCCCTGCTGTTCTGCCGGTGTATCGACAGCTTGCTCGTTTTCGGCGGCGGTCTTTTGCTCGAGCGGTTTATCTGCATCCGGTGTTTGCCGAAAAAAAACAACAGCGAACAACGCCAAGCCGATAATACAAACAACCAAAACCAGCGAAACCACAATTTTTCGCCATAATCCGCGCACCATCTTTTTACTGGTGAATTCTGCTTCGGATGTTCTTTGCAGGACATCGTGACATGATTCATATCGTCGAATCACCTCATCACCATCAGCGCCAACGGATTTGGCGTAGGATCGTAAAAACCCCTTCACATAAACCTCGGCAGGCAGCTGCTCGTGATCCTCCTGCTCAATAAGTAGGAGATTCCCCAGGCCGATACGTGTTTGCTGTGAAACCTGTTCAAGGCTGATTTTCTTTTCAAGCCTTATGGTCTGCAGATAGTGCCCAAATGATTGCGGTTCTTTTTCGGATTCCATGGATTAAACAGTCAGCTTATGATCTTTATTAGGGACCGTTTGCGAAGCTCATCCAACCAGTCCTGGTATCTATTATCCACCGCTTCGTTGTAAAGTTTTTCTCCAATTTCAGATTCAATTTCAGCCATGGATTTCGTCGGTGTCTCCAGGATCTTCTGGACGTAAATAATCTGCGGGCCGAAGTCGGTATCCAGCACTTCTGAAATTTCACCGGCTTTCAGCTTGGCAACAGCTCCTTGCAACTGTCCGGACAGTTCTTCCAAACGGTACAATCCCAGGTCAGTGCCTTCGACCCGGGAGGATGAATCCTCCAGTTGGTTTACCAGGTCTTCAAAGGAAAGGCCCTGTTTCAGTCTTGCTGAAGCATCTTTTATTTGTCTTAGGGCGTCTTGTCTTTCTAAGGTGTCGGTCTCCGGAGATAGCCTGACAAATATATTATATAGGTAATATTTCTTCTCTCCGGCATACTCATCCTGATGACTTTCGTAGTATGCCTTTATATCCTCACTGGTAATCACGATTTTTGACTTTACTTCCCGGTTCACCAGTCTGGTTCGTAAAATCTGTTCTTTTAATTCCTTGCGATATTCCGCCATGGTCATACCCTGGCGGGCAAGCCCTTCACGCAATTGCTCGTCGGTAAAAGAGCGGGCCTCTTTCATCCGCTCGATGGCCCTATCTATGTCTCTTTCGTCTACGGTAATTTGAGCGCGCTCGGTTTCCTGGTCGGCCAGTTTACTGTCGATAAGCTGATCGAGGAGATCTTTGCGGACCTGAAAAAGGGTTTGGCGCTCCTTCTCCGGCGCATATTGCAGGGCCTTGATGTTTTCCTCGTAGGGTTTGAAGGCCCGATTTAGATCGTAAAGGGTAATGATATCACTGTTGACCACCGCCACAATGCGATCAATCACTTCCGGTTCTTGTGCGTAAACGCTGCCACCCAATAAGATGGTGGTGAAAATACAGATACCCAACAGTCCCGGGACAATATGCTTCTTCTTATCAATCGCTTTTTGAATCACTGTCAGTCGTTTCATTTGCTTTGGAGCCTGCAATTTTTCTCCACTGCTCGCCGTTTATCTTGATTTCGTATTTTGCCTTCAACCCTTCAATCCAGGTTTTATAGCTCTCTTCGGCCTTTTCCCGACGCAACTGTTTGACAATTATCTCATTGATATCACCCGCAGCCGGGGTTGAATCGGATTCATCTTGCTTGCCCTGGAGATTCTTTTTGTAATACTCAGCGATGTCCTCAGGTGTAATCGCAATCCGACTCTCAAGTTCCTTTTCGATCACCTTTTCCATGGTCAAACGTGTCCTTAACCGGCTTTCCCAAGTGTCATAAGAAACGGCAAACTCCAGCAGCGTTTCTTCAAATTCCCCTGGCGGATAATCACTTTTTACGGCCGCGACGGCCTTTTCGAGTTCGCTATCTGTGATACTGATTCCGATCTCATCGGCCCTTTCAAGAAGAATCACCTCAAGGATCAATTCATTTAATAGCCTTAATTGCGCCTCTCGCAAATCATCGGCCTGCTCGCGGGTGCTATCGAATGCAATTTTGGAAATTTCAAAGGCCTCATTAAAGTCGAGGACGGTCACAACCCGGTCCCCAACACGTATTAACACCTCCTTTCCCAAACCGGATTCTTTTTCCCCGCACCCTGAAAAAAGGAATAGGAAAGAAATCGGCCCGATCAGCCATAAAGTTTTAAATAAGCGTTCAATCATCTCGGTTCAAATTATGATAACTCTTTTTAGCGCCATAATCCCTACTCCAGCCCAATCCGGGCACGCTTAGCCGGTCTTAGCGCAGCGTAGATCCCGCTCGCGGGGTTGTAGCGCAGCGTAAATCCCGATTTATCGGGGAATTGAAGATTGAAGATTTGTGGTATCGCTCTCCGAGGCGTAGGCGCTACAACCCCTGCGAGCCGGAGGCTTCGCTCTGTCTTTTCTATTTAAATCGATAGAATTGCTTAAATGTTAGATCTGGCTATGGCATAAAAGATGTGCAATCATGATGTGATTTCAATAAATAGATACTAAGCCGGATCCGCCGGTTTTAATTGAAAATTAATAAAATCGTAAAAAGTTGTTTTAAAGACTGGATACCCGCCTTCGCGGGTATGACGCCTGTGGTATCTAAAGGAATTCTATCTTTATATTACTGGCCCTGCTATTTTCATGAAAAAGGCTAAAATCGGCAGGATTCCACAAATATTCAATCTGCAATCTTCAATATTCAATATAATAGTCTAGCTGTTAACATGCTGTGCGATTTCTTTCAAGAGGATTTTGGCTTGGGCCAGTTGCGTGTTTAAATTGAGCGTCTCCAGCCTGGCCTTAAGCACATAGTCCGGCGACAGCTCAAAGCGTTTGGGGGCGGCGCTAATCATTTCAACCATGGCAGCGGGATTGCGCTGGTGGGATTCTGATAATTGCAAAATGAGCTTTTTGGCTGTCAGATCCAGCCGTGAAACCCCAGCTTTTCTGGCCAGCACTTTGAGTACAATTTTCAATAGCAGATTGGACGCCTCCGTCGTCAGCGGGCCGAAGCGGTCAATCAGCTCCGATTTAAAATCGCCGATTTGCTGAAGTTCCGCCATCTTCGCCAGCCGACGATAGGCCGACATGCGCTGATCAATATCCGGAATATAGGACTCCGCTAAAAAAGCGGACAACTTCACGTTTATTTCAGGCTCCAGGGGCTCCAGGCGGGTTTCTCCTTTTGCCTCGGCCACAGCGCTTTCCATCAATTTTAAGAACATGTCATAGCCAACGGCGGCAATGTGTCCGGATTGAGAGGCTCCCAGAATCGTTCCGCCACCCCGGATTTTCAAATCGCTCATGGCGATTTGAAAGCCGGCGCCCAGATCCCGGTGCTCCATTAATACTTTCAGCCGTTTTTGAGCATCTTTACCCAGCAGGCTTTCATGGGGAATAAGAAGATAGGCGTACGCCTGTTCATCCGCGCGGCCGACCCTGCCTCGCAACTGATACATCTGGGCCAATCCGAACCGATCCGCCCGATTGACGATAATGGTGTTGGCAGATGCAATATCCAGACCGGATTCGATAATGGTCGTACACACCAGCATGTCGATGTCTCTGTTCATGAAAAAAAACATGGCCTGCTCCAGCTCGTCTTCACGCATACGCCCGTGGGCCACATCGAGCCGGACTTCGGGCACCAGACGTTTCAATTTGCCCGCAATTCTGTCAATGCTTTGTATATTGTTATGGACAAAGAAGATCTGTCCCTGCCGCCTCAGCTCTTTTCTAATGGCTTCGGCAATCAAGGCGTCGTCAAATTCAGAGATATAGGTAATAATCGATTTGCGATATTCAGGAGGTGTCGATATAATGCTGATGTCACGGACCCCCACCAGAGACAAATGCAGGGTCCGGGGAATCGGCGTTGCCGTCAGTGCCAGGACATCCACCGTGCTTTTCAACCGCTTCAGTTTCTCTTTGTGTTTGACACCAAAGCGCTGCTCCTCATCCAGCACCAACAGCCCCAGATCGTTGAATGCGACGTCCTTTTGCAGCAGCCGATGCGTGCCGATCACAATATCGACCTTACCCGTTTTGAGATCATCGATGATGGCACGTTGCACCCGCGGGGGACGGAACCGACTTAAGCATGCGACATTGACCGGATATTGCTCAAACCGACTGCAGAATGTTGCATAATGCTGCTCAGCCAGAATAGTGGTGGGAACCAGCATGGCGACCTGTTTGCCGTCATTTACCGTCAGGAAGGATGCCCGCAGGGCAACTTCTGTTTTACCGTAGCCCACATCGCCACAGACCAGACGGTCCATGGGGGTCGGTTTTTGCATGTCACTGATCACATCCTCAATGGCCTTGAGCTGATCTGGCGTCTCTTCATAGGTAAATCCCGCTTCAAATTCCTTGACATAGCCGTCGACCGGCGAAAAAGCAAAGCCCTGATCCACGTTGCGCCGGGCATAAAGTTTGAGGAGTTCACCGGCAATTTTTTCCGCCGATTTTTTTACCCGCGCTTTTACCCGTTCCCATGATTTCCCGCCCAGGGTATCGAGGACCGGCACAATACTGTCCACCCCCATGTACTTTTGCACGACGCCCATGCGATCGACCGGCAGATAAAGCTTATCGCCCCCTTTATATGAGATGGCTAAAAAATCATTGGTGATAGCGTCGATACTTAATTTGACAAGCCCGCCGTACTGGCCGATTCCGTGGTCATTGTGAACAATCAGATCATCTTGTTTCAATTCCTGCAAATCAAGTAACTGGGGGCGGGGCCCGGGTTCGGTAGATTTACGACGATGATGTCGTACACCGAAAATTTCATCATCGGTGATGACGGCCAGATATTCTTCCGGCCACACAAAGCCGCTGGAAACCTGACCGATGCAAATGTAAATTTGTCCTTTGTTATCGCTGATTTCCGAAAACTCATTGGCAGGCGTCACCTGAAGGCCATAGGGGATCAGCAGGGATTCGAGCCTGGCAGCCTGGGATTGGGCCCGGCACACGGCAAGTGTTGCAAAGCCGGACTGCTGGTGATCCGTCAACCATTTCACCAGCGGCCTGAGCAGTTGCTCTTTTTCCCGGGAATTTTTAATTTCCATGCTCAGGTCTGTGTTATTTTCAATCGGAGCCTTAAACCGGTATGGCTCGACCTGATTTTGGTCTTCGGTCTTTAAAACATCGAGCATCTTAAAAGAGAGCGGTTTTCGTTCTGATATGAATGCGACCGCCTGGGACCATTTCAGGAAAAGTTGTCGGGGTTTGACACATAGTTTTTTTTCATCGCGCGAAGAATTAAAATTGATCATTACCCGCTCTTCGGTTTCTTTGGCAATCTTTTCCAGTTCTTCGGGATTGATCGTCACCACCAGCGAATCTTGGGGGATGTAATCAAATAACGTATCCAGCTGGGGGTAAATTAAGGGTATCAGGCTTTCGATTCCGGGCAATTCTCCATCATTTCTGATCCTATCGATGATGCTTCTGGCATGCGTGACCGGGACCTCGAGTTCATTTGCCAGGGCCCTGATGCGGCTGATGATATGGGGCAGCGACGCCTCATTCAGGATCACTTCCTTGGCCGGCAATATGACGGCCTCATCCATATCATTGGTTTTTCGCTGATTAGACGCCGAAAAAAACCTTATGGATTCCGCCAGGTCCCCGAAAAACTCAATTCTCAAAGGGTCCGGGTAAATCGGAGAGAAAACGTCGACGATCCCGCCTCGGACACTGAAATCCCCGGGTTCTTCAACGATGGCCGTTTTCGTATACCCGCCTGCGATTAGTTTTGCGATTAAATTTTCCCGGTCGATTTCTTCGCCGGCGATGACGAGTTCGGCATAGCGGTTGATTTCCTGTTTGGGAATAATTTTTTGCAGTAAGGCATCAACCGTGGTCACCACAATAGAGGGGGCCCTGGTTTCCAGCAGGTGGTAAAGGACACTGATACGATGACCGGCGGTTTCGTTGTGGTAAGAAAGAAATTTAAACGGCAAAATATTGTAAGGCGGAAAAAAAAGGATCGGCACCTCAGAATTTCCGGTGAAAAACACCAGGTCCTCCATTAGGCGCTCCCCTTCCTTGGCCGAAGAGACGATCACTAGAATAGATGCCTTGTGTTGCAGGTAGATCTTGGAGATCAGATAGGCTTTTTCAGAGCCGGAAAACCCGATACACTCGATGCCGCGATCTCTTTCAGCCAGCTTTTCGAATAGAGTTTCGCATGAAATTAGTTCTTGATTTTGAAACATAAATCACTTATTTACTTTGCACATAAAGCCGACGTAGCTCAGTTGGTAGAGCAGCTGATTCGTAATCAGCAGGTCAGCGGTTCGACTCCGCTCGTCGGCTCCAAATAATTTAAAGGGAATTCGGTTAGTTAAACCAAATTCCCTTTTTTATTTATAAACCATAAGAGGCGGCAAATCAAGGTATATAAAACCGACTTTGTTTTTCGTTAGGCCTATTACTTTCCCCATTGATAACAACATCCGAATTAAGTGTCAGGGCTTGATCAGTCTAGCATCAAAAACAAATGGCTGGGGACGCCCAAATTTGATCTTGTCAAAGTCCGGATGCTCCGGGTTGAGCATATAATTAAATCCAACCGGGATGACTGCGTTGGGAATTTTTAAAACAGGTGAGGTCCTGGCTTCAATCCACCTATCGCCCAACTGTCGGGTGGAAAGAGGCGGCGGGTCTTCACGCCAGTTATCAGGCAGGTTTTCGGCAGGGACCTTCTCAATTAAATTGCCGGTAAATCGGACTTCGACAAACAGGTAGTATTGTAGATCGGCATATGTGACAGCGTGCACCATTATCTCCAATGTGGCCAGGGCTAGAGAGTCCGCCAAATAAATCGCACGATTGCCTTTACTGCTCCACCGTCCACCATAACGCCGCGAGCCGTCGCCGGAAAATGCCGCATCAATCCAATCTTCATTTACCAGTCGCCAGGCACTGAGCATTAATAAAACACCCCGTCTGCGATGCGACCCAGCATATCCTCAACTTCCTGGGCTCCGGGCTCGGTATCGGCAAATTCAAGCGGGGTTTTGCCCCCCAGACCCTTAACCGACGACTGAAACCATTGCTGCACGGACTCTTTTCTTTTAAACACTTTCATGGCCTGCTCATACAGTCGGGCCAGTCGCAGTACCCTTTCCGACTCGTCAGGCTTAAAACGCCCCTCTTTTTTCCTACGTGTGAGAGTTCGTTGCGGGATGTTGGCGACAACTAATAACCGCTTCTCCGGCACTCCCAACTGTTTGCTGAGCCGCGTCAGGCTCGATACAGGTAAACCTTGCTTGATCCGGCTGATTAAGCCGGTTAAATTTTCAGAATCGATTCCTATTGATTGTCCATACATGGGAAATCCTCCCATCTAGTATAAATAGCATAATTGCTATCTAATAATAGCCATTTGGCCATAATAGTCAAGCATTAATTCTAAATTTGGCTGTTGTCGCTCGCAAATATTGAAATTTTGGCATTTGTGTGAAAGGTCTACGTTTTTAAGCCATCAGATTTAATGCAACGGGTCTGAATTCGATTTTATTTTCCGTTTATTCGGAGCTATCAAGAAGACTTAAAATAAAAAAATATGAAGCAAGCAAAATAATTGAAGAGGCGTTTATACTTGATTTATCTCAACTCAAAATCCAACCATAAATGTCTGCCAAACTTTAATGCAATGCATTTTAACATTTTGGTATCAAACAATTATATTGACTTCTGTTCATTATTCATGAACAGTAAATATTTATGAACATTAGCAGGGCAGAATGCAACCTCAAGAAAAAATCGTTATTGAAAAAGCGCTGGATGTTTTCCGGAAAAGAACCCGAATGGACGCCGTTTTCTTATACGACAAGACCGGGGCGGGTCTATACGGCGATGGCGTCGTTCGCCTTGCCCATGAAGACAAAGAGTGGGAGTTCAAAGCGGAGGTAAAGCTTCGGGTGAACCGGGCGACGATCGCTTTAATGAAACATCAAATGAAGTTCGCCGGGAATGGTCTGCTTGTAACCGAATATGTAAATCCCGAACTTGCGGAAATCATGAGAAACCAGGGCATCCCTTTTATCGATGGGGCAGGAAATGCTTTCATCAATGCCAGCCCGCTCTATATTTTTATCAAAGGCGAAAAGCCTGATAAAGCTAAGAAGGCCGAACCTGTGAAACGCCTTTTCAAACCTGGCGGGCTGAAGCTAATCTTCGCTCTGCTAAACAATCCGGGAATGGAAAAGGCGACCTACCGTGATATGGCCAAGGCAGCAAAGGTCGCTTTGGGAACGGTGGACTTTGCGATAACCGAGCTCAAAGAGCTTGGTTTTCTTATCGACCTGGGGAAAAAGGGCTGACAGTTGCTCAATACCGAAAGGTTGTTGAGGCGATGGGTCGAAGCATACCCTGAAAATCTAAAACCCAAGATCGTTCAAGAAAGATTCAGAACGGATACTCGTAATTGGTGGAAGCACATACAGCCGGTAGAATTTAGAACACTCTGGGGGGGTGAAATTGCTGCAACTGAATTGACGGGATATCTGAAACCCGAAAGATATACCATTTACACGGATCAGCTAGCGGGAAAGCTCATCTTTAAATTCAAGTTTCAAAAAGATCCTAATGGAAATGTAGAGATCCTGATGCCCTTCTGGAACTTTAAATGGGAGTTGGCTGAAAAAGGACTTGTCCCCCCACTCCTAATATATGCGGATTTAATGGCGACCGGCGACGCGAGAGCCATTGAAGCAGCGGAAATAATATATGACAAATACATTGCTCGACTTGTCCGGAAAGATCGATAAGGTAACGGTGTCCGCACTTGGTTGTATTCACCAGATCTTGTCTTCCATTGGAATCCCATTCTTTGTTGTCGGGGCGACCGCTCGCGACATACTGCTTGATGTTTCCCATGGCATCGGATCGAAACGTGCCACTGTAGACATCGACATCGCCGTATTCATAGAAAACTGGGTTCAGTTCAAACGTCTAAAGGATGAATTGATTCGAACAACCGAATTTTCGCCAGCACGAGAAATTCAGCGGCTTCAATTTAAAAAGCGTTTGCCGGCAGACATCGTGCCTTTTGGTGGAGTCGCTGAAAAGGGTGATTTTATCGAGTGGCCGCCGGACCGCAGCTTTAAGATGAGCGTGGTGGGTTTCTGAATTTCAGCAACATATTGCCCTTCGCGATCAAGTTGTGTGTACTTTCTTTTTTTCATTATTTTCGCCTCATGAAATCCTCAGACCACAGATCGAAAATCCGACTATAAGCCGTAACAAGAACGGCGGGGGAGTATGCACTTTTTGGGATATCCCATACAACGTGAATAGGCGCCCCATTGGAATCTTTTTACACGAGTAAAACTTAATCGAAAATCAGGAAAAACCAGAGCCGGACAAAATTGAGTTGGGCTTGCTGCCTGAATATACAATATTTTTCAATAAGTTGCTTGACATAAATTCAATATCCATATATTCTTTATAATTACAGTGTGTTCGAGGATGTTTGCTTTAATCGATGTCCCCACGATGAATAACCGCGGTAATTTAGTTGTGTTGTTGCTGAACCAATTCACAATATCATTTTAGACGGAGAAACCTGGATGAAGGATAGAGAAGATTTGAAATTGAAAGCTGAACTTGATGAAATCATGAAAGGTGTTGATATTATAATGAAAAAAGTTGAAACAGCTATACCGGCCAAAGAGGATGAAACCCAGTCGCAAAACGAATAAATCTTTTGGAGGATGACCTATGGCTTTGACCAAAAGTGACATTGTTGCATCAGTTCACGACCTTGGTTTAACAAAGAAAAAATCAGTGGAAGTTATTGAAAGCTTGCTTGAAATCATCAAACGCTCTCTGGAATCAAGTGAGGATGTCCTGATCTCAGGATTTGGTAAATTTTGCGTCAAAGATAAGGCCAAACGCAAGGGTCGCAACCCCGCCACCGGTGAGGATTTGATGTTAAGGGGCCGAAAAGTCGTCACCTTTAAGTGTTCCGGCAAACTAAGACACAAAATCGACGGATTAGAGTATCCAGACTAGATCCCTGACGCCGGCGAACCCGGGGAAAAAGGTCCCTGCTGCAAGACTGCGACGAGCTTGGTCGGGTCGCAGCAGGGTATCAAAGCTAAATTGCATCGCACCGGGACAGTCGGGTGGCATTCCAATACAATCAGCGTGTAAAAATTAAATCCTGAAACGACAAGTGTCAGGATTTTTTTTACCATGAAACCTATTTACAAGAACCTCAAAAGGTAATCCTCTTCGGGAACGCTTCCAGGCCGCCTTCCGGGCCGAAAGTCTAAAGTTCCATGAAAAGGCAGCCTTCTATAGGCCGGAGTCATTACAGAGGACGCAAAACCCATGAACCTCTGAACCCCTACCACATGTTTACAGCTACTCAACGAATCAACTATTCAACCGATTAACCTATCAACCGTAGTTACAAATCTATCCCATAGGCTTTTATTTTGGTGAGCAAAGAGGGATGACTGATTTCCAGAAGCCTTGCGGCCCGGGTGCGATTGCCGCCGGTGTCAGAAAGCGCCTGGGAGATTAGCTCTTTTTCCACAACTTTCTGTGCATGCTTTAAGGATAATCCTTCAAAGACGGTGTCCTTGCCGATGCGCCCGTCCTTGTTGCTCAATTCCGCCGTGAAATGTTCTGGCAGCAGCAGCGAATCTTCGGCGATCACCATGGCTCTTTCGATAACATTTTCCAACTGTCGAACGTTACCAGGCCAATGATAGTCCAGCAGTCGGGACATGGCATCCGGAGCCAAACCGGATATATCCTTATCCAGAATTTCATTAAAACGACCGATAAAATGCTTACATAAAAGAGGAATGTCTTCGGTTCGTTCGCGCAATGGCGGAATTTTTACAGTCATGACATTCAGCCGATAGTAGAGATCTTCGCGAAAGCTGCCCTTTTTGACTTCTTCTTCTAGCCTTTTGGATGTTGCGGCAATAAAACGAACATCAATCTGCAGCGATTTTGAATCGCCTAGCGGCCGAACCTCATTCTCCTGTAGCACTCGTAAAAGTTTCACCTGTAGCGCTAAGGATAGTTCGCCAATTTCATCCAGGAATATGGTACCCCTCTCAGCCTCTTGAAACAGGCCTTTTTTATCGCGATCCGCACCGGTAAAAGCCCCCTTTTTATAGCCGAAAAGTTCGCTTTCAAGCAAAGATTCAGGAATACCGCCGCAGTTCACGGGAACAAGAGGCCCGGCCGCCCGCTTGCCGCCGCAATGGATGCCCCGTGCGATCAACTCTTTGCCGGTTCCGCTGTCACCAAGTATCAGTACGGTTGTTTTGTACTGGGCGGCTTTGTTCGACAATTGAAATACGGACTGCATGGCCTTGCTTTTGGCCACCATTTTGCCGAAATTATAATCTCCCTCAATCTTTTGGATACGTTCTTTTAACGACCGGTTTTCTGCTTTTAAACGCTCCCGCTCTTCAGCCTTCTTCAATGTCAGATAGACTTCATCGGTTTTAAAAGGCTTTGATATATAATCATAAGCGCCTGATTTCATGGCCTCAATAGCTGTATCGATACTTCCGTAGGCGGACATCATAATTACGGTGGCGGCATCGATCCGGTCCCGGGACAATTTTAAAAATTCCATCCCGCCCATTTTAGGCATTTTGATGTCGCAAAGTATAAAATCGTACGGCGATTTTTGAATCATATCCAGGCCTTCGGCTCCGTCAGCCGCTGTTTCCACCTGATAATCAGCCTTTTTAAGGACCGTTGAAAGCATGTGACGCATGTTCGCTTCGTCATCGATGATCAGCAGTCGCTTTTTAACATTCTTGGCAGTCATAAATCAGTCCTCATTATTCATCAAATAGAAGTGACCACAGATCTCTATAGGCATCAGAATTATCCGCTAATTGGACACTCAGTCGGTCTGGGTTCAAAGGTTGCAAACAGAGCCTTTGGTCCTAAAGATTATCCCACAATCCAGACCTCGTTGAATAGTTTACTGGTTGAATGGTTTATTAGGTAAATTATAGTCATAATTTTAGAATGTTACGATTGTTAAAACATGAAGTGTCCAATTATTTTGCAAATGAGGATAAATTCATATTTGCGACCACTCAAACAATCAACTAATCAACCAATCAACGATATCTGTTCAAAAAGCGGCAATGAGATCTTCATCGTCGTTCCCTTGCCGACTTCACTCGTCACGGCCATCGTACCGCCCAGACTTTCTACAATCATAAAACTGACTGAAAGGCCCAGCCCCGTCCCCCTGCCGGGGTCTTTGGTGGTGAAAAAGGGATCGAAAATATTACCCAGATTTTCCTCGGTGATACCCGGCCCGTCATCGATAAACATAATTTTCAACCGGGCGGCGGGGTTCTCGACACCAGGGTCGTCATCCGTCTCAAGCGCTGTAGTTATTTCCAGTTTACCGCCGGTGTCGCCACCCGCCACTGAGATGGCATCAGCGGCATTGATAATCAGGTTCAAAAATACCTGCCGCAGCTGGTTGGCATCAGCCAGCACAAGGTCGTCTTCGGCAGCCAGTTTAAGCGCTAATTCAATGTTTGATATGAGCGGTTGAACCCGCAAAACGCTGGCCGTATCATGGATTAATTCATGGACGGAAACCGCCGTATGATCCGAACTGGAAGGCCGCGACACTTCCAGAAGTTGCCGTATGATGGTGTTGATGCGCTCGATTTCCGCCTCCGTGCGGTCTATATATTCGGCACGCTCCGCTGTGGTAATATCCTCTTGCTTGAGCAATTCCAGATATCCGATGACGATGCCGATGGGATTACCGATTTCATGGGCGATACCGGCCGACAATCTGCCCGCGGAAGCCAATTTTTCAGCTTGAACGATTTTCTTTTGGACCTTTTTTAATTCCAGATTTGCTTTTTCAAGGGACAGAACCGTGGACCGTAGCTTCTCCCGGTCGGCTGATATGCGCTTGAGCATGATGTTCAGCGCTTTGGATAGTCGGTTGAGCTCATTGTCTTCCTTGCGAACCGAAAATATGATTTCATCATCTTCCTTATAATCTTCCGCTCGCTTGGCCAATCTGCCGAGCGGCAAGAGGTAAAGCTTGGAGATGCGGTAAATACCAAAATAGGTGAGAATGGCTAGGTTAATGAAAATATAAATAAATATGATTTGTTGTGAGTGCCTGAGCGCATTGTAAACTCTTTCGAGCGGCAAAACGATACTGATACCGCCGACGGTCACCTGATTGTTTAACAAGGGTGCCGAAAGTATCAATTTTGCTTTTTGTTTCCAGATGATACCCCAAGTGGTACCGAAAAAATGGTTCGTTTTTTTCCCGGTGGATAGGGCCTGCTTTGTATACGCGACAAGTTCGTTTTCTGAAATTTCCGACTGCCGGCCCAGATAAATCTTTTCACCACTGGCCCCCATGAACAGTGCACTGGCGATCTGTGATTCGTTTATCATTTTCATCAAAAACGACTCGGGTTTTAAACCGATCGTCCCCGTCGTTTTAACAGAGGTGTCTGACAAGTCATCCTTGAGAAAAGCCAAAAGCAGGTTGGCCTTTGAAACCTCGGAACGGATCAACTCGCGTCTGACAGTCACCACCGAAACCAAATCGATCAATACCATGGCCAACAGCAACAGCATCGCGAGATTAATCGCAATTTTAGTTCTCAGTCTCCGGACAAACATGGTTCACTTCGGCCCTTAGTTGGTTTTTTCTGACAATATGACTATAGAGTGAAGAATCCGGGCCCAGCTTCCTGCCCGTAGGAAGGACCCGGCTTTGGTCTCACCCCATAGGGGTGTGCTTGGGCCCCCACGGAATAGTGGAATGATGGAAAAATGGAATATTGGGAATCAAAAACGGATGATGTCCTGATTTTATTTTCTGTTCCATGCCTTCCATATAAAAATAGATCTCATTTAGCCCAACGCGGATCTTCAGTATTCTCTATGAGCCGGAGGCCAACATTCCAGTATTCCATCATTCCACGGCATATATTTACGGCACAGCCAATCTTCTCTGACCTGGCTCTCCGAGGCGTAGGGTCTACGAGCCGGAGGCCCAGAGGACCAGGTTTTCAATGTTGGAATAAGACTATTGGTCATTGCAATTTTAGTGCCTAAAGCTAGGATATTTTTTCTTTCTCGAATACATCCAGCAAAGACGATTCTAGCTGTGTTCGCATTTCAGCAGCGCCCCTCCGCAATTCACCCCAACCGTATTTCTTAGCCGATCTTTGACCATTCAGAGTCGCAATGGTCCTATAAAAGCCTGCCGCAATTTCATCCGAAGCTCATTTTTCACCAACAAATAATCGGATGAAATAGTCCGAATTTATTTGATTAGCGTCAAATATGTAACGATTTGAACCCGTGGCGGATGGACCTTGAACAGGTATCTGTTTTTAATAAATCCGAATACCACGTCTTCAAACCGGTGCGGCAAACCGGAATCCACCATTGCGTTGCAACACTGGGGTCCACCCGATTCACCTACCTT
>Ga0316192_10001837_pt1 | contig 15683 bp, 12 predicted proteins | sample MerIslwburrow_MG_FD_204931 | JGI IMG/M metagenome (GOLD analysis project Ga0316192, IMG submission 204931) | Coastal sediment microbial communities from Maine, United States - Merrow Island worm burrow | ecosystem: Environmental > Aquatic > Marine > Coastal > Sediment | place: USA: Maine...
GTACATCGATATCCATGTCTTCAGAGTATCGCGGGCTATTGAAGAAGAAGCGCAGATTCACCCCTCCCTTGAGCGCATAAATTCTCGGGTCGGATAATTTCAGGAGTCTTTCCAGGAAGCAGAAATGAAAGACCTCGCGTATCTGGGCATCACTGAACATATTTAATTATGTATCCATATCAACATATAAGTCAATATAGATGCGTAATTAAATAATGCTGATTTTGCCCGAATGGGAAAGAGGGGGGGGCTGGAATTGGCGAGCATGAAGGTAACATGCTAATTAAAGGGGTCGGTGACAAAAAGCAATCATTCTCATTTGTCACCGACCCCTTTAATTAAATTACTTTGAAGTGGGTACTATGGCCACTTCGTCCTGTGCTTCGATCAAGGTAAATAATTCAGCGAACTGTTTGTTCACTGTCACCTGCACCTGATTATCCGTGAAGGCCTCTGCCCACGCCGGGCCGCGCTTACGCAACCAGGCCAGCAAGGTTTGCACGTTGGTGACGGTGACCGGTATTAGCAGATTTTCCTTGTCCTTGCCCGAGATCCTGGCCAGTTTGATGAAATAGAATACTGTAATATTGAACGTTGCGTTCGGTGCAGCGTCCCGCCCATCGCAACGGGTCAGTTTCGCATCCATCAGGCGCTGCAGGTAGACGTCCCAGTTCTTTTCATGTGCCTGCCCCAGCGCATGCAGCAACGGCCAGGAATAGCTGTCACAGTGCCCGTCGTCGAACGCAAGCAGTAACGCCTCCCGCCCCTGAGGTTCTATGCTGGTGATATTCACCATAGCCTTGCCGTGTACCGGCCCCTGGTCCTGCGCGGCCGGTGAATAGACCCGCAGGTACTCACAGGGTAAATTAAAGCTGGCACCGTTGGCGAAACCGATTTCCAGTACACTGGATTTCTGGTGAAGATTAATCCCCGTGGGCGCAGGCGTTTCGCTTTGTTCCGTCATTACGTATCGCAGACCTTGGTCTAATTAGTCCATAGCATAGGGATGACTTTTAATCCCTTTGTCCCATATTTACCATTCAACGGCCAGCGGCTCAGGAACCGCGGCAACTATTTTCGCCAGGCGGCCGTGTGTACCGGGTGATGAAACCAGGGGAACTCTGCGTAGACCCTGTTCCAATATCAGCCCGATCATTTTGTCGTAGGAACATCCGCCTTCTATTTCACAGGCTTTCGGGAAATAGCTGGAACCGGATGTCATGCCGGGCACCAGGTTGACCTCCATAAAATAGCATTGCCCGCTACTGCTGACTTTAACATCGACGCGCCCAAAGTCTCTTGCCCCAAGGTGAAAAAAGGCGTCAACAGCGAGTTTCCTTACTCGATCCATGATTTCATTATCATCGGCTTTTTTGAGCTCCTCTGAATCCTCCCTTTTTGCTTTTTCCCCCAGAATTCGAAGTCCGTTTGCTGATTGAGGTGGCACCACTTCAACAGCCGAAACCATCAAACCGGAACTCAGCGTGTTGATGACCGCTACCGTGTACTCCCGGCCATCCAGATATTCTTCGGCCAGCACAGGTAGATTGAACACGTTGTATAACGACAAAATTTTACTTTCGTAGTCAGCGAAATTGGTTACAAAAGATAAATCATCAATGCCGTTTCCATTGGCCGCATCCAAGGGTTTCAAGAACAAGGGAAACGCGATCGGTAACTCACTTTCGCATGTATACTGCCCGGGAAGCGCGGTAAAATAATCCGCCGTCCTAATGCCTTTTTTCCTTAAGTGTGATTTGGCAAGTGCCTTGTCGGAATCGAATTTCAGGACCTCTCTTGATGAGCCTGAGAAGTTGACCCCATTGTTCTCAAAATAATCGGCTAACCAGATATCATTTCCATGTTCAATAGCAATATACTTTACGGCCAGAATTACTAAATCCGGTTTCCTTTTCACGATATCATTCAGATCGCCCGCTGTTTCACACACATTCAGCCGGGCGCTATGGCCCAGTCGCCTGATTGAATCCGAAACGTTATTACAAGCTTTAAGTGTGCCAAACCCGGTCTCTTTCAGAGCTTCGTTTGACGTTGTGATAATTTCTATTCTCATAGTAAATCTCGTTAATTTTTCGCGCACAGGCAGACATCTGACATGAAATAACTCACGTCAAGGCAACGGAGAAAACGCATCTTAAAAATCTCTTGATCAGGCCTGAATCGGATCGAGATTATGAAAGAGATACAAAAAGAAAAGCCACCAGGTTGGCAAGCAATCGCGCTGTTTGCCGGTGTGAGTGGGACGAGTAAAGACTGGTTTTCCCAGTGTATCACGTTCCGGCACACGCCATGCCGTATTTATCGGTTAACGCATTCAGTATATAGTCGGAATACGAACGTATTTAGAGGTTTCCACGCATGTCCTATGAACTTTTCGTTGAGGTCACACGAAATGGCACCGTCGAAAGCCGGCATTTTGGGGCTGCTGTTGTGTGTGATTACAAGGGCGTTGTTGTGGAAAGCTGGGGCGACATCGAAAACCTTGTATTTCCGCGTTCTGCTTTAAAGCCGATGCTGGCTATTCACCTGGTTGAGAGTGGTGCCAGTGAACGATATGCCTTAAGCAACGCAGAATTATCGCTCGCCTGTTCGTCTCATCAAGGCGAGCAGATGCATCAGAATCTGGTGGCGTCATGGCTGAGTCGCCTGGGATTAACCGAGGATCAGCTGGCCTGTGGTGCCGTGCTGCCTGAACATGCCGAGAGTGCCCACCAGTTGCTGGCGTCCGGGCAGCAAGGCTGCCGGATTCACCACAACTGCTCGGGCAAACACACCGGGTTTTTAACCACGGCACTGCATCTGGAACTGCCATTGGATAACTACCACCTGGTCGAACACCCATTGCAACAACTATCGCTGGAGACGCTCTCCGATATTGCTGATATCGACCTTCAACAGTACCCCATGGGGATCGATGGGTGTGGATTACCCGCACCTACCATGCCATTGCTGCAGCTTGGGCGTGTCATGGCCCGTTTTGCCAACCCTGTGGATCTGTCAATTGATCGCTCGCAGGCCATTTACCGTCTTCACGAAGCCATTACCAAAGAGCCCCTCTATATTGCCGGGCATGGATCAGTGGTCAGTGAACTGAACGAAGTCACCGAAGGTTCTGTGCTGGCGAAAACCGGTGCCGAAGGTGTTATTACAGCGGCCTTGCCCGAACACGGTCTGGGCATAGCGGTGAAAATCGCGGATGGCAGTTCCCGCGCCCGCGCAGTTGCCTTATTGGCTATTCTTGAGCATCTCGGTGCGCTATCTGATGAAGAGAAGCATCAACTTCAGGCGCATATCGCCCCAAAACTGGTAAACTCGCGTGGCCTTGCCGTGGGAGAAATACGCCCGGCCGCCTCATGGCTCAAGAAAGATGTTTCGCTATCTCTCTCTTTTAGGCGTACCATCTGACGCCTTACCCAACTCTATTGGCTTCTGCAGTAATCCAGATCGGTGAGTGCTGTTCAACAGCAACGACACTAACCGATTAGGGACAATAGCAATATTTGATGGCTAATCCTCTCCGGCTGGTAATAGTAATCGGCCACATGGCGGGAGGCTCCATGACTAAGAAAACATTCAAATTTACAAAGCGGTTGCTGATGGTTCTATCAACTGCGCTTTCCTTCGCTTTGGTATTCTTCCTTGAAGTTAGCCTGAAAGGAACGACTCATGTTTAGAATGCAACGAACACGAACCATTTCCATTCGCTTGTGGATTCTTTTTGGGCTTCTGGGAGCTGTTCACGGTCTTGTGTTCGCCCAGAGCGGTTCCGCTGAGATACCAGATAATGCCAGTGCGAAGAGCTATGGGAACGGATGGGAGTGTGATAAGGGTTATCGAGAGGCCAAGGGGGGCTGCGCAGCCGTCAAGGTGCCTGCAAATGCATACTCGACAAATAAATCCTACAGACACGGTTGGGCGTGCAATCGAGGTTATCTGGAGGTTGATGAGACCTGCCGCTTCGTCAAGGTGCCTTCGAATGCCTATCTGAACGACCGCGGCGATGGATGGAAATGCGATCGCGGACATCGAGAAGTCAAGGGGACCTGCGTTGAGATCAAGGTGCCGTCGAACGGGTACTTGAGCGACGCTGCGTACGGTTCTGGCTGGGAGTGCAATCGCGAGTATCGCGCAGTCGACGGAACTTGCGTGGCTGTCAAGGTGCCAGGGAACGGATACTTGAGCGGCTCTTCGTACGGATCTGGCTGGGAGTGCGATCGCGGGTATCGCGCAGTCGACGGAACTTGCGTGGCCGTCAAGGTGCCAGCGAACGGATATTTTGTAGACGCATCGTACAGACTTGGCTGGAAATGCGATCGCGGGTATAGAGAGGTCGGCGGGGCTTGCGTCGCTGTGAAGATGCCGGCGAAAGCTCACCTCGATTATTCCGGTAGCGACTGGGAATGTAACCGGCCTTATCGCGAACAACAGGACGAGTGCGCTCTGCCTTGAGCAGCGTTCAGTAGGCCCTGAAACCTCGCCTGGGCATCATTGACCCAGTTCAGGTGGGCGGGGTGGTATGCCAGTCGTTGGCCTGAAGATCACCTATCAACTATCCGGAGTAAAAATCATGACGAAAGAACGAAAAAGTAACAGGGAAGAAAAGAAGAAACCGGCCATGACGCCGAAAGAAAAGAAGGCGGCCAAGAAGACCAGAAAGGAATCCAGAAATCCTCTGGTCAGTGGCATAGTTCATTAAATTTGGCCAGGCTGACAGGATTGTCAGCCTGAAGGGGCCATTGCATACAGACTCAGTGACTTTCCACCGCACTGGGTTTGACGCAAAGGTTTTTAAAAAATGCCAGCGGTTACCAGACCGTCATTCCCTCGGGGATATTGGTTTATCTCACTGAAATATAAATTATATTTCTTGCTAAACTAGACAGACTCGTCTATAGTTGTCTAGCTACAGATTTTGTTATTCGCAGTTTTGGTTGTTGCATCCGTGTGCCCCATGAATTCCTCGTTTCATTACCTGTACGCAACACTACTATTTGTTTAATTTATTAAGGTGAAAAGTGATATGGCTACAGGTACTGTAAAGTGGTTTAACGAATCCAAAGGTTTTGGTTTTATTTCTCAGGACGAAGGCGGCGATGACGTATTCGTGCATTTCAACGCCATCCAGAGCACGGGTTTCAAAACCCTGAACGAAGGTCAGGCGGTCACCTATGAGATAGAAAAAGGCCCTAAGGGCCTCCAGGCGGCGAACGTGACTGTCTAAGCAAGGCCTCTATTCAATAAACCGATAACGCAGAACCCCGCCCCGGCGGGGTTCTTTTTTGGAGGTTGTTTTAGTAACAACAGTCCTGTCCCTGGCAAATTGTTACTCAAGCGACAACCGGGAAATGAAACCAGTTGCGTTGAATTCATGTAACATAGAGCTGACTAACGAGTGGCAGCGCGTTTCTCAGTCTGGCGGCGTTCGACTACTGGAGTATCAATATTAAAACACCTACCCCATTGCACAACACTACCAGCCAAACCGGTGAGCCGATAGAGAATCTCTGCACGACTGACTCACGACCAGAGTGGGCGGCTCTAAAGTCTATCGCCCTTGTCGGCAATCACCTCCCCAGGCAGTGTGGTATTGCCACGTTCACTACGCACCTGCTTGAATCCATCGCGTTGAATGTACCGGATAAAGCCTGTTGGGCGGTCGCGATGAACGACCGGCCAGAAGGCTATTCCTACCCGTCTCAGGTGCGCTTTGAGATCAACCAGAGCCAACTGAACGAATACAGCCTGGCGGCCGACTTGTGCAACCTTAACCAGGTGGATGTAGTTTGTCTCCAGCATGAGTACGGCATTTTCGGAGGCAAACGGGGCAGCTTCATCATCGAGCTGTTGCGCGATCTCAAAATGCCGGTCGTAACGACGCTGCACACGATCCTGAAAGATCCGAACATTCAGGAACGGAAAATCATGATGCAACTTGCCGAGTTCTCAGACCGGCTGGTAGTAATGAGCGAACGCTCAGTCGAATTCCTGCGCGATATCTACCAGGTGCCGGAGGAGAAGATCGCCCTGATACACCACGGTATCCCTGACGTGCCGTTTGTCGATTCTGACGCCTACAAGGAAAAACTAGGCGTATCCGGAAAAAAGGTCATCCTGACCTTCGGCCTGCTTTCGCCGAGCAAGGGCATCGAGGTGGTGATCGATGCCCTGCCGGAGATTGTGAAAACCCACCCGCGGGTCGTCTATATGGTGATCGGTGCAACCCATCCACACCACAAGGCGGAACAGGGTGAGGATTACCGAATCGGCCTGCATATGCGGGCAAAAGAGCTCGGTGTTGCCGACCACATTATTTTTCACGACCGTTTCGTTGCCGACGAAGATCTGTTGGAGTTTATCGGCGCGGCAGATGTTTATGTCACCCCGTACTTGAATGAAGCGCAGATTATTTCCGGCACACTCGCCTATGCACTGGGGATGGGCAAAGCCGTGGTATCCACACCTTACTGGCACGCTCAGGAGTTGCTCGCAGATGACCGCGGCCGGTTGATTCCATTCCGGGATCATACCGCGCTGGCGCGGGAAGTCGTCGACCTCCTGGATCATCCCGATGAATTGCTCGCCACCCGGCAGAGGGCCTATAACTATGGCCGCAAGATGATCTGGAGCGATGTTGGCCGCCGCTATCTGGATACTTTCGCAGAAGCCAAGCGTCAGCGCTTGCGAAAGAACGTACCTGGACGCCAGCTGGAGGCCCTGGGGCTGCGCCAGCAACGGTTACCGGAAATCAAGTTGGACCATTTGCGCCGCATGACCGATGGGACCGGTATGCTTCAGCATGCCAAGTACACGGTTCCGGATCGGTCGCACGGTTATTGTGTGGACGACAATGCCCGTGCGCTGATCGTTGCTGTCACGGCACATGACCTCCAGCCGCTGGATTCCTCGCTGGGCGACCTGGCCAGCGTTTATTTGAGCTTTCTGGGCTATGCCTTCAATGACCAGAACGGCCGCTTTCGCAACTTCATGTCCTATGATCGCCGCTGGCTCGAGGAATCAGGCTCCGAGGATTCCCACGGTCGCGCAGTGTGGGGACTGGGGGTGGCGGTGTCACTGGGTCGGGATAAGGGACAGGTGGGTTTTGCGGTCGACCTGTTTCATCGTGCGCTGGGCGCCACCGAACATTTCACCCACCCACGGGCGATTGCCTTCGCCATCATCGGTATTCATGCGTATCTTTGCGGCTTCAGTGGGGACAGCCGTGCGAAACGGATGCGCAAGAAACTCTCGAAGCGGCTTATGAAACAGTTCACAGATTTCGCCACGCAGGAAGTGCCCTCGGGGTATGCCAGCAAAGACTGGCCATGGTGTGCGGATAACCTGAGCTACGATAACGCCCGGTTGTCAGAGGCTTTGCTGCTTTCCGGGCAGTGGCTTCCCGATCGCGAGATGCTGGAGATGGGGCTGCGCTCGCTCGACTGGTTGAAGCGGGTTCAGACCGATGAGACAGGCCGGCACTTCGCCGCTATCGGCAACCAGGGCTGGTTCACTCGGGGTGGTGAAAAGGCGCGATTCGATCAACAACCCATCGAGGCAGCAGCGATGGTGGACGCCTGCATCGAGGCATTCAACTGCACGCGGGATGAGCAATGGATCGCTTATGCCTACCGGTGTCTCAACTGGTATCAAGGCGAGAACGACTTGCGGGTTCCGCTCTACGATCACGCTACCGGCGGTTGCCGGGATGGACTGGAAGCGCAGGGCGCGAATCAAAATCAGGGGGCAGAGTCTTCTCTGTGCTGGCTCACGGCGTTGCTCGCCATCTACAGTCACCGCGGCTATGACCAGATTACGCTTGGGGAAGAGCCTGTCCGGCTGGATGCGCACGAGGCGTCGTAGGTGCTGTCATCGTACCGGGTTGGTGGATTTCGATGTCAGCCGGGCTATCACCATCGGTACTTGCAGGGTCGCTATACCGCAGCGCTGATCGCCAGAGGCATACGGGATGATCAATTCGTCCTGGTGGATGAGTGCACCACAACTATAAACGACATTCGGGACGTACCCCTCCCGCTCATGCGCATTCGGCACCAGGATCGGCTCGTCAAGCCGGCTGATTACGCGGGTCGGATCTTCCAGGTCCAGCAACTCGATTCCCAGGCTGTAGGTCCGCATCGGGCCAACTCCGTGGGTGATCACCAGCCAACCCTCAGGTGTCTCGATGGGTGAGCCGCCGTTCCCCATCTGGATAAATTCGTAAGGGAACTCAGGCTCCTGCAGAAGTTGGGCCTGCTGCCAGAAGTGCAGGTTGTCCGAAAACATGATGGCGTTGTTCTCACCATCCTGGCGTGACAGCATCACGTATTTACCCCGAATCTTTCTCGGGAACAGGGCCATCCCCTTGCCCTGCACCTGGACTCCATTAAGTGTGATGACCTTGAACGAGAGGAAGTCACAGGTCTCGATGAGCTGCGGCAGGATCGTCTCTCCGTTGTACGCGGTATAGGTGGCGTAGTAGGTCAGTGTGCCGTCGTCGTCGATGAAACGCACAAAACGGGCATCCTCGATCCCCTTGCGCTCGGATTCCGAAACGGGAAAGATCACCCGCTCGGAAATCGGGTGATCCTTGCGAAACAAAATCTGGTAATTGGATTGCGCCAGCCACATCGCCATATCAATGGCATCTGTCTTCTCCTGTGGCGGGAACTGGCCGTTGCTCTGGAGTTCTGCGATCTTTCCCTGCAGATCGTTGAAAGTGAAGTTGTCCGGCAGCTTGTTGAGGAGCTGGTACGTGACTGCATTACTCGCCCCCATCTCCTGGAGTTTCAGCAGGAACAGGAGCCGGTCGTAGCTTGGGTTGGGATGGATTTCCGGAGTGTCTACGTAGTCGCTTAAGGCATCGAAGTAGATATCGTTGTTGCTATCGATAATCCCGCTGCGAAATTCGATGGAGGAGATGTGGCCTTCACCGGTGGCACGGAAGCTCATAACGAACCGGCAAGAGCCTTCAGGATCCGTCTCCTGGTTCGCAACCTGAACGATGGAGGGATTAAAAAATGCCGCGGCTTCAACCGAGTATTCCGCGGTAAAGTAAGTGCCAATCAACAACCGCCGTTGCTTCGACACCTGATCAATATCCGGCACAAAGTCGGCCACCAGTTCAAAATTTCGCTCCAGGCTCTCTCTGAAGTAGCGGTGACGGTGGGAAAATTCGTGTAAGAGGGTTTCCAGTATCGTGCATACCTGCTCCTCGTCCAGGCTCAACACCCGCTGGATAATTTTTCGGAGGCGTTCTTCGCCGGACGGCAGATACGGCCGGGTAATGACACGGCCGATCTTTGCCTTCATCAGAATCGACTTGCGCCGCGCAAGTGGATTGGGGGGGGCAGGTCTGATTTCTGTCTCTATCTTATCCACGCGGTACAAGCCCTCTGTTCCTGGTACGGCTCGGATCGCAATCCGAGCCGTATAAATGTTGAATTATAGACAGGGTAGACTATTTTGCTCTGAAAGGCCCGGTTGTCTTCACCGGCGTAATGCGTACCGCATACATGATCACATTATTTTCTACTTTCGTAACCCGCCCGGCTAATCGTGTTACTGTGGCCCTCCCTTGACGCGTGGACCGCGCGCAGGTTTTTACTCAGGCTCCTTTATGAAAATTGCGATGTTAAGCCCGCTGTCCTGGCGAACGCCACCGCGTCACTACGGGCCATGGGAAAACGTGGTCAGCCTACTGACCGAACAGCTTGTAGCGATGGGTGTGGATGTGACACTGTTTGCAACCGGGGATTCACTCACCGGTGGCAAACTTGCCTGGGTTTGCGAACGACCTTACTCAGAAGACCCCTCGATTGATCCAAAGGTGTGGGAATGCCTGCATATCGCAGAGGTATTCAGGCGGGCGGATGAGTTCGATCTCATTCACAACCAGTTCGATTTTCTGCCGCTCAGTTACAGCGGTTTTACCGATACGCCGCTCATCACGACTATCCATGGATTCTCTTCGCCGTCGATTTTGCCAGTTTATAAAAAATACAATGAGCGGACCCACTACGTGGCGATCAGTGAGGCCGACAAATGTCGCGACCTCGATTACATCGCAACCATCCATCATGGCATCGATCTCACACAATTTCCCTATCAGGAAGATGCCGGAGACTACCTGTTGTTCTTCGGGCGTATCCACCCCCACAAGGGTGTCGTTGAGGCCATCGAGGTGGCGCGCAGGACCGGTATGCGGCTGGTGATTGCCGGCATCGTGCAGGACGAGGCGTACTTCAAGGAACAGGTTGAGCCGCACATCGATGGATCCGCGGTGGAGTACATCGGCTCTGTCGGGCCGGAAAAAAGGCAGGAGATTCTTGGTGGTGCGCTGGCCATGCTACACCTTATTCATTTCGACGAGCCCTTTGGGTTGAGCGTGGTCGAGTCCATGGCCTGTGGTACACCGGTGATCGCATTCGGTAGAGGTTCGATGCCGGAACTCATTCGTGACGGCAACAGCGGATTTATCGTGGACGATGTGGACGCAGCCGTGCAGGCGGTGGGCAAGATTGATTCGCTCGATCGGCGCGTCTGCCGTGACGAGGTAGAGCAGCGTTTCACATGCCAGCGTATGGCGCACGAGTACGTGGGTGTGTATCACAAGATCCTCGAGGGTCGGGAGAACTACCGTCCGTGGGGGCATTACGAAGATTTGCGCGAAACGGATGACCACAAGATCAAGGAACTTATCGTCAACCCGGGAGAGCGGCTGAGTCTGCAAAAGCACCGGCGCCGTGCAGAGCACTGGACCGTAGTGAGCGGCGAGGCCCTGGTTACTGTAGGAGAGAAGGAAATCCCGCTCAAGCAGGGGCAGTCTGTGGATGTCCCAAGGGGTGCAGTACACAGAATCATGAACCCCGGCGAGATTCCACTGGTTCTGGTAGAAGTCCAGATGGGCGATTATTTCGGGGAAGACGACATCGTTAGACTGGAGGATGATTATGATCGCTGCTCGTCATAAACCTGTGATCGAACGCTGCCCGGCCAACCCGATTCTCACCCGGGACGACATCCCTTATCCGGTAGAGACCGTGCACAACGCCGGCATCACACGGTACGACAACCGCACCATCATGCTGTTTCGATCTCACCTGCGCAACGGTCGTTCTATTATTGGTATTGCCGAAAGTGAAGACGGATTCAAATTCACGGCGGGTCCAAAACCTTTCATGATTCCGTCGGAACAGGGCGTCTTTGCTGAGTACGAAGCCTATGGCGTGGAAGATCCCAGAATTTCCTGCATCGATGGTGAATACCTGATTACCTACAGCGCCTATTCACGCCACGGTGTGCGTATCGGCCTGGCGAAAACCCGGGACTTTCGGTCTGTCGAGCGGGTTTCGCTGATTACGCAGGCGGACATGCGTAATGTGGTTATTTTCCCCGAGCGCTTTAACGGTCGATATGCCCGTCTGGATCGTCCGCATTCGGAGATCAGTCCCTGGTCGATATGGTTATCATGGTCACCGGACCTTGTGCATTGGGGCGATTCCGAGGTGGTGATGAAACCGGTGCAATATCACTGGGACGAAACCAAGATAGGTCCCGGTGCGACCCCGATCCGCACTGAGCGCGGCTGGCTCAGCATCTACCACGGAGTATTCGAGACCATGGACGGGGCAGTTTATCGCCTTGGTGTGGCGCTGCATGATCTCGCGAATCCGGCGAAGATTATCGGCGTCTCGGATGAATGGGTGCTGGCTCCGGAGGATCCCTGGGAGATTACGGGCTACGTACATAACGTCGTCTTTACCTGTGGTGCTGTCGCGGATGACGACGGCGGCGTAAAGATTTACTGGGGTGGCGCGGATACGGTGATGTGCGCCGGAACCGCGCGTCTCGACGATCTGGTAGAGCTGTGCCTCAGCAACAGCCGGTCAGCGTATTAAATTTTGACGAATTCAGTGTAGTGCCACCGATTCGCAAGTTCGCCAAATATCTGGGCGAAGATCAAAAGGCAATGTTCAAAATGTGGCGGACCGGCCCGATGAAACCGATAACCAAGTATGGCGGTTTGCCGAAGCCGACCGGCTGTGTCTGAGTTGTAAAAAATGACAATGACGTTGCTCCTGCCTGGAGCATCTCAACAAACCTCGTTGAAACTCATGCCATTTTGGTGCCTGTAGGAAAAAAGTCCGTTTGCCGGATCGCACATACGCTTGCTTGTACCCAGATAACCAGGCAGACCTTAAAGTGGAATTATGAGCGCATGGGGCAGGGGTATATGTTGCCGCCTCCGGGCGACTTTTGGGTTAACCGGTCCAACCACCTGTTTATAAGAGCTAATTTTCAGGCGCTTTATAAAATCCCCGCTTGACAAGATATTGTAATTAAAAATAAAAAGGCGCACACTTGCTAATACCTGAGTAAAACGCTAGGTTATTAGTTCGGAGATTTTAAAGCGCATGAGCACGACACAAAAAACAGTCAAGGAACTGATCGGGTCCGGCTACGAACACGGTTTCGTGACCGACATCGAGTCGGATACCGTGCCACCCGGCCTGGATGAAGACACCATTCGCCTGATTTCCGCAAGGAAAAACGAGCCGGACTGGATGCTGGAGTCCCGGCTGAAAGCCTATCGCCACTGGTTGACAATGGTCGATCCGGAATGGGCGCATGTGCAGCATCCGCCCATCGATTTTCAGGCCATTTCCTATTACTCAGCGCCGAAGAAAAAAGGCGATGGCCCCAAAAGCCTCGACGAGATTGATCCACAACTGCTGGATGCATACAACAAGCTGGGCATTCCTCTGGAAGAACAGAAAGCGCTGGCGGGTGTGGCGGTGGATGCCGTATTCGACAGTGTGTCGGTGGCCACCACCTTCCGTAAAAATCTGGCCGATGCCGGTGTCATCTTCTGTGCCATGTCAGAAGCGGTGCGCGAATATCCCGAGTTGGTAAAACAATATCTCGGCTCAGTGGTGCCCTATACCGACAATTATTTTGCTTGTCTCAATGCCGCTGTATTTACCGACGGCACCTTTGTTTACATCCCTGAAGGTGTGCGTTGCCCAATGGAATTGTCGACCTATTTCCGCATCAACGAAGCCAACACCGGTCAGTTCGAACGTACATTGATTGTTGCTGAAGCGGGCAGCTATGTCAGTTATCTGGAAGGTTGTACGGCACCCATGCGTGATGAAAACCAGTTGCATGCCGCGGTGGTAGAACTCGTTGCCATGGATGATGCGCGCATAAAATACTCCACGGTACAAAACTGGTATCCCGGTGATGAACAGGGCCGCGGCGGCATCTACAACTTTGTCACCAAACGTGGTGACTGCCGTGGTGAGCGTTCACACATTTCCTGGACCCAGGTGGAAACCGGCTCTGCCATCACCTGGAAATACCCCAGTTGCATTCTGCGCGGCGACGATTCGGTGGGCGAGTTCTATTCAGTCGCGGTCACGCGCGGCAAGCAGCAGGCCGATACCGGCACCAAGATGATCCACATGGGCCGCAATACCCGGAGCACGATTGTTTCCAAGGGTATCTCTGCGGGCCAGGGTCAGAATACCTACCGCGGACTGGTACGTATGACGCAGCGTGCAGAGAATGCACGCAATCACAGTCAGTGTGATTCGCTGCTGATCGGTGACCAGTGTGGCGCACATACCTTCCCCTATCTGGAAGTACGCAATCCCACTGCCAAAGTCGAACACGAGGCCACCACTTCGAAGCTGAGCGAGGACCAGTTGTTTTATTGCCGGCAACGCGGACTCTCTGAAGAAAATGCTGTGTCGATGCTGGTTAATGGTTTCTGTAAAGAAGTGTTTAAAGAGTTACCGATGGAGTTTGCAGTAGAAGCACAGAAACTGTTGAACATCACGCTGGAAGGCGCGGTCGGTTAAATTCATAGCGACGGAGATACACACATGCTTTCCATAAATAATTTACAAGTTGCCATCGAAGATAAAACCATCCTTCGAGGGCTGAACCTGGACGTCGGCAGCGGCGAAGTACACGCCATCATGGGGCCGAACGGTTCGGGTAAAAGCACGCTGTCACATGTACTGGCCGGCCGGGAAGGCTATAGCGTAACCGCGGGAGAGATTTTGTTTGAAGGCGAAGACCTGCTGGCGCTGCAACCGGAACAGCGTGCGCACAAAGGCATATTCCTTGGTATGCAATACCCGGTGGAACTGCCGGGCGTGAACAATATGATGTTCATGCGCGAGTCGCTGAACGCTATCCGCCGCGCGCGCGGAGAAGCCGAACTGGATGCGGTGGAATTCATGCAACGGGTGCGCGAAAAAGCCCGACTGGTCGAGCTCGATGAGCAATTGCTCAAGCGCAACGTCAATGCCGGGTTTTCCGGCGGCGAGAAAAAACGCAATGAAATACTGCAAATGGCGATGCTGGAACCCCGGCTCGCCATCCTCGATGAAACCGATTCCGGCCTGGACATCGATGCACTGCGCGTTATCGCAGGCGGCGTCAATGCACTGCGCAGTGCGGAGCGCTCCATCATCCTGATCACTCATTACCAGCGGCTGCTGGATTACATCCAGCCCGACGAAGTACACGTACTGGTGGACGGCCGCATTGTGCGTTCGGGTGATAAGCAGCTGGCGCTGGAACTGGAAGAAAAAGGCTATGGCTGGATAGAAGCGGAGGCCGCAGCATGATCACAGCCGAGCAACAGCGCAGCTGGGCTGAGACGCTGATGTCGCACACGGATGCAGATAAGTCCGGACAAGGCCCGGGCTGGCTTATGGCTGCCCGCACAGCCGCCAGACAGGCCGTGGCTGAGCTGCCGCTACTTGATCGCAAACAGGAAGCCTGGCGTTATACCAGTATCGAAGCTTTGCTCAAGCACCGATTTCGGCCAGCCTGCGATGCAGCTGACTTGCCAGTACTGGATATCAACGACTATCTGTTGCCGAAGTTCGACAGTTACCGGCTGGTATTCGCTAACGGGCGATTCGATCCGCACCTGTCCAGTATCGAGGATCTGCCCGACGGCGTGAGCCTGGGCAGCTTGCGCGCAGGGCTGACCACCGATCCCGAACTGCTGGCGACCTGGTTCGGCCATACCGCCAATCATACCGAGCATGTCTTCACCGCGATGAATACCGCGCTGGTCAATGACGGTGTGTTTGTTTATGTGGAAAGTCAGGTGCAACTGGATCGACCGATTGAAGTGATTTATCTCAGTCAGGTTGACGAAGATCCGTTGTTGATGCAACCGCGCAATCTCATCGTGCTGGATGCCGGCGCCAGGGCCACACTGGTCGAACGTTTTATCGGCTTCGGGCAGTCAGCGTATTTTAACAATAATCTCACCGAGATTTCAGTGGGACAGAGTGCCACGCTCAAGCACTACCGTGTACAGGACGAAAGCCGCTGCGCTTACCACTTGAGCAGTCTGTATCTGTCACAGCAGGCGCAGAGCCGCTATCACAGTACCACCCTGGCATTTGGCGGTGCCTGGGCCAGAACCGAGTACAACACCACCTTCAAACAGGAAGGTGCGGTCTGTGAATTGAATGGTTTGTATACCGTGGGTGATCAGCAGTTGACCGACTTTCATCTCGATGTGCGCCACAGTGTTCCAGCCTGCGCCAGCCGCGAGCAGTTCAAGGGCGTATTGTACGGCAAAGGGCGTGCTGTATTCGATGGCCGCATACTGGTCGAAAAGCAGGCGCAGCACA
>Ga0316192_10001838_pt1 | contig 15681 bp, 13 predicted proteins | sample MerIslwburrow_MG_FD_204931 | JGI IMG/M metagenome (GOLD analysis project Ga0316192, IMG submission 204931) | Coastal sediment microbial communities from Maine, United States - Merrow Island worm burrow | ecosystem: Environmental > Aquatic > Marine > Coastal > Sediment | place: USA: Maine...
AGAAACCAAAGAACGCTTCAATCAACTGTTAACCATCACCGGCAAGGAACAAAAGCCTGCAAGTGGTGCCGGACCCGGTGCCATTGTTGCCGTGGCAAAACTCAAAGAAACTGTCACCGGCGACACCCTGTGTGAAGACGCCAACAAAATTGTCTATCAATGTGCCGAACCCCTGCCCACATTGATTTCATTCGCCATTGAAGCCAAGTCCCAGGGAGACGAGGATAAGATTTTTAGTTCTTTGTCCAAGCTGCTGGAAGAGGACCCGGCCTTAAAATTGGATCGAATTTCCGAGACAAAAGAAATCCTTTTATCCGGTTTGGGGCAGATTCATGTCGAAACGGTCGTCGAAAAGCTCAAAAGAAAATTTAACGTCGAAGCCATACTGAAAACCCCGAAAGTCCCCTATCGAGAAACCATAAAAAAGAAGGTCAGGGTTCAGGGAAAACACAAAAAGCAAACCGGTGGTCATGGTCAGTTTGGTGACTGCTGGGTCCAGATGGAACCGTTGCCCCGGGGACAGGGTTTTGAGTTTGTCGATGCCATCGTCGGCGGCGCCATTCCCAAAACATACATTCCCGCGGTGGAGAAAGGCATCATCGAATCCGCTCAAAAAGGTGTTCTGGCAGGTTTTACCTGCGTCGACTTTAAGGCGACCCTTGACTACGGGTCTTTTCATGCCGTCGATTCCTCCGAAATGGCGTTTAAAGTGGCGGGTTCTTTGGCTTTTAAAAAAGCCTGTGAAGACGCCCAACCCGTTTTGCTGGAGCCAATCATGAGTGTCACCATCACCACGCCGGAAGATTTTATGGGAGACATTATGGGGGACCTCAACAGCAGGCGCGGTAAAGTGCTTGGGATGGACAATGCCGGAAGGAATCAGATCATCAAGGCCAATGTGCCGATGGCGGAGTTCCTGACCTATGCACCCGATCTCAGATCCATGACCGGCGGCCGCGGAATGTATACCATGGAGTTTTCACACTATGATGAAGTGCCTGCCCAGATCGCCGAAAAAATCGTGGAAGAGGTGAATAAAAGCAACGCATAAAAAAATGCCTAAATTGCCTAAAATTCAAAATGCCTAAAGTTAAGGTCTTCTATCCATGATAGCTTTTACAACTTTAGGCATTTTTTTCACTCATAACTCCAAAATTCTTTGATGCATTGTTTCGCCGGGGCGTAACCAGAGTGGAAGGCATCCCATTTGGTGGAAAATCTGGCCCTGTTTTTCCACTTAATTTTTTTGGCATTTGGACACGTCACGCGGTGGAACCGCCTGGATCTTTGATTTCCGATGTAACTGCCTTTTTTTTCTTTCCAGTTTCGCCACAGTCCCTTTTGAGCTCTCATGCCATCCCGCTGTGCTTTCAGCAGGCGCTTATCGTATTTCACGTTGGGGCTTCGATATAAATAATAAGCCAACCCATTTTCCAGCATCTGCGCGTTTAAAAAGGAACCATCCGCTAGAAAAATATATGCCAGCACTCGTCCGTAGCGATCATGACGCTCCCGGTCAAATTCAAGGCTGATCTTGCCGGACGACACCAGTTTTTTGTTAAATGACCTGGCCTCGTAGCCATAAGGCTGGGCCTTTTGGTTTTGATGGTCGATTTCAGGCGCATCGATTCCGATGTATCGCACCCGCCACCGGTTCGTCAATACGATCGTATCACCGTCGTTTACCCATTTTACGGTATACCGCTTCTGCGCGGATGAATATCCTGCCGCCGCAAGAAACAAGAACATGACCGACAGAATGAAACGAAGGCAGCGATAGAATGTCGGATGTCGATTGACTGATGTCGAATTTAGGTATTCTGTCATTTTATGGTTTCTAATTGTTGACCTGCGGAGGACCTTAAATGTTCAATATTCAATCGACAATATTCATTCATTCATGAGGTTGCATTTCTTAATTGCCTGATCATCAAGCATTTTTGAGAGTCCACCTCGTTCAGATGCTGTAAATCCCAGGGATTTTTGCCAAACCTCATCATCCTCCATACAAAAATAAAGCAATACGCGGGGCGCATAGGCGCGAATGCAGGCGATGATTTTTTGATAGATCTCTATTCTCAACGGCTTAAAATATCGCATTTTTCCATCGAGGCCCGTGATAAATTCCCCGTAGATAATGTTGGATTTGGGAAAGCGCTTCTCAATAAGCGGCTTGAGCGCCGGCATAAAGCGAAACGTGCCCAGGCTGATCCACACAATGTTATCAGCTGAGACATTAGAGAATATCTGTTTGACAACATCTTCGTAGTCTGCTTCACACCCGTCATAGATCAGAATCGGATCAAAATGGAAAGCCAGGGGGTATCCCCAGGATTCGCATTTGGCGGCTGCTTTTAACCTGGCCGAAAGCGCTGCGGTTTGGCGCTCTTGCTCTGCAATAATCCGGGGAGTGTTGACCGACCAGGCCATGATGGTTTTGCGATTGTGCGAGAGCGACTCAAGCTTGTCAATGGCCGTCGTTTTAGTTTTCAGTTCCAGGACGGTGGAATTTTGGGCTGCAAAAGCCGGGACCAATCGATTTGAAAGATCGGTCCACAACTCCCAGATTAAACTGTCGGTAAATTCACCGGTTCCCAGTCGATGTAAAGTATTGTCTGCAAAAATTGTTTCCAGTTCCTTAAAAAGATCGCTGTGATTGACGAAATACTGGAGTACAGGGGGATGAAAATAGGATTGCAGAATGCAGTATGTGCAGTCCATGTGACAATAGGTTCCGACATGCAAAATTTGATAACCGCAGCAGGTATAGGATCGTGTGCCCGGGCAGGTCTTGATGAAAGCGCCTCTGTTGTAAGTAAGATATAACACTGATTTGCCCTTTTTGACGGGATCAGCAGCGGCCGAAACAGGATTGTAGACCTCCCGAGGGTCCGATACGATTTCGGGCGTCAGGTCCAGGCGTCGTGCGATGGCGTCTACCTGGGGAAAATCAGCAATCTTCCGGTCGACGTAGAGCGTTTGAATGGCCATGGAGATTGATCTCCGTATTTTTAAATGATTGATTATTTTCTGAGAGTAGCGTTCAGTCAGAGGGCTTTCTGGGGTCAGCGGGTAATTCCGCGGGAAAATATTTCGAAGGCCACATCTAGGGTTTGCCTCAAGAAGTCTTTTTCATTATCGATCATGCGTTTGCTTTCTTCCCATAGAACAACCCCGGTGAACAGAGACCATACTATATCTGCTATGGCGGTGGGATGGTGGCTGGCATACCTATCTTGGCCAGTATCATCTTCAAATATTGCGGCCAGGATGGTAAGCGAATTGCGAGAAAGTTCCGTGATATTTTCAAGCAGCGGTGAGGATAAGTTTTTGAGCGTTTCACTGGATTGGAGATGAAACATATTGATCAGTATCATGGGGTCAAACTGGTAGACATCGAACAGGGCTTCTTTGATGGCTGCAATTTTTTTGCGGGGCTCAACATCCTTTTCCCTTTTTACATCCTCCAGCCTGATATTTAAATATTGCAGTATTCGCAGAGACAGCGAAGCGTAAAGTTCATCTTTATTTTTAAAATAGAGGTAGAGGGTTCCGGGACTTAGCTCCGCTTCCCTGGCAATGTCTTCCATGGTCGACTTAGAATACCCCTTTTCAGAGAATACCCGTTTGGCAGCCACGATAATCTGCTGGCGTCTTCTTTCGCGCTCTCGCTGTTTTCTTTCCTGTATTCCCATAATCTTATGAACCTTATTTATTACATATTTTTAACTATAATTGATAGATCATCTTTGTCAAGTAATATTTATTCAATAATTTTTTTAAAATCGGGCAGCTGAATTATTCTGTTTAATTTGGTTTGGAGGATTTTGAGTTGCTCAAGACTAGTAAACGTCAGATTCAACCCATAGAGATTGGCTTCAAATTCTTTGGGAGGGATTAATTTGATGTCATTGCCGAGATTCAGATTTTTGTGATGAAAATCAAATTTTTTTTCTGCCTCGGCAATTCGGGGATATCTGCGTCGCCGTAAATAAGCGCGTAATTGGCGACTCTTTTGGCCTCGATCAAGATCCCGCTGGGTCATAATTTCAATGAAACGTTTTTCTGCCATCACCTTTTGGCTGGAAAGACCATCCCGTCGGCCGATTTCTTTGACCATGGTAAGGATTTCTCTTTGTTTGTTGAGCCCTATTTTTAACTGCTCAAATAACCGGACGAAGGCAATTGCCAAGTCAGCTTCCATGGATTCTAATTCCTTGGCCATCGCCAGTGAAATGGTGTCGGTCAGGATACTGGATTGAATCGGCCACGGAAGAAGACTGAGATCTTTGATTTTGTCGATGATCGATGGATTGTCAGGTAATCCAAGGCTTGATGCCGATTCTGACAGATGCCTGGTGTCGGCAATATAGAATGAAAGCTTGCGCAGACAGCGGGATGTTTCTATGAGATTCAGAGATCTCTGAAGGGCATTTTCAGCAATGGCCAGGCGCAGACAATCGAGCGCTGCAACATTCGGTATCAGGACACGTGCGGTGATTTCCTTCCATTCGAGTTTCAGACAGGCGGCGATACGGCGAAAACCACTGACAATGATAAAAGCGGAACTCTTTTTGATCAGCAGGGGCGGCGTTATGAGACCGTCGTACTGAATGGATCCCAACAGATCACTGACATCTGTCCGGGTGGTGATACGGAAGGAATCATCTTGCAGGTCTATCCGGGACAGGGGTATCGTTTGAAAATGAGCTGATTGGACGGTTGACTCCCGCATATAGTTCAAATGTATCGGAATTATGAGTAATGAAAGTGGGAGTACTTATTAAAAATAACAGCACGAAAATATCATGGCTTTCATAACCTCAGCCCATGGTCGTCGCCGGTCAGTTGAGTCAGCGCTTCCAGATATTTTTTTCGGGTGTTTCGGATAATATCTTCCGGTAGCGAAGGGGCAGGCGGTTGTTTGTTCCAGCTGACGGATAGGAGATGGTCTCTAAGATATTGCTTGTCATAGCTTTGTTGCGAGCCGCCGGGTTGATAGGCATCCTTGGGCCAGAATCTGGATGAATCCGGCGTCAGGACTTCATCGATGAGAATGAGTTTGTCTCCCAAAAGGCCAAATTCAAATTTGGTGTCGGCAATAATGATTGCTTTCTCAAGGGCCATTTCAGAGCCTTTTTTGTAGATGGATAGGCTCAGGTCTTTTACCTTGGCAGCAAGCTCTGATCCGATTCTCTTTCCGGCTTCTGCAAAGTCAATATTGATATCATGAGCCCCAAGCTCTTCCTTGGTTGATGGCGTAAAAATCGGTTCAGGTAATTGGTCCGATTCCCGTAACAACCCTGGCAGCTGGATCCCGCAAACACTGCCTGTTTCCTGATAGGATTTCCATCCGGACCCGGATATATAGCCTCGAACGACACATTCAATTGACAGCGGTTCTGTTTTTTTTACCAGCATGCTGCGGCCGCGCAAGGTTTCCGCATAGGGTCGGCAAACCGCAGGATAATCATTTATATCTGCCGATATCACATGATTTTCGATGATCGGCTTCATTATTTCAAACCAGTAAAGAGAAATCTGGGTTAGAATGATTCCCTTATCCGGAACCGGATCCGGCATGACCACATCAAATGCGGAAATTCGATCGCTGGCCACCATTAATAAGTTTTCTCCAAGGTCGTAGATGTCTCTGACTTTTCCCCGCTTGATCAGGTCTATATCCTGAAAATCCGTTTCGTTGACAGCTGTTTTCATCTATCTTCGCTCCTTTTTCCGTTGCGGCGCGCTCTTGTGCCCCCTCCTCCGGTTTATTTTTTCCGGGAATCAAATTTAGAGAGAATATGAATCATATTTAGCGATAAAATTTTTCAAAAGCTGGATTGAATCCTGATCCGGTTCGAGAAACTCTATCCCTACTTCGAATTTCCCCTCCTTATTGGATTTGGTATGAATGGGTTTTCCCTTTATTTCCAGTAAATCTTCTTGCAGGGCAATCGTCATGATGACCAGATATTCCAATTCGATCCGAAATTGAGTTTCAAGCAATATCCCTGACTCGGAGATGTTCAAGGTTCTGCCCATTCCCTCTTTGACAATATTATTGTTCTCGTCAAGGCAGATATATGAAAGGTTGAGTGAGGGAATACGCTGGTGTTTTCTTTTGTCTTCAGAGGTCATGGTTCTTAATTCCCAATAGGGCTGTTAGATTATTATTTTGAATTCGCGGCCAACATTTTTTTATAAAATTCACATGTCGTCAGCGTGGTAACGGAAATGCTGGTAGACAGATGTGCGAGTATGTTTTTTAAGGTTGATGAAAGTTTATCATGTTCTCTTCGGAGTTCTGATGGGTCCTCGGAGCTTAATTTAAGATCGGGCGACGCATAGACGGATGCCGAAAAGGGCTCTTGTCCCAGATCCAGAAAGGGAATATGTCCGAAATAATCCCCTTTTTGCAGACAAGCGACCGTTACAGCGCCTGCATCGATCTCGCGGGCGATATACGCCTGTCCGGAACGAACCCGGAACAGCCGTTTTTCATCTTTCCCCTGCTTAATCAGGATTTTCTTTCCCTTAACAAGTTTGGCGATTTTTTTATCCTCGGCATAGATATCAACGGCCATGTTGGTAGCCTGTTTCAGCCGTTCATCAAGGCCTCTGACGAATTCCCGGTAATCAACGGATAAATTGGCCAGTTCACTCGTCATCAGCTGTGAATCCAACATACCTAGCTGAACGTTTCCAATTGCTGTAACGGTCGCACTACGAACATTGTCTCCCTTTAACAGGGCATTGACGCTGCCCAAAAAGGCACCTTCGCCGATTCTGAGTATTTTCAAAGTGCCCTTGGGTGTTTGCCTGGAAATTTCGACAACACCCTCAAGTATAACCCAAATCCAGTTTCCATGATTGCCTTCCTGCACAATTTCGTCGCCATCATAGAAGCCTTCTTCATCGACCACATAAGAGTAGTCTACCAAAGGCCCCCTAATCATGGGTATTGAGCCTGATTTGACAGCCGTTGGTTCGGTCTCGGATTCAGCGGCCGCCGGTCCAAGAACCTCTACCTTGCCCTCGTCCAGCAGCCGCAGACCATCCAGGATGATTTCCATACGGCTCTGGGTAATCACCTTTTCACAGGTGATGTCCTCTTGGATAAATTCGAACTGTCCTTCTATCCAGCCAAATAAGGAGAACAGCGCATCAAGTCCGGTCTTGGCGCCGTTGGCGGCATTTATCGGATTGCCTTTTTCAACGTAAATGACGCCCGGCTGGGAAGCGTAGTCGCTGCTTATGAAGAGTGTACCGGTGCAGTCGGTGGTACCAAGTAGCTGCATCAGCTCACCTAAATTAAGAAAACTTAAATTGCCTGCAAAGGCTACATTGCCGGCCATATTAAAAAATTAACCACCCAAGTTCAGTTCATTTTGAAGTGATTTTAATAACAACTTTAGGCAAGCATTGAGTGTTTTTCCAACACCCTTGCCTGTTAAGGCACTACCCGGGAAACTGGGAACCTTCAACTGTCTATTCAAATCATGTTCCATTTGCTTAAGAGGCATCAGCGCAATATTGTCATCACTGAGATCTCTTTTGTTGTATTGTAGGACCAAAGGCAACTTGAAGATACTTAAATTGTACTCTTTTAAGTTTTGATGGAGATCTTTTAGCGCAAGCATATTTTTTTCGCGGCGCACTTCCAGAGAATCGGCAACAAAAATAATACCGTCCGCTCCCCTGAGGACCAGTTTTCGCGTCGATTCATAGCGAACCTGTCCGGGCACCGTATACAACTGGACCCGAACATCACAACCCTTTAGTTTACCGAGCTCCAAAGGGAGAAAATCAAAAAAAAGGGTCCGGTCACCATCGGTGTTGATAGAGACCATCTCCCCTTTTACTTGTTTTTTGTAGGCCTTGTGAATATATTCAAGGTTCGTCGTCTTACCACACCGGCCGGGCCCATAATAAACGATCTTGCACTCGATTTGTTTCTTCTTTAAATTAACAATTGCCATTTGAATTAACTCTTTGAAATAATAAATTTATCATATCACAATCACGTCCGAACTGGAATACGTTTTTTAAGCCACGCATATCTAACCTATTCAATACCTCCTGTCAACAAGCGGCGACCATATAAACACGAAAAATTGACGGTCAGGATCCTTGTCGAATGCGGGTGCAGCGGTTTTGTCTGAACTCTTCGCCTGAATTCCATTATTTTTGGTGCGACCAAAGACATTTGGATTGCATCAGATTCTCCGACACATCAGTAGTTCCGAATTTTGCCCGATTGTAAAAGAAATGACGAGTTTTGAAATTATGTTGACATTATAACATATTTTGTTAAATATTCTTCATTTAAATCCGGCGATTTAACATAAAATTCTATCTATCAATGAAGTATGGCCAAGGGTTCAATTTTAAATTGGGTTCAGATCGATCTTTTAAATTTAAATGCAGGAGGAGCATATCATGGACAAGAAAGTTACCGTAGTCGGGGCCGGCAATGTTGGTGCCACCGCCGCCCAACGGCTGGCTGAAAAGCAGCTGTGCGACGTGGTTTTGGTGGACATCGTCGAAGGCGTCCCTCAGGGTAAGGCCCTTGATTTGACTGAGGCGGCGGCCATCGAAAAACATGATTCCCATCTCACGGGAACCAACGGGTATGATGAAACGACAGATTCGAATATCGTCATCATCACAGCCGGAATTCCGCGCAAACCCGGCATGAGCCGGGATGATCTCATCAGCACCAACGCCGGAATCATGAAAAATGTCACCCAAGAGGTGGCCTCCCGTTCTCCCGAAGCCACTATCATTGTTGTCAGCAACCCTTTGGACGCCATGTGTCACGTTGCTTATGATACCTGCGGGTTTCCCAAACAAAGAGTCATCGGTATGGCCGGCGTGCTGGATTCCGCCCGATTCAGAGCGTTTATCTCCATGGAGCTGAACGTTTCGGTTGAGAACACCCACGCGTTTGTGCTTGGCGGACATGGGGACACCATGGTTCCGTTACCCCGATACTCCACGGTTGCCGGCATACCCATTACAGAACTTCTTGCAAAAGATCGCATCGATGCCTTGGTTGAAAGAACCCGCAATGGCGGCGCGGAGATTGTCGCACTGCTGAAAACAGGCAGCGCCTACTATGCACCGGCCTCCGCTGCGGTGGAAATGGCCGAATCCATATTAAAAGACAAAAAGAAAATTCTTCCCTGTGCCGCCTATCTGCAAGGGGAATACGGCATCCAAGATCTTTTTATTGGTGTTCCGGTAAAGCTGGGGGCCGCGGGTATTGAAGAAATCATTGAGATAACCCTTACCGAAGAAGAACAACAGGCCTTACAAAAATCAGCCGAGTCCGTCCAGGACCTCAAGAACTTGTTGAAGACTTTGAAATAATTTCAACTGACAATGGGATCAGCTGCGGGTAACGAGTTGATCACGTATTTTATTTGGTAGGCGCCCTCTTCAGGGCCGACGTGAACCGAGGTCGCCCTGCCATCGCTGAAATTCCCGGACTGCATCAGCAGTTCGCCGACGCCATCAGCCTCCAGCGTGGTGACCGGTTCCGTTCAAGACAGCCCCCCTTGTTTGAAAGTGAGCCGGGGGCCGCGTTTGCTTGCGTGAACTGGCAGACGGAGCTAAGAACGGCAACGCCGCCGTCGTCCAGGCCATCGGCGGCGACCAGTGGCGGTATTATGATTTGCTGGCATTTGGAGTGCAAGGCAACGTGCATCTATTTGGTAGCTTCGTGATCAATTGGCCGATGAAGCGCTTCACAAAAAAGTTTACATAATCTGTAATCCGCCCCTTGAGCCCGAGAGGTTGGCAATGGCGATTGGGAATTTCTTGATGGGGGTGGAAGTTTGAGGCCATGTAAAGTTAAAAATCCTAAGCACATAGAATATCATGCAAAATTGTGACGTTGATTATTCAATTTTAAAAAAAATGACGAAAAATATTCCATGATCACCAGACCATTGAGATGTTTTTTGTTGAATCCATCATAGAGAAGGGTGTAAAATTAGTGCTCCTAAAATATTAAAGTATAATTGAAATAAACAGATAATAACCTTTAGAAATGTATACTGATTCACTTTATCTATTCCTTAAAAATTTACATAATTCTTATTATCAGACGTTGTATAAGTTACTGAAAATATGTCAGATACGGTCGATTTTCTCGTCCAAATAATAATCCTGACCTACTCAAATTTTTCTCTGAAAAAATTCTCCTCTGCTGTTTAACATCTATTTTTTCAATCTCCTTTCCGAGTCACGGGCGCATAGAATTAGAAATGGATCGATTCGCGGGGTGTCAAACAGATCTACAACGAAAGATTCAAAACTGTAAATCCGCTTTACATTAAACTGAGCTCATCTCTCCCGGACAGCTTCTCTGCGAAAGCTATCTAAAACAAAATTAAATTAATATATCAAACACATATATTAACCGATTCCAAAAAAAATATCAAATGCCACAATGTGGCACATTAATTGCTAAATATGTTGGAAAATGGCAACGGGAACCTAACGCTGATGTTGCTCGCAAAAACTCGAACTGCCGTTTTCGATAGTATGAGCAAGGTGTCTGGCGCCTGATACAAAATTTGTAGTTGGACCAGGGGGAGCATTTGAACATGAAATTACGGTTATGAATTTATCTTTGGGCTTCCTATAGCGTTAATCTCAGACAAGTTCGACAGTAGATCGATGCGGCAAATTTAATCCATTTTTGCCGGATCGGACCGTCCTTGCCAGAGTTGTTCTAAATTTTCAGCAATAGATAACAGCGTGCATTGTACGGGATGAAAAATAGCACAAGCACAATTGAGCCGCCACTTTTAATAACGTTTAGATTAAGGAGGATATCAATGAATTGGATAAAGGTAGGAATGTATTGAATCTATGCAAGGCGATGCTCCGCGATGGAACGCACGATGTCCAGCGGAGATAAAGGCTATATATGGTGACACGTGCCCTTAGACATAGAGAATAAGGTGATCTGGTCGAACAAAAATACATTTACCTTCGACCATGTTCGAGAATGTACTATATATCATCTCATCTAAAAGGAGGTTGACATGGAAACAGGAAAAGTCAAGCCGCACTATAGCGGTTTTATCGTCATTCGAATCGCACAAGAGGTCAATGTTGCGAGTGAGTCAGTGGAATCATTACGATCGTTTGCTGCTGAGAACAAATTGCGTGGTATTGAGAAGTTGCTTGGTTTGTATGACATCAAAGATACGCGGCCAGTGATACGTGCGCTGCCACCGAAGAAGATACTTGAGCTTGAAAAACAGGCGACTCAAACCGAGCTACCGCCGTTACATAGCCTCACCGCCTATTGGAAGCTTGATGTTCGTAAGTTACCTGCAAAAAAAGCAGAAGAGATCGTAAAATCTTTCAGTGCCCTCGACGAAGTGGACGTTGCATATCGTGAATTGGAGGCTACGGATCCTGCTGTTAACCCGGCTGACGATCCTTACAATGTTAGCCAGAATTACCAGGACGCAGCACCTGTTGGCATAGACGCACGCTGGGCCTGGACTCAACTCAATGGACAAGGCGCTGCTGTTGGATTTGTTGATTTGGAACAAGGTTGGTTTTTGAATCACGAAGATTTTGCAAGTAAATCGCCAACACTTTTATACGGTGATAATCGCGACGGCGTTGGCACCTATGTCGGGAGCCACGGAACGGCAGTTCTTGGCGAAGTTGCTGCTGACGACAATACCGTCGGCGTTGTAGGAATAGCCCCATCCGTTGCATCCGTTAATGTGACCAGTCACTGGGATACCGCTAGTAGCACGTCAGGAAACGTAGCTGACGCGATTGCGGGTGCTCTGCCGACACTACAGGTCGGTGATGTGTTGCTGCTGGAGATTCAGAAAAGTTTTTTACCCACGGAAACCGATGTTGCAGATTTCGACGCCATACGACTCGCCGTCGCCCTCGGTATCATTGTAGTAGAAGCCGCGGGAAATGGATCAGCAGATCTGGATAACTATACCGATGGAGGTGGAAATTTCGTCCTGAACCGCGGAAGTGTCGATTTCACCGATTCAGGGGCCATTATGGTGGGTGCCGCCCTTTCACCGTTGCCACACAATCGCAAAGCCGCTTCTAATTATGGTAGCCGCATCGATTGTTATGCCTGGGGAGAGAATGTCACAACTGCAGGATATGGAGACCTCGACGATGGTGGTGGTGATAACACCAAGAGTTATACCAGCACATTTACAAACACCAGCGCAGCATCGCCAATCATTTCAGGGGCAGCGCTCATTCTTCAGGGTATGTATGAGGCAAACACTGCCAAACGACTGTCTCCCCTTCGGATGCGTGAGTTATTGTCGGACCCGCTGACAGGCACGGCTCAAGGCGGGGATGTGGCTGGGAACATTGGTGTGATGCCAGACTTACGAGCGATAATTGAAACGACCCTTGAAATACCACGATTGGTCACGGTGATTGCCGATGCCGGTAACTTTGGCAACGTATGTACCGGATCATTTAATGACAAAATGTTGGGTTTGAGCAACAGCGGCAATGAAAGGCTTATCGTCACCAATATTACTTCATCATCTGCTGATTTTCTGGTTCCCGGCGTGTTGTCCTATCCTCTGGTCATTGAAGCGGGAGACGCTCTGCAGGTACCGATCCGATTTGAACCCACCAGTTTCGGTTCAAAGTCAGCGACAATTACGGTGTTCAGCAACAATCCCAACGGTCCCAAAAAGGTGAAGGTATCGGGTACGGCAAAACCACCAAGGTTGGTTTCCTTAATTGCAAATAAAGGAAAATTCGGTAGCGTATGCATCGGATCTTTCGTGGACAAGTTGATCACCCTGAGCAATAGCGGGCATTGCCCATTAACCATATCCGGCATCAACTCCTCTTCTGCTGAATTCATCGTCCCTAATGCTCAATCATATCCAATCACGATAGGACCTGGAGACGCGGTACAAGTGCCTATTCGGTTCGAACCGGCCAGCTTGGGTGCAAAATCAGGCACGATCACAATCACCAGCGACGATCCGGATGGTGTGAAACGGATCGATGTCTCCGGCAATGTGCCTTCCGGAAAGCTCGCTGTCACAGGTTCTACTTGTATCGGGGGTGTGAAGGAAGGTTGCCTCGGGGAGCGCACCATTTCGATCTGTAACGTCGGTGATTGCAAGCTACACGTCACCAGCATAACATTCAAGCGTAAGAACAAGCACTGGAAGTTGGTAAACAACCCCTTCCCTGCGACGCTACAACCCGGCTCATGCCTCAGTGTCTTGATTCGATACAAGGCGACTGAAAAGTGTCCGAGGGCTTCTGAACTGGTCATCACAAGTGACGATCCGGATATGCCCGTCAAAACGCTGGACCTAATGGCCTATACGATCATAAGCGAGCACGGGTGCAAGAAGTGTTGTGACGATTGCCGCAATGGATGTTGTGAGAAGCACCATGACACGCCTTGTAGTGCTCAGAGCATCGATGGCTGTTGTGAAGACGAGGGAGACGTTGATGACGAATATTGATGTTACGAATTTTGTGACTAAAGCAGTCATTACACCTCCCAAAAAAAACGCCCCGGCCCTATGGGAGGGGCTTTTTTTTGGCTGTTTTCTCCTGTGGCAATTTACCGCGTGTGTTCACTATTGGCCAATGTCAAAATCGGCAGGAGTAGAAACCGCATCCAGAGTGAGCCCATTTTTGGGAACCGACTGAAGACTGACAAGAGAGCGAAAAAAACCGGGGGAGATGAAAGTATCAGGTTGCCTCGCGTGCGCATGATGCTGAAATTGCACCATGTCACAGACTCCCGAACCCATCGTATACCAATTGAAAGTCGTGCTGTTGGGCATAAGCCCAATGATCTGGCGCCGCCCATTGGTCTGCGGAGACAGCACGATCACCGATCTGCACTACATCCTCCAGATTGCCATGGGATGGTCAGATGACCACCTCCATCGGTTTCGAATTCATGGTAAACAATACGGTATTGCCCGATTGGGCGGCATTTCGTTCAGCAATGATCCTGATGCCGTCAGGTTAAAGGATTTCAGTTTCCGTATCAATGAATGCTTTCGATACGAATACGATTTCACAGACGGCTGGAAACATCAAGTTCGCGTTGAAAATATCCTGGCACACGGGGGCCGCCGGGATTATCCTGCTTGTACCGGCGGTAAACGGGCGTGTCCGCCTGAAGACTGCGGTGGTCCGTTGAGGTTTTTGACGCTGCGGGAGCACTATTCTCTCTTTTATATAATGGAAAGGATGTTAGAGATCATCGAAAATGGTGGCACTGAAGACTATGAAGAGGACCTCAACGACCTAAACTACTGGTTCCACGTAGACCGCTTTGATCGAAAGGAGGCAAACCGCCGGCTTTACGATCATGCCTGCGGAAAAGAAGTGTTTATGTGGGTATAACCGATAGGAGGTGACCGATGAAAGTCAAAGTGCAAGTCATTATCGAATCGGACGGCGGAACCGCTGAAACCGTTGAAAACATAGTCTGTCTGGAGCGTGGAGCGCTCCAACCCGAAAACTTGGGTTTAACCTTTGCCGAAGCCAAGGCGATTCTTGCCGGCGCTCAGAAAACCATGGTCGATCGTCAGATCACCGATTATCTCAAACAGCAGGCCTGTTGTCCCCATTGCGGGAGAAGGCGGCTCCGCAAGGGCCACCACATCCTTGTGTATCGTACGCCATTTGGCAAATTCCGGTTGCGGAGCTTGCGTCTTTATCATTGCGTGTGTCAGCCCCAATCAACCCGAACCTTCAGCCCCCTGGCCCACCTGTTATCTGAACGCACGGCGCCGGAATTGCTGTATCTGGAGTCAAAGTTTTCGTCCCTGATGTCTTACGGGCTGTCAGTGCAGCTATTACAGGAGGTGCTGCCAATCGAAGATGCGATCAATGCGGCCACCGTCCGTAACCATGTGTATGCCGTTGGCCAGCGCATCGACGCAGAACTTGGCGACGAGCAGGTGTTTTTTAACGATGGCTGCGAGCGGGATTGGGAGCAGCTGGCCCGGCCGGATATGCCGTTAACGGTCGGACTCGATGGTGGCTATGTTCATTCGTGTGCCCAGAGGTCACGCAAACACGGTTGGTTTGAGGTCATTGCCGGCAAAAGTGTAACTGACGATGGGACCTCCAAACGATTTGCATTCGTCAACAACTATGATGAAAAACCTAAGCGGCGAGTGTTTGAGGTGTTGAAATCCCAAGGCATGCAACCGAATCAACAGGTCACATTCCTGTCCGATGGCGGAGATACCGTTCGTGATTCGCAACTGTATCTGAACCCTAACGCGGAGCATATCCTGGATTGGTTTCAACGTAAGTTCTGACTGAATTCAGAAAAAAATACAAAAAAATGAAAAAAATGCTGGGCAAAACATCCAGGATATGCTGCTGCAAGCTATATTATTGTAACTTGTGGGTGGCAAGTGAATCTAAAAGATATATTTATAACAAGTTTCAACACATTCTTCAAATGGCGGAAAGCTCGGCTGGTCCAAGCGCTTATAGCGCTGCGTGATAAATACCTTCAATCACAAACCAGAGTAAATCAGTTAGAAAAGGAAAACACGCTGCTTAAAAAGCAACTTGAGAAAGACAAAATCAAGGCCACCAATAAGGAGGTCAATAAGCCTTCATCAAAGCAGGCTGAATGGGAAAAAGGCGGCTCCA
>Ga0316192_10001839_pt1 | contig 15675 bp, 15 predicted proteins | sample MerIslwburrow_MG_FD_204931 | JGI IMG/M metagenome (GOLD analysis project Ga0316192, IMG submission 204931) | Coastal sediment microbial communities from Maine, United States - Merrow Island worm burrow | ecosystem: Environmental > Aquatic > Marine > Coastal > Sediment | place: USA: Maine...
CCGGTTTCACGACACCGTCATTGGCAACGGGTCCGTACCCATCGCGGTCCTCGAGGAAATTGTTGACGAATGGATCGCGCAACAAAAACAGGAGCTGTAGTCATGCGCCCGTTACTGAGCGTTTTTCTGGCCTGCCTGGCGGCGGCATCGCTTGCGGATACACCCGGGTATCCACTTGCGGAAGACCTGGTCAAGGAACTTGGCATTCGGGAAACTGATGTGGCCAGCCGCGATATGCCCGGTTGGTCGCGACCGAACAAAGCCACGTTCATGGTCGGGGGCAAGTTGCCCGACAACGGGTTCAAATCGCGGGAGTGGATACTCGAGGTTTCCGATGGGATTGAAATAGATATCGTGGTCGCGTCAGACGCGGATGTTGACCTCGACCGTCTTGCGGACAGCGATGTGTATATCGGCTGGTGTTCTGCGGATAGGATTTCGCGAATCGAGGACCTCCGTTACATCCATACATTTTCCGCCGGCCTGGATTCCTGCACATCCATTCCCGGCTTGCTGGAAGCCAATCCGATCGCGACGAATGGCGCCAAAGCTGCCAGCGAGACAATCGCTGAACACAGCATCGCTTTGATGCTGGCGCTCACGCGAAATCTTCACTTCCATCACTCCGCGCAACTGCGATCCAAATGGCGAGAGCAAAGCGGTGACAAGCACCCGGACGTGTTGGTTCGGGGAAAAACCATGCTGGTGCTCGGACTGGGTGGCATTGGCTCACAAGTCGCCCGTCGTGCGCACAACCTTGGAATGCGAGTCATTGGCACAAGGAATTCCAGCCGGACCGGACCCGATTACGTAGACTATGTTGGCCTTGCCGCAGAAATGAACGAGTTGGCCTCTCAGGCTGATGTTGTCGTCAACGCCTTGCCGCTGACATCGACAACAAGAGGATCGGTAAATACTGAGTTTTTCGACGCGATGAAGGCCGGCAGCTATTACGTCTCCGTCGGCCGCGGTGCAACGACGGACACCGACGCCCTGGTCGCCGCGATTGAAAGCGGCAAGCTCTATGGTGCCGGCCTGGACGTTACCGACCCTGAACCACTGCCGGAAGGCCATCCGCTCTGGACAATGCCCAATGTAATCATTACGCCGCACATGTCCGGGCGGTCTGATCGAAGCAGCCGCAACACCTGGATAATCGCCAGAGAGAATCTACGGCGCTATATCTTGGGCGAGAAACTATTGAATCTGGTCAACCTGGAAAGGGGATATTGAGCTGAGTCAGGCACAGTACCCGCTCGAGTCGTTATTTCGGAAACAGTAACTGCAGTTGCAGCCGCAATTGCCAGTCGGCGCCGAATTCCGGTGCTTCAATGTTCTTGTATGCCTGCATGGTGAGATTGACCGGCTGCTTGCCGAAATTCATCACCCTGCCGACTCCCCCGCCGATGGGCACCGTCCATCGGTTGCTGCCGTCGGCTTCCCAGTTTGCTGTGATGATCGGTGCTGACGTAACGTACCAACCGTGCTTGAAATTGTAATTAATAAAGTACTGCCAGGTAAACAGATTCACATCGGTGCCACTGCCACCACCGACCGATTTGACGTTACTGAAGAGTGATCCCACGACCCAGTTGCCGGGCATCGTCAGAAATACCGCAGAAATACCGGCCCCCCATTTGTCGCTGGTCAGCCGATCATTGGACCCTGTCGGAATCAGGATGACGGGACCGACGCCCCAGGTCCACTTGCCGGAGTTCTTCGGCGAAAAGAAAGCGGTAAATACGGTGTCACCAAATCCAGTTACGCGCTCCTGCCCGTCTGACAATCCGGGTTGTGAAATGACGGGTATGATCGTGCGCGTAATGAGGTTCCAGTTATCGCTTAAAGAAAATGGCCAGACCGGCTGAATATTCAGCGTGTTCTTTGTTTCGTCGTCCGGACCGATGCCGAAATCGGTATTATTCTGAAGGGGCAGACTGATAAGGCTCGCGATCGGGTTCTGCGCCGCCTTGGCCAGCGCCTCGGTATCCTCATCATCCTGAGCTTGTACGATGCTGCAAAACGACAGTGTAATTATCGAAACGATAAATTGACGGGCTGGCGCTGATCTTGTCGTAAACATAGACGATGTTATTCCTGATAAACGTTACTTGCTGGTTTGGGACGGCAACCCACCGAACTGACAACGGTAGTCCCTTCTGAGCTGGCCAATGTGCCAGAAGCCCCAACGGTTCGCAATATCGGCGCGTCGGGACTCTGTTTTGATTAGGTCGTAATTGTTTTTGGTGAACCCACCAGAACCTCATTGCCCGGTGACGGTCTGGACGGAATATTCTGCGCAAGCAGCAGCGAACAAACTGCAAAGCCTGTTCCGATATAGAACACCAGCGAGTTCGACGTCATCCATACCAGGCCCAATGCGGCCGGCACGATAACTGATGCGATGTGGTTGATAGTGAAGGTCACCCCGGCGCTACTGGCAAGATCCTTAGGGTCGGCGATCTTGTGAAAATACGTGCTCATAGCGATATACAGGGCGAAAAACATATGATCGATAATATAGAGCCCCGCCGCCACGTACGCATTTTCGACCAGTCCGTATGCGGTAAAGACAATAATTAGCCCGACATACTCGAACGTTAACGCCCTTCTCTCACCGATTCGGTGAATAAGCCGCCCTATTCGTTCAGCAAACATCCAGTTGAACGCGTAATTGAAAAGAAAAAGGAGGGTTATCTGGCTGGCCGAGTAGTGAAACTTCTCCACCATCAGGAATGCCGCGAACACAACGAATATTTGTCTGCGAGCGCCCGAGAAAAATATGAGCGCATAGTAGAGCCAGTAACGCTTACGCATAATCAAATGCTTGTGCTGTTGCGTCCTGGACGGAAATGTCGGGAATGCCTTCCACATGACAATCGACAAAATAAAACAGGCGCCGCCAGCGATCAGAAAAATCCAAACGAAATCGAGCGTGAAAATTTCCAGGAAAAACCAGAGAACAGAGTACACAGCGAGAGACGTCACTGAGCCGACAGCGATCAGCCGACCAAGAACCTGCGGCGCATCATCGTGGCTCAACCACTGCAGCGAAAGAGACTGTTTGATTGCCTCGAAATAGTGAAAACCAATCGACATCAAAATGGTTGTGAAATACAAACCATACGTCGTTGGAAAAAACCCGGTCATCGCGACCCCGACGCCGAGCAGTGCCAGTGCGAATACAGCGAGAAGCTGCTCCCTGATAATCAGTAGCACAAAGATAACGGTGAATGTCAGAAATCCCGGCACTTCGCGCAGGCTTTGCAAAATTCCAATTTCTACACCGGTAAAAGCGGCACGTTCGACAACAAAGTTATTGAGCAATGCCGACCATGCGTTGAATGCGATGGGCATCGCAACCGACATCAAGATGAGCAACGCGATCGGATTTTGCCACGGGCGATTTTGAAACGACGGGGAAATCATGATGACTACACTCGTTGGGGGTTCCGTAGTTGCCGGCCGGTTTGCCATACATCAAATATAAATAATGAAACCGCTGTCCAGATCAAAACGAAACAAACGAGGTATGGCAGCGTCAGCGCCTCGCCGTAATAGTAGCCGACAATAAACTGCCCTGTTGGCCCTATGAACTGGATGAAGCCCAGGGTTGCAAGACGCAAGCGGCGAGCCGCGTAGGCGAAAAAGACCAGCGGCAGGACAGTCAGGGGGCCGGCCAACAGCAGCAAACCCATCATCTCCGGATTAGCAGGAGTAAACGGTGATGTATCGCCGTTCACCAGCAAATATAGATAGACCGCAGATAGCGGGTACAAGACTATTAGCTCGACCAGCAAACCGGGCATTGCGTCTACGACGACTTTTTTTCGAATAACGCCATAGAGCGAAAATGAGATTGCCAACGTGATCGAAATCACCGGAAACTTGCCGCCGCTGATCGTTAATACAGCAACACCCGCCGCGGCCAGAAATACGGCAGCAACTTGCCGTGGCCGCAGTCGCTCACCAAGAAACAGGTAGCCGACCAGAACGAGCACTAGCGGGTTGATGTAGTAACCGAGGCTGGCTTCAAAAATACGCTCGTTTTGGGTGGCCCACGTAAAAACCAGCCAATTTACCGAAACGATAATCGCAGAAACTGCCAGCAGCCCCAGTGTCCGGCGATCTGCGAAGACCTGCCGGACGTTCGCCCATTGTTTACGCGCCAGCACGATCAGTAAGGCGAACGGCAGCGCCCAGACGATGCGGTGCATCAGCATTTCTATCGCGGAAACGCTGTTGACCAGGACAAAGTATATCGGTGTGGCACCCCAAATCGTAAAAGCAAGTACGCCGGAGAAAACACCGTTGCGAGCGCTATGGTCAGCGTGATTTTCGTGAAGATTTATAAGGTTAATCCCTTATCGTCAGGCGGTCGCCAGTGTGCTATTTCATAAGTATCCCATGTGGATAAAGGTGAATCATCATGAAATCACGGATTCTGGCAGTAACAGCAATGCTCGCCGCCGCGATGCTCACAGGCTGTGAGCGAGACTACATGTCTGAGCGCGGCTTCGCTCTTCCTGAAGGGGACCCGATTGCGGGTAAGGAGACATTTCTCTACATGCAGTGCAACGAGTGTCATACGATCAACGGAATGGATCTGCCAAGAGTTGCTCTGGCTGACCCGCCATTTGTCGAACTCGGTGGAGATGTAACCAAGGTCAAAACGTATGGCGACCTGGTAACAGCGATCATCAACCCGACCCACAAGCTGGCGAAAGGCTATCCGCTTGAGGAAATTGCCAACGATGGCGAATCAAAAATGTACGTTTACAACAGTTTCATGACCGTACAAGAGTTGATCGATATCGTCATGTTCTTGCAGCCGCAGTATGAAGTGGTCATCCCCTACACCGCATACCCGGGATACAGGTAAAGGTCGAGAGCAGTGTCATGTAATCGGTCGAAAGAGAATTCGACCGAAAAAAGCGGGAAATGCCTGGCTGGTAACGAATACTGCTATGCAACGAAAAGGTTAGTGCCGCAGGCTCTGACCTTTTTTTGTGCTAATGACTATTCTCGGCACATGGTTTCGCTGGCTCGATCTGAACGGTGGCCGGCTTCTCATCAACATTAACGTCATCCTTCATTCTCAGAATCAATACGTTTCCGATGATGACGAGCGCGATTCCGGAAAGGATGTTCCAGCCGGGCTCAAGTCCTTCAAATAAGAATGAAATAATTAGTGCGACGACCGGAAACATCACCATCGCGTAACCTGCCTTGTGTGCACCGATGCGTCCCAGCAATTGCAGGTAAGCGCCGAAAGCGATTATCGATCCGAATATTGCAAGGTAGAACAACGATACGATATAGCTTGCCGACCAGTCGAAATTGAATGTACTACCCTGCCCGAATGCGATTGCGCCGGTCACGATAGCGCCATACAGCATTCCCCACGCATTGGACTGAACGACCGGCAACCCTTCGCGTTGTGCGCCTTGCGATACCATGTTCCCAAGTGAGGCGATAAACGCGCCGCCTATACAAAGCGCTGCACCGTAAAGTGTTGCATCGGTCAGAGATAGTGTCTCGACCTGGGGCAGGAAAAGGATAACGATGCCGACGATGCCGAACATCGAACCAATGACGACTTTTTTACCCGCACGAACGCCGAAAAAGATTCTCGAGTTGACAATATTCATCCACAGCATGGTTGAAAAACAAATCGCAGTCAGTGCGGATGTAATGTATTGCTGAGCATGATACGTAACGATGTAATTCAGGCCGAAAAGGAGCAGCCCCAGCAGAACGAACCGCACATGCGCACGCGCTGAAAATTTCAGGTTGAGTCCCTTCCAGGCGCACCACGCGAAAAGACATGCTGCAGCGAGCGCGTATCGATAAAACACCGATACCTCCGGCGCAACGGTGCCAAGCTGATACTCGATACCTATCCAGGTGCTCCCCCATACCAGGACGGTGACCGCGTATAAGAATCGATTACTCACTTTCGCATCCATCGTTATTTCCGTCGCAGTCAATTACGCACGTTGCTTCGCGCATTATACGTGTATGCACATCACGATAGAATGGCACAGGCCGAGGAACGCAGTCTTTCCTACGCACCGACCGAAGATGAAATGAGCCTCCGCAGGACGAGACAAGTCTGAAGCGATCGTAGATCGAATTGAGCAGGGATTACAGCTGCTCGGCGAAAAAGTGTCAGCCCTCGCCGAGGGCTGACACTTTCGCTTGCGGATCAGTTTTCTGAAACGACTTCTTTCTTGATTATTCGGACTTCATGCGGCCCACCCGATGTGGCGCTGGTATCGATGAAATTAACTTCGCCACTATGACCTGAAGAGGTGAGCAAAGACTTGATGCCTTCACGCGTAACATCGTCGATTGGCTGACTGCTGAGAATGGTAACGCCATTGAGCGCGTCCTCGGAGATAAAAGCAGCATCGCGCACCATATGTATCTGGACATCTTCGCCACTGTCTTCACCTACCCACATAGCGCCATGTTCTTCGACCATCATCGGCATCTCAATGGTTTTGCCATCGATGTCAAACTTGAAGCCCTTGGCCTCGCGCGTAACCAGGATTGACCGACCGGACTCATCCACGACGGATCGCGTCTCACCCTCTTGCATATCATGCAGGTCGAAACCCAGGTCGTCGCTATCCAGGCTCATGTGGACCGCTTCGCCACTATCAGCGTCGTCGACCACAACCTGGATCTTCATCTTGTGTTCTTCACCCGCCGAAGCCATTCCTGCCAGCATGAGTGAAGCCGCGAGAACAGCTGGTTTGAGAAATCTCATCATTCTTATACCCCTAAATTTGTTAGAAAATGTTTGTATTACAGGTATCAGATGCACCGCTTCGGAGAATGGTCGCAAATCGCCCGATCGGGGCACTGCTGGGCATCAATTCAATGCAATATGTCGCCGCCTGCCGAAAAAAGTCAGCAGCAATACGCTGGTCAGCACGACGATCTGAATCGCAAGACAGGCCAGCAGCGCGTCACGAACCGCACCGGTAGTCTCCACGACCTGGCTACTGAACCATGGCGCTATCGCGGACCCGACTCCGCCCGCTAACAGGATGTAAGCAACGTTTTTATGGGTCGGAGTCTTCACAAAGCTCAAACCGAACGCCATGTATCCGTTAAACGTTGCGCCAACCGATGCACCGACGACGTACCCGGTCGTGAGAACGGTTGCCAGATCAGACGCAGACAACATCAGCCAAAGCCCGGTCGCCCCGATGGATAACATCATGATCAGGAAAAACTCGATACGTATCCGGGAAACGATATAGGTTCCTGCAAGCGATCCAAAAAAAGCGCCCGTAAATATGTTGGTAAGCAACCGTCCCGACTGTTCAATACCGGCGCCAAAGGCCTGCGCGGCATATTGCGGCGCCCAGATGAAAATGGAAATCTTTGCAGTCATGAACAACAAGACGCTTCCGCCAACAGCGAAAATTCCAACATTCCAACGGGTCACGGCCGGAGTATCGTCGCGACCGCTTTTCGTTTCACTGATATCGGTCGTGGTAGCGATCGCAGCAATCAGCAATACGATCACGGCAACAACAGCGTAGGTGGTCGCCCAGTGATAATTGGCCGCCAGGAACCAGGTTGTCATCGCGGTGAATATGATGCCACCACCGTTGAACATGGCGTCCTGGCCCATTAGGACCGTCTGGCGCGGCTTTTCGGTCCAGATGCGGCTAACCAGTGTGCTCGCGCCACAGACCTGAATGCTGGCTAATACGCCGATCAGGAAAAGAAAAAACACGAGTGAGATGCCCGTATTGAGGGTATACAAGGCCACCACTGACGCAGCAATAAGTACATAACCGACAACGACGACTGACTTCAGTTTCAGATAGTCAAATACGTAAAACGAAAGGATGTATCCAACAAATACGCCGATCGTGAAATAGCCGAAACGCGCGACAGCGTCTGTCGCCGTCATTCCATAGGCGTCGGCGACCGCGCCGCTGATCAGACCGATCGGATTCAGAAAGCCCGAAATGACGAAAGAGGCTAAAATGCAGATCAGGACGATTTTGACGCGATTCATGACGGTATTCTGCCTGCCAGAGCCTGGAACGCAAGGCGTAACTAACTTGTGCGCTGATCTTACGGGCGAATGAAGAACGTATTATCATAGGCCGCCAATTTTCCAATCATTCCTGTCCGGAGCCCAACCTATGTACCGAACTGCCTGCTCACTGATCGCTGTGGCTATCTTCGCAATCGCCTGCTCGAAAGAACCCGCGGAAGTCGCGGTATACGATCCGGCACACGACTATTTCTCCTACGCAAACATAGAGCAATTCGTCACTCGCCACCTCGAGCTTGACCTGACCGTCGACTTTGAGAAAGAACAACTGCGCGGCAGCGCCGTCCTGCACATGGAGCGGCTGGATCCGCTGGCGACGGAGATCATCCTGGACAGTCGCGGCCTGGATATCAGCAGTGTGAGCTTTACGCTCGCTGACAGCCCGATGGTGCCTGCTGAATTCACGGTGGGAGAAGAAGATCCGGTTTTGGGCTCACCGATAACAATAGCGTTGCCGACCAACGTTGAAATCACGTCCGAATTGTCGGTACGGCTGGAGTACGCGACCGGCCCCAATGCTTCCGCTCTGCAATGGCTGCCGCCCAAACTGACAGCCGGCGGCAAGCAGCCGTTCATGTTTACCCAGTCGCAGGCCATACATGCGCGCAGCTGGGTGCCAGTTCAGGATACGCCAGCCGTACGCATTACTTATGAGGCGGCTATCCATACGCCGTCACATCTGCTTGCGGTGATGAGTGCGAATAACAACCCACTGACGCCTCGAAGTGGCGAATACCGGTTTGAAATGCCGCAACCCATTCCCTCCTATCTGCTCGCACTGGCCGTCGGCAATATTTTCTTCGCACCGCTGGGCGATCAAACAGGCGTCTACACCGAGCCGGAAGTCCTGGACGCATCGGCGTTTGAATTCGCAAATACACAGGACATGCTGGATACAGCCGCAGAAATGTTCGGCCCATACCAGTGGGGCCGCTATGATCTCCTCGTTCTTCCGCCAAGCTTTCCGTATGGCGGCATGGAGAATCCGCGTTTGTCGTTTATTACGCCGAGCCTGCTCGCGGGCGACCATAGCCTTGTTGCCGTAATCGCGCACGAGCTCGCACACTCATGGTCAGGAAATCTCGTCACCAACGGCACCTGGCGTGACGGGTGGCTCAATGAGGGGATGACGAATTACCTTGAGTCACGTTTGATGGAGGTGCTGTACGGCCAGGAGCGCGTCGACGAAGAAAACGTATTGGGCTACAAAGAGCTGTTGTTGAATTTCGAAAGGATCATTCCGGAGCGACAGGCGCTGGCACCGCCATTTCCGAGTGGCGACCCTGACGACTTCCAGGGAACGATTCATTACCACAAAGGACAATTGTTACTGCATTACCTGGAAAACGGTTTTGGCCGCGAAACCTTCGACGAGTTTCTCGCAAACTATTTTGACGACTTCGCATTCCAGACCATAACGACGGAACGTTTCCTTGATTATCTCGATGAAAATCTCCTGCAAACTCACCCGGGGAAAGTCAGTCGCGAGCAGGTTGAGCAGTGGTTGTACAAACCCGGCCTGCCGGCCGACGCACCAAAACCCCATTCCGACTCACTGGATCGGGCGGCTGCGCTGGCCGTTGCCTGGTCGCAGGGCGAAGTACAATTCGATGAGATCCCGATCGCAGAGTGGAGTCCCCAGGCAGCGGTTCATTTCATCAACAGCCTCCCGAAAAACCTGTCCGAGGAGCAGTTAGGTGAACTCGATGCTGCCTATGGCTTTAGCGATACGCGTAATGCCGAAATCGGAAGAACCTGGTTTATCCAGGTTGCGGAACGCCAGTATCGACCGGCCTACGACAAACTGGAGCAACATTTGAATCGCTACGGAAGAACCCGGCTTGTTTCACCGGTTTATCGTGCGCTTGCAGAAAATGGCGCGGACCTTGAATTGGCGCAGGAAATGTTTGCCAATGCAAAGGGCAGCTACCACCCGATAACGATCGCGAAAATTAATACGGTATTGCCACCCGGGTCGAAAAGCGAAAACAAATAGCGCGCGGGTAGTCAATCTACTTTCGCTCGACGATCAGATAGATACCCGTTGTTTCCCCGACGTTAAGCACTTCATGCCATGCAACACCATCACTGGTGAAGCTGCTGCCTGTCGGGACATCAACTTCTCGCACGCCGGAATCGTCTGTTATTTGCATGCGCCCGCCCATGATCGCATAACCAAAGTGTGCGATATGATAATGGCGCTCGTGTCCGACACCGGGTGCAAAGGTGCAGCGCAATATTCTCTGCGATGAATCCTCGTGCAATAACTCGCACACCGCTTCGCCCTGCCACCCGGCCTGCAATGGGTCGGGCAGCGATGGTGCCACTGTACAGCCCACCATTAATGTCGATACTATAATCGCGCTGAAAAAGGATCTGTGACGATAATGATTGCGTACCATGATTTTGGCACTGTACATCAAAAGCACTGACTGACTGTTTGTTAAATTACGGAGCATTGTGATGAGTTTCTTCAAGCGCCTGTTCGGCAGCAACGCGTCAGACGGCGATCAGGATGTTGAGGCGGAGTTATCCAAACTCGGAGTTGACCCGGAGGCAACCGTCGGCGTTGTCCGCGCGTACCTGGTTGCGATTGATCCGGGACATGTTCTCGGAATACAGCATGAAGACGAATGGTATCTTCCCGGAGGAATTGTAGAGGGTCCTGGCCGTCCGGAGGGCATGCCGCACGGAAAGCATTTCGAACCGCTCGCCTGGTATCTTAAGGAACAAACCGGGATGACCCTCGAGGGTCTGAGTGATGGCGTCGGTATGGGGATGTTTCAATCCGAGAACGGCATGGAGCTCACGGTACTTTATATGGGCACGGCCTCCGGCACTCAGACAAATGGTTCGCGATTCGAGCTTGACTCAATTCCAGATCTCGCCGGCGTCTGCTCGGTTACAGCTGACGAAATCAGGAAAATTTGCAGCCGGGTATAGGCCGAGCCGACTTGATGGCGAAGAAGATACAGACACCAGAGAGGAACTACCGGGTCTTCTCGGAGAACCCGATGATCTGGCTAAACGGCATGTGGTCGCCTCCGTCTTTGCCGTAGTAGACAGACTGGACGGTACCGCCCTCATCCACCAGGATGTCCAGCGGCATGGTGGTCATGCTCCCTTTGACCGTCCAGGGTATGTAGCCTTAGCCAAACATCGCGTACATCATGGTGGGCATGCGTAAAAGCCCACCTTTTAGCACGCCCAACAGTGAGCGCTGAACGCCGAACTTCCGGTAATAGGTATTTGTTTCGTCGGCCAGAATCGGAAATGGCGCGTGATGATCGGTCGCATATCGCTGCAGGTTATCCAGCGGAGAATCGAATATCGCGATCATTTCGAAGTTGTCGGGAAGCTCGTCGTACCTTTTCACAAGCTCGTGAATGCGCATATTGCAAAACGGGCAGGACGCGAAGCGATAAAAGGACAGCAAGTACCGTTTTCCGGCCACTGAGCTGATGTCGAATTCACCGCCGTCGATATTTGGCAGTTTCAACTCATCGATTCGATCACCTGGTGTTGTTTGCGTCATTCCGTTACCGGCTTCCTGCCTCTGACCAACGGCCACAACAACTGCTCGCCGGCTGACATAGGGTCGAGGTTTTCCACACCGAATTGCTCGGGGTATTTCCGGGTGATTTTCGCACTGCCAAAAAGGACATCCCAGAAAAACAGCAGGTTGCCGTAGTTGCCTTTGTAGTTGGTGACACCGTCGTCCTGGTGCTTTCCATGATGAGCGGAATGTGTTGCCGGCGTTGATATCACTCTTTCCACGACCCACATGACAGGCGACAGCCATTTAACTTGATATAGATGCCGGTCCCAACGAACGTCGGAATGCGCGCCGAATATGACGGCGAGCTTCACAACAATATAGGCCGCATAAATATGGCCGAGCCCGAGATAAATCAGAATGCCGGAGAACCAGATCCCCGGCATCATCAGGTAATAGAATATATTGTTGCGATACACGATACGAATGCTCATGTACTCCGCATCATGGTGTGATCGATGCAGGTTATACAGCCACGGTGTCTTGTGTGTTATCCGATGCCACCAGTACTGGGTCATGTCATCGAATACGAGGAAAAGAGCAACCTGCGCAACGACCGGCAGGTCAATCAAACCATCCTGCAAACCCGGAAACAGCCTGCTCATTAGCAAGTAAGCGACCAGCAGGATCGTCGGTTGCGTCACAACGACGAGCATTACCGTGCCGACAATCTCGACGACTGCGTCTTTCGGACGCTGTAGCGGCTTTCGAAACAAGCCTGTGAACAGCAATTCAAGCAGTCCGAAGCCGGCGAAAATCGCCACGATCATCAGGGATTCCGGTCTCATGGGGCAAATACTATAGCGGAAACGCCTGTAACCGGCAGCGCTCTAGTCACCGATCGCGAGTACCTTTGCACCACGCACATGACCGGCACTCAGATCCTGCAGCGCCTGGTTGGCCTCGGCCAGCGGATAAACCTGCACCTCGGGCCGAATATCGGCAGCAGCCGCTACCTGGAGAAACGACTCTATGTCCCCCGCTGTAACATTGGCGACGGTTTTCAATTCCTTCTCCTGCCAGAGATGTTCGGCATAGTCGATTTCCGCCATCAGCGATTTGTCACCGTCCTCTTTGCGAATCGCGTTGATAACCAGTCGCCCACCGGGGCGAAGGTGCTTGAGTGACGCCAGCACCGGGCGCCATGCCGGCGTCGTATCGATGATTGCATGTGGCGGTTCGGGTGGTTCATCTTCCGTATCGCCACTCCATGCCGCCCCCAGGTCCGTCGCGAATTTCCGCTCTTCCGCACTACGGGCAAAGACATAAACAGGAGAATCCGCATACAGGTGCATGGCCAGCTGCAATACCAGGTGGCCGGATCCACCAAAGCCGGCTAACCCCAGTATTTCACCGTTCTCGATGTCGGCGAGTTTGAGTGCACGATAGCCAACACCACCCGCACACAGCAAAGGTGCCGCTTCATAATCGGTAAAACACGCCGGAATACGGTACGCATATCGTTCATGCACGACCATGAACTCAGCATAACCACCGTTCGCATCGCGTCCCGTCGCGACGAACTGATCGCTGATGTTCTCGTTGTCGTCTCCCGATGACTTGAATATCCAGCCAACCCCGACACGATCGCCGGTTTCGAATCTGTTTGCATCGCTGCCTGTCTCCGCGACGCGCCCTATAACTTCGTGTCCGGGTACAACCGGCAATGACGGAGGTGCCGTCCTTCCTTCGATTTCGTCCAGCTCGGTATGACAAACACCGCAAGCGCTGATCTTGATCAGAATCTCGTTTGGCCCTGGCTCCGGAACGGCAATGTCTTTGAGTATCAGCGGTTCAGGATCGTCCTGCAGGGATACGATTTTGTGGAGGAGCATTGCTTTCATGGTCGACTCAGATCAGCAGCCTTTCGCCGGGAAGCGCGGAATGGTGATTCATATTGCTCTCACCGCTCATGTGGATGTACGGCATCGCCAGCGCGAAAAAACCGATGCCGACCAGCATGAGGCCGGTCACGCGACGCAGCATCGGCCGCCTGGTCCACTCTCCGAGTTTTCTCGCGGACGCACCGGCCAACAAAAGAGCCGGCAAAGTGCCGAGCCAGAAAACCAGCATGATCAGCGCGCCGCTCGTCACGCTACCACTGGTCCCGGCAATCGCAACGGAGCTGTAAACGAGGCCGCAGGGCAATGCGCCCCAGATAAATCCAGCGCCCAGCGCACGCGCCGGTGTCGATATCGGCAGTACATGACGCGCAAGCGGCGACAGCCGACGCCATACCAACGCGCCGCCTTTTTCAAGATAACTGAGACTTCGAAAATCGAACAGCAGGTTCAGGCCGAGAGCGATTACCAAGAGACCGGCCAGGATGCGAAGTATCGACAGGCTGATCTTGATGCCAGCTATCTTGGTCAGGACAACGCCCAAAGCACCGGCAATGACACCAAGCAAGACATAGAACAACATCCTGCCGCAGTTATAGGCCAATCGTCGTAGTGTTGGGCTCAATGGGCCTGACTGGCTATCCGGGCTTTCCAGCAACACCACAATCGGTCCGCACATGCCAAGACAATGCCCGCTACCGAAAAAGCCGGCCAGAAAGGCGACAGGCAAGAGAAGATCGAGTGTCATGAGTCCGAATCAGTTGCGTCATCCGCTGTTCGTCGGTTGACGCTGTCGGGCGCACGATCGTCGTCCATAACAACACTCCATGCCGGCGACTCCAAATCATCAAACTGCCCGGATCGCGTAGCCCAGAAAAAAGCAGCGATGCCCAGGCCCAGCAACACGAGACCGAGTGGAATCAGCAAGAATAGAATGCTCAAACGAGTGCCTCCTCGTCTACTTCTACGGCATCAATGCTCGATTGTGAACCACTCAAATGCAATTCTGCTCGCTGCAGTCGTAATGCGTTAACGACCACGACCAGCGAACTCACCGACATACCGATTGCGGCCATCCAGGGCGCGAGAATGCCGCTTGCTGCCAAGGGTATCGCGGTTACATTATAAAGAATCGCCCAAGTGATATTTTGACGTATCACTTGCCTGGTCTTTACAGCCATGACTGCGGCATCTGCAACGCTACCAAGTCGTTTCCCGAGTACGACCGCGTCAGCGCTGGCTCGTGCCAGTGCAGTCCCTGCGTCGATCGCAATCGATGCGTCTGCGGCGGAAAGTACCGGCGCATCGTTGATGCCATCACCGACCATGACGACGGTTTCACCACGCTCCTGCAACTCGTTCACCAACTTAAGTTTGCCCGCGGGCGTTAGTTCGGCATGCGAGTCAGTCACACCGAGTGTGGATGCCGCCGCTGCAACCACAGATGCCCTGTCGCCACTTGCGATTGCCACCTGGTACCCAAGACGCATCAGGTCCGTTACGGCCTGCTTTGCATCAACACGTAACTCGTCGCCAATAGTGAATTTCGCGAGAAGCTCTTCTTCGTTACCAAGATATGCCGTCGTGCGTTCAGTGAAATCATCTCCGGCCGGATCGTCAGTGCCGCTCAATTCCGCAACATAGCGCGCACTGCCAATTCTGTATTTTGTTCCATCGATAACAGCTGCTACGCCACAGCCCTGCTCTGCCCGAAGCTCGCTGGATTGAAATTTGCCGGCCTTGTAGTGACCGCTAAATGCGCGCGCCAGAACGTGCTCCGACGCGGTCTCAATCTCGGCTGCCAATGCCAGGTAGTAATCCTCGCCACACTGCTCATTTGCCGTAAGCAACATTGTTTCTGTAATTGTCGGGCGACCTTCGGTCAGCGTGCCGGTTTTGTCGAACATGATCGTGGCCTTTCGTGTCAGGACCTCAAGCGTTCGTGATCGAACAAGAAGAAAACCATCTCGTGCCAACCTTGACGCCGCTGCCGCCAGTGCCGCGGGAGTTGCCAGCGAAAGCGCGCATGGGCAAGTAACCACAAGCGTAGCCAACACGATTTCGAATGCACGAGTGGAATCAAATGCCAGCCAGGTCAGGCCGGTAACGGTGGCAACCAGCAAGACACCAACGACGAACTTGCTGGCGATCCGGTCAGCAAGCATCGCGATCGGCGGCCTGTCGGCTTTCGC
>Ga0316192_10001840_pt1 | contig 15674 bp, 14 predicted proteins | sample MerIslwburrow_MG_FD_204931 | JGI IMG/M metagenome (GOLD analysis project Ga0316192, IMG submission 204931) | Coastal sediment microbial communities from Maine, United States - Merrow Island worm burrow | ecosystem: Environmental > Aquatic > Marine > Coastal > Sediment | place: USA: Maine...
ATGTCTTTGTCAGAGGGCAAAATTGTTAGTCCCCCTTTTGAGATAGGGGGATTTAGGGGGATTTTAAAACAATAACAAGAAATCCCCCCTGCCCCCCCTTTTTAAAATACTGGGCCTTAAGTTAATGGCATCGAGAAGAGGGTCGCAAAAAGAGGTGGGATAGGCATTTGCGGTTTACGCGTTTAGGTTCAGTAGCGACTGGTGTATTGCTTGCGGACCCGATCCATTTCGCGCTGTCCTTCGCGGCGGCGGATGGATTCGCGTTTGTCGTATTTCCTTTTGCCCCTTGCCAATGCCAGGGCCATTTTGACCTTGCCGTCCTTGAAATAAAGCTGTAGGGGCACCAGGGTTGACCCCTGCTCGTTCACCTTACCATAAAGGCGCTTAATCTCGCGTTTATGCAGCAACAGTTTGCGGGGGCGCAGGGGGTCGTGATTGTCGTAGTAGGCAAATTTGTAAGGACTGATGTGCATCTGATAGACGTAGACTTGCCCGTTCTTGATCCTGGCGTAAGAATCTTTCAAGTTGACCCGTCCCTGGCGCAGAGATTTTACCTCGGTTCCCTTGAGGACCAAGCCGGCTTCGAAGACCTCTTCGATGTGATAATCGTGCCGGGCCTTGCGGTTTTCGGCAATGTTTTTCTTGGGTCCTTTTTCCACGCGGTTATCCATTTCATCGTTTTGAGGGTACTTGCACTATTTGCCGACAAAACGAGGCAATCCTCGATTCGATGCTCTACGCTCTCCGCCTGGCGCCTTTATTCTGATTTTTTCTTTAAAAACTTTGTCGGCACCGTCGTCGGTCCGATTGAATTCCGACAATACGTCGCTATAGGTGTCACGCAGCAATGCAAAAACCTTTTCTGCAGACCTCAGTTTAAGAGCTTCTTCCACCAGGGGTTTGGTATCGCTGATTTTAATCGAGCGGATCATCTGCTTTATGGTCGGAATTGCCTGGGGGTTCATGCTCATCTCGTCCATTCCGAGTCCCAATAGAATCGGAATGTGGATGGGATAGCTGGCCATTTCACCGCAGATAGACACATTGATGTTTTTTTGATGGGCAACATCGGTGATGTGCTTCAGCATTCGCAAAATAGCCGGGTCGAGTGGTCGGAACAGGTGGGCGACATTCTGGTTGGTGCGATCGATCGCCAGGGTATACTGTATCAGATCGTTGGTACCGATACTAAAAAAGTCGGCTTCTTCGGCTATAGCGTCCGCCATGATGACCGCCGAGGGGATTTCAACCAAGACGCCGATCTCGAATTTTTCACTGAAAGGAACACCTTCTTGCGCCAGTGAGCCTGCCGCTTCCTTTAAGGCTTCTTTAGCCTGTATGACCTCCCGTTGGGTGGCGACCATCGGAAACATGATTCGAACATTACCAATCACTGCGGCCCGCAATATGGCGCGCAGTTGGGTGCGGAAAACGTCCGGTCGCTGAAGACAGTAGCGAATTCCACGCAGCCCGAGGGCCGGATTGGCCTCGTTGAAACCGTTCTCGGCTGAAACTGCCTTGTCCCCGTTGATGTCGAGCGTCCGGATCGTCACCGGCTTGGGGGCCATCACCTGAACCACGTCGGAGTACTTGTCGTAGAGTTCGTCCTCGTCGGGAAAACAGGGCCGGCTCATGTACTGAAACTCGGTCCGGTAAAGGCCGATGCCGTCACCGCCGTAATTGATTACCGCCACCACTTCTTCCGGGAGTTCGATGTTTCCCAACACCTTGACGCTCTTTCCGTCGAGCGTTTCAACCGGTAGACGGCTGCGGCGATTGATGGCTGCCTTTTGACGTTCGTACCGCAAGCGTCTTTGTTCGTATTTAACCAGCGTTTTTTCGCTCGGATGGATGATGACGGTGCCGGTAATACCGTCCAATATAATGAGATCGTCGTTCTTAATTGTTGCCGTGGCATCTCCCGTCGCGACAACGGCCGGAATTTCAAGTGTGCGGGCGATGATTCCGGTGTGCGAGGTCTTACCGCCCTTGTCGGTGATAAATCCCTTGATCCTCTCCAGACGGATCTGGCTGGTTTCGGCTGGTGACAAATCCCGGCCCACCAGTATGACCCTCTTGTCGATTTTACCGATATTGAGCTGCTTGGCACCGACCAGATTGCGCATGATTCGATCCGCCAAATTAACGACGTCCGACGCCCGTTCTCTTAAATAGGGGTCTGCCATTTCCTGAAAAATCGACTTCAGATGGGACACCACTTTTTTCAATGCCCATTCCGCATTGACGCATTCCTGCTCAATGACGGCGATAGTTTTGCCGTAGAGCAATTTGTCCTTGATAAGAACTTCCTGCGTTTCGAGAATGCTGGTCTGCTGCCGGAAGTCATCCGGCATGTTCTCGATGATGGCCCTTAGCTCGTCGCGTGATTTTTTGACAGCGGCTTTGAACCGTTTGAGTTCATTGGTCACCTGCGCCTTTGGAATGGGATACCGGGAAATGACATCGACACCCTCCTTGTCGACAAGGTAGGCTTTACCGATGCAGATGCCGGGCGAGGCGTTGATTCCTTCGAGCACGATTTCTTGAGCAGTTTTGTCCGGCATGAACGCTTATTCTCCGAATCCGTTTTTGATCAATTCCGATATCGCGTCCAGAACATCCCGATCGCTCGGGTTATCGATGATAACGGTGATTCTGGTTCCCCGAGGGCACTCGAGCGCGATCAGGTCAATGATACTCGAGGCCGCTGCCCGCTCTTCACCCTTGACCAGCCAGACCCCGTGACGCGCCCGGGCCGCCAGTTTAGCAATCTGGGCAGCCGATCGCGCGTGCAGCCCCAATTCGTTTGTGATCACCGCTTCCTTCGATATCATCTTGGAATGTGATTCTTCGGCCGCTTCTGAGCTGAGGTCTCACTTAAAAATAATGCACCTTTTTGGACATCGATGCATCCCTTCCGGAGGTCGGTGCGAAAACTCGGAATATCAATATATTCGGGTTTTTTAGCGACTTGCCGGCCAGGCGCTTCAACGCCCAAAATTGCGAATTTAGTTTTTTCGTGAACCTTAGGCGAAGGGCAGGGGGCGCAACTCGATTTGCCGAATCGGTTTCCGTCCATAATTTGATTTTTTCCACAATTTCGATGTCAGTCACGCCGTTGGCGTGACAGGTCGGCGGAATGGCTTGTGAGGCATTGGCAAGTGCCTTCCCCAAGCCGCTCCTTGATTTCTTTGAACTTGGGAAAAACGGCTCATTTCTGGATCGAAAACCGACTTGTGTCGTCCGGTAATTCGCGGATTAACACACGCTGGTATTATATATAATTACCAGCGCGATGCGTCGTTGTCAATTCCAAATCATTGACACCAATAGAGAATGTTGTTAGTTCATACACATTGAGGATTTAATTGTGGTAAGCGTTCACAGGGCACCGCATCTGATTTGTTGTCGGGCACTTGAAGTACAAAAGTACGTCTGCGCGCCCGACGCCTTGCATCTGCGGCACCCTGTAAACGCTTACAATTGGGTAGTTTGAAGCGCATCGGACTTTGCAACCCTGTGAACAGTTACTAATTGTGAGTGCCAGACAGCGTCTTTTGGATGCGTCGCACACCACGAGGTATTTTGGGTTCAGGAGGAAAAAGATGACAGACAAGATATTGATTTTTGGTAAAAACACATGACCTTTTACCACGGCAGCTCGGGAAGCTCACGAAAAAGAGAACAAGGATTTTGAGTACATCGACGTCCTTTCGGCACCGAAAAAAATGGAAACGATGCTGAGCTATTCGAAAGGTAAACGCAAAGTACCGGTGATTGTGGCGGAAGGAAGAGTTACGGTCGGTTGGCAGGGCAAATCCTGAGGGGTATGATGCCGGCGGCAGGCTGTCGCCGAGAACTGACCAGGGGCAACTCTGGCCGGCTGTGTGTTTTTTTCATGGAACTTTCGACTCTTTGACCAGTTTTTCCAACCGACGCTGCCGACCTTCCCTCCTGTTTGGGCTAAGGGCTCACTCAAAAATAACTTAACATTTTGGACGCCGAAACATCCCGTCCAGCCGCGTTACGAAAACTCGGAATAAATAGATATTCCTGCGTTTTGCGCCTTGTCGGCCGGGTGCCTCAGCGCCCATAAGTTTAGTGAGCCCTAAGCCAATACGCAATTGTCTATATACCCTCTTGGAGTGAATCGGGTGACAAAAAATCCGCAGAATGAAACAGACTGCTGCCAGATTGAAAAAAGATCCCGCGCAATGGGGGAAGCGGCCGACAGTTTGAAAGAGAGCAACTCAGACTTGCGGCGACGCATCGAGTACCTGACGGCGTTGCATGAAACCGCCATCGGCTTGCTCGACCTGCTCGACAAAGAAGAGTTGCTGGAGACCATACTTTACCGGGCGGCACTCCTGAGCGGCACGAGACACGGTTACATCTATTTACTCGATCCGGACGGTGCCTGTTTGCAGATGCAGGTCGGAATGGGCTTTTTCAAGGGCCAGCTCGGTCGACGGGTCAGACTCGGCGAGGGTATGGGCGGTAAAGTCTGGCAAGTCGAAAAGCCGATCGTCGTCGACGACTACCAGCTTTGGCCCAGCCGTCTGCCGGACAGCAGCCTCGATCCCCTGGGGCCGGTGGTGGGGATTCCGCTGAAATCGGAGAAACGTGTGGTGGGCGTCATCGGTTTGGCGCGGGTGGAAAAAGGCAAACGATTCGGGGAGGAAGATGTCACGATTCTGGGGCGGTTCGCCGAGCTGGCCCTGCTGGCGCTCGAAAAGGCGCAGTTGATTACGGATGCCCGCCGCGAATTGAAAGAGAGAGTTGAGGCCGAGGCCATTTTGCGACACAGCGAGCAGTTGTACCGCTCCTTACTGGAGTCTTCTCCCGATCCGGTGGTGGTTTACGACATTGAAGGCCGGGCCACCCATGTCAACCCTGCTTTCGAGCGCACCTTCGGATTTGCGCGCGAAGAGCTGCTGGGAAGGCAGATCGAATTCGTGCCCGAGGAGAATTTGCCGGAAACAAGGGCTGCGATAGAGAGTATGCTGAGCGGCGACACCATCCAGCTGTTCGAAACAAAGCGCTTGACCAAGACCGGTCGTGTACTGGATGTCCAGATAAGCTCACGGCTCTACAACGACCGTGACGGCAGACCGGCCGGAAACATCGTGATCCTCCGGGATATCAGTGCCGCCAAAAAGGTCGAGGAGGAATTGCGGCAGTACCACGACCAGTTGGAGGAGCTGGTTGCCGGACGAACAGCCGAACTGGCCAAAACAAACGCACGGCTGGCCCGGGAAGTCGAAGATCGCAAACGGGTCGAGAAAAAACTGCGCAAGCGCGAAGTGGAGCTCAAAGCCCAGTCCCATCATTTGGCAGAGGTCAACACCGCACTCAAGGTCTTGTTGAAGCAGCGTGAATACGACAAAAAAGAATTGGCTGACAATGTTCTGTCCAACGTGAAAGAACTGATCGGTCCCTACCTCGAACGACTGAAAAAGAGTCGCCTGGGCACCGATCAGTTGACGCATATCAGCATCCTCGAATCGAATCTGAACAACATTATCTCACCTTTTATCAGTCGGTTCTCAGCGCGGAACATCAATCTGACCCCCACCGAAATTCGGGTGGCCAACCTGGTCAAAGAAGGTAAAACCAACAAAGAGATAGCCGCCCTCCTGTGTCTTTCAAAAAACACCATCCTGTTTCACCGCTACAACATCCGCAAGAAACTCGGGATCAAGAACAAGAAAATCAATCTGCAGGCTCATCTGATATCCTTCGAATAATAGTGGTTTTAACCAACTATTATGCCGCTATTTTATAAACTTGACAGTTCCGGAATATTCTGTATTTATAGTGGAAAATAACATAGCTATTTTGTAGCTCCAATGGGCCGCTGCTGACAGCCCAATTTAGGTATCCGATGTGCTGATCACACGGATGCCTTTTTAAGAATGGCGGCCCTTTCCGATGTAATGTCGGTTATTTTCGGATCATTTTTTACGCTTGACCAAACAAAAAACATAATATAGAACGCTCTTTACGGAATGAATGTTATTCATGAAATTGGGGTCGGCCGGTTCAAAATTAAAGCGGACTTGAATCAGGCATCACAAACGGATTACGAAACACCTTTACTGGGCTATATCATTGAGCGCGATCACCTTCAGCCTGAAACCGACCGGCACGAGAACAATGGTGCCGCTCATCTGGATTAGAAAAAAAGGTCTGGAGAAAAGACCTTTTTTGTTTTGACCGAGGCCACTGCGCCTACTCGATACGGCCACGGGCCAAACGGAATCCCATGGATATTTTGAAAATAGCGAATGTCACACTCTCCTTCGGCGGTCTGAACGCTCTGACCGATGTGAATTTGAACATCGAACCGGGGCTGATCACCTCGATTATCGGTCCCAACGGGGCCGGCAAAACCAGCCTGCTGAACTGCATTTCCGGTTTTTACCACCCCAATGCGGGAGATATATTCTACGGTGAATACCGCCTGACCCGATCGTCTCCGCACCAGGTGTCCAACCTCGGCATTGCCCGGGCGTTTCAAAATATCGAACTGTTTCGCGGGATGACCGTACTTGACAACTTGATGCTCGCTCGGCATCAGAATCTCAAATACAATTTTCTTCAGGCCGTCGTTTTCTTCGGCAAAGCATCTCGGCAGGAAGCCGAAAACCGGCGTTTTGTAGAAGATGTGATCGATTTCATGGAACTCGAGCCGTACCGCAAAAGGACGGTCGGCAGTCTTGCCTACGGTATCCAAAAGAGGGTGGAGGTTGCGCGGGCGCTGACCCTCGGGCCGAAATTGCTGCTGCTGGATGAACCCATGGCGGGTATGAACGTCGAAGAAAAAGAAGACATAGTCCGCTTCATAATGGATATTCAAAAGGAGCGCCAGGCGACGATTGTGCTGGTTGAACATGATCTCGGTGTCGTGATGGACATTTCAGATTATGTCTATGTTCTCGATTTCGGCGAGTTGATCGGCGCGGGAAAGCCGGAAGAGGTCGCCAAAGATCCAAAGGTCATCGAAGCCTATATCGGGGAAGATTGACAAAGAATGGAAGAGAACAAAGATCTGCTTGACTTCACGATTCCTCAACTGCTGCGCTGGCGGGTCCAGCATTCGGGTGACAAAGTCGCCCTGCGGGAGAAGGACTTCGGTCGCTGGATCAGCTACACGTGGAAAGAATATTACGAGTATGTCCGTAAAACAGCTGTCGGGCTCGAGAAAATCGGGTTGAAAAAGGATGACAAGCTGGCCATTATCGCCGACAACATACCCGAGGTGCTCGTGGTGGCCATCGCGGCGCAGGCTGCTGGCGGCATTTCTGCCGGGATCTACCAGTCGAGCCTGCCGGATGAAATCGCCGACATCCTCAATTACATGGACGTTGGTATGGTCTTCTGCGGCGACCAGGAACAGGTGGATAAACTCGTCGAGGTGCGCGACCGGATCCCGAAGGTCAAGAAGGTGATTTACGAAGATCCGCGCGGTATGCGTGGATACCGTGCGGATGATTGGTTCATTCAGATCGACGACCTGTATGTGTTGGGTGAAGAAGTTCTCAAGGAAAACCCGGGTCGCCTCGAGGAAATGATCGAACGGGGGCGACCGGACGACGTGTGCCATCTGTGCCAGACTTCAGGGACTACCGGGCTTCCCAAGGGTGCCATGATGACGCACCGCAATTACATTAATATGGGGGTGCAGATCACCAAAGTCGATAAACTCGATGAAGGTGAAGAATATGTATCGTTTCTGCCGTTTGCATGGATCGGTGAGCAGATGAATTCTTTCGGTGTGGCCATGGCCACCGGAATAACGGTCAATTTCCCCGAGTCGGTCGAAACAGCCATGGAAGATTTAAAGGAAATCGGTCCGCAGTTCATATTCGGTGCCCCCCGGTTCTATGAGATGCTGCGGTCTCAGATATGGCTGAAGATCGACGATTCTTACTGGCTGAATCGGCGATTTTACGAATATTTCATGAAAGTCGGCGAACGTGCAGCGGTCTATCGGATGTCCGGGAAGAAGATGCCTTTGGCGCTCCGCGTCAAGTCCTGGTTGGGCAACATCATGGTTTTTCTGCCGCTGACCAACCAGATCGGTATGCTGCGGCTGCGCAGGGCTTACACCGGCGGCGCGGCCCTCGGCCCGGATCTGTTCACATTTTACCAGGCCATTGGGGTCAACCTTAAGCAAATTTATGGTCAGACGGAAATTACCGGCATTGCCTACATGCATCGCGACGGCGATGTGCGTCCGGATACGGTAGGGATCCCCCTGCCGGGAACCGAATGCAAAATATCCGACGAAGGTGAAATACTTTCCCGCTCCCCGTCTGTGACAGCCGGCTATTACAAGTTGGATGACAAGACCGAAGAGCTGCTTGCGGGTGGATGGCTGCATTCCGGGGACGCCGGTTTCATTGACAAGGACGGCCATCTGGTGGTGATCGACCGGCTCTCGGATGTCATGCACAACAAAGCCGGTGAAATTTTCAGCCCGATGTTTCTGGAAAACAAGCTTAAATTCAGCCCTTACATCAAAGAGGCGGTCATCTTCGGCGATCAAAGGGAGTATGTTGCCGCCCTGATCAATATCGATCCGATCGTGGTCGGCAAATGGGCCGAGGATCGTGGGATATCCTTCACCACATTCATGGATCTTTCCGCCGGACCGGAAGTGGCCGAGCTGATGATAAAGCAGGTCATCGAATTCAATCGGACGATAGAAAAAGAACATTTTAGAATTCACCGCTTTGCCATTCTCTATAAGCTGCTGGACGTCGATGACAGCGAGTTGACCAAGACCGGCAAGATCCGCCGTAAGTTCATCCGGGAAAAATACGATGACCTTTACACGGCACTTTACGATCCCAGTGTCAGCGAGAAGAAGGTGGAGGCCTTTTTCCAGTATCAGGACGGCCAGACATCAACGGTTCAAACAACACTTAAGTTCTATACCATGGAATGAGGTGACATGAGCTATTTCCTGCAATTGGTCGTCAGCGGCATCGTCGTCGGTTCGATCTACGCGCTGTCTGCATTGGGATTCGTACTGATTTACAAGTCGAGCCGTGTCTTGAACATTGCCCACGGGCAGCTCATCGCCACAGGAGCATTCATAACTTACGCGCTCGCCGTGTGGGCCGGAATTCCCATTGCACTGGCCTTCTTCCTGAGCCTGATCATCACGTTTTTCATTGCCATGAGCGTGGAGCGCGTGTTCCTGCGCCGCCTCATCGGCGAGCCGATCATCTCGGTCATCATGGTGACCATTGGGCTGATGTCCATCCTGGATGGCCTGATCTATTTGACGCCATTTGGAACACTCAACTTCTCGTTCCCCGAATTTCTACCGACCACCCCCATCAGGTTGGGCGGTGTGTCCATCAGTTGGACCCAACTGGTTGGGGTGATTATAACGACTATTCTTATCGGTGGTTTCTCCTGGTTTTTCAGAAAGTCAACGCTGGGAATTTCCATGCGGGCGGTTTCAGATGACCAGCTGGCGTCCATGTCCATCGGGATCTCCATCCCACGGGTATTCGGCCTCGCCTGGGCGGCGGCCGGTTTCAGCGCGGCGGCTGCAGGGACCATTATCGGAAACATTACCGGGCTGAACTTTGAAACCCTGCAAGCTTTCGGCATCACCGTGTTTCCGGTCGTCATTCTCGGTGGACTCGATTCGATTATCGGCGCCGTGGTGGCGGGGATCATCATGGGTCTCATTCAACAGTTTGCCGCCGGCTACCTTGACGGTCACTGGGGGCTGCACGGTACGGCAAGCCTGCTGCCGTATATCATTCTGCTGGTCATCTTACTATTCAAACCGCACGGATTGTTCGGAATCCACGAAATTGAACGGGTGTGATCATGGCTGTAAACCGTTGGCTGGCAACCGGCAACTACTTTACGACGTACAAGGAAGAGCAGCGCATCTTCCAGACCAACCTCGACCGGACGGTATTCATTGCCTTCCTGATGGTTGTTTTCACTTGGCCTTTGTACTTCGAAGTCAGCAGCAAGTATATGCTGGTCGTCGACAATATTCTTATCGCCATCATTGCGGTGATCGGTTTGAACCTGCTGACCGGATTCGCCGGCCTGATTTCCATCGGGCATGCTGCCTTCGTCGGCGTCGGCGCCTATACCTTGGCGTCTTTCTCCCGTGTGCTCGGTGACTCGCATGTGCTCATCACGCACGCCTGGCCGCTGATGCTTCTCATTTCCGGAGGCATCGGGGCGGTCGTCGGGGCTTTTGTCGGGTTGCCGGCCCTGAGGCTCAAGCACCTCTACCTGGCGATCGCCACGCTCTCTTTCCAGATGATTTTCCTGTGGATCATCAACTTCTCGACTTTCTTCAACCAAGGGCAAACGATTTTCATCGGGCGGGCCTATTGGCTTACCGGGCAGGTGGCACGAGACGACCACTACCTGTTCTGGTACTACGTCATGCTGGTAATTGTTGTCATGTGCGGCTTTGGTGTCCGCAACCTTATCCGCACCCGCTACGGCCGCTGCCTGGTCGCTGTGCGAGACAACGACCGGGCGGCCGATGCGATGGGGATGCATCCCGGACTGACCAAGGTGTATGCCTTTGCCCTGGCCGGTTTTTTTGCCGGTGTAGCCGGTGCGCTGCATGCCTATCTTTTCCGTGGTGTCGGCTTCGAGTCTTTCACTTTGGGACACTCCATTACGTATCTGGCCATGGCCATCGTCGGCGGCCTCGGAACCCTGGTCGGGTCGTTTTTCGGCCCGACGGCCATCTACATGCTTGACCTGAAGGTCGAAAATGTGGCTGAATACGCGGGCACCATATTCTCAGAAACGATGAACCTCGCAACGGGTCTTCGCCCGCTGACTTTTGGCTTGGTTATCGTTCTGTTTCTGATGTTCGAGCCGCGTGGAATTGCCAACTGGTGGCGAATCTCGCGATCCTATTTTAAACTGTGGCCGTTCCGATTTTAGGATAGCCGCACAACCGTCAGCCGGCAATTATCGACGGCGGTAGATTGGTGCGTTGAAGGACGATAGTAAATACCAATTAACCACAAACAAAATGAATGGGAGGGAAAAATGAGCAACAAAAAATGGACCTGCTTCTCTGTCGTATTGGCTGCTTTGTTTCTTATGGTCTGTGCCATGAGCGTTCAGGCCGCAGACACGCACAAGATCGCTTCGTCTCTTGCGATCACCGGCCCGACTTCCGATGCCGGAAACCCGTATTCGAAAGGCGAAGAAGACTACATCCGCTACGTCAATGATGAAAAACTGTTGGGGGACGACAAGGTCGAGATTTTGATCCGGGACGATCAATATAAGACCGATGTCACCAAACGTAATTTCGAAGAATTCCTCGGTGAAGGCATCGTGCTCTACCTGAATTATTCCACCGGCAGCACACTGGGTTTGAAGCGGGATTTTGAAGAAGAGAAGATTGCAGTGATCCCGGCTTCTTTTCATCGCGGCAACCTGGATGATTCCAATTACATCTTCCTGCCCATCGCGTCTTACTCCGCCCAGGTCATCGGATTGGCCGAGTATGTGGCCAACAATCACAAGGGCGGTAAAGCCAAAGTGGCCCTGTATATCCACCCGTCGGCCTTTGGGCGCGGCCCTGTGGAAGATCTTAAAAAGACCGTTGCGGATGGTTTGAACGTCGAGATCGTCGAGGTCGTCGAGCACGGCAAGGATTTGGACAATACCGCGACCCTGCAGCGCCTGAAAGACAAGGGCGTCCAGTTTGTTATTTGCCACACCGTCCAATCTCCCGTAGCGACGCTACTCAACGACGCCCAGCGTCTGGGTGTGGCCGCCAAATCCTTCGGTGAGCCGGGAAAACTGACCTTCCTGGGCGCACACTACACCGGTGGCAACGACCTGATCGATCTGGCCGGATCGGCGGCGGAAGGCTTTTACTGGACGACATCCTACAAACTGACCTCCGAACCAGGACCCTGGACGGATCAGCAGCTGGCCCTGGCAAAACGCTACGGCCGCGACGATAAGACGGCCAATTCTCACAATTACACCAACGGCGTCATGGTGACCCAGATTACCGTTGAAGCCATGAGACGCGCCAAGGAAAAAGGCAAGAAAATCGACCGCGCAGCGCTCTACGAGGAACTTTTGGCCATGAACGGCAATAACGCCTACACGCCGTATACCACCGTGGGCCCGGTTACCTATTCCAAAACCGACAAGGAAGGCGTCGACACGCTGCAGCTCTACGCGGTTAACGATGGCGTATTTCGGGCGGTCGGCAAACCGTATGCCCCCGAGTATTACAAAAAGCTTAAATAACCCCCGGATGCGGTAAACAACCAACGGGCGGATTTTAACTGCCTTTTCGCAAAATGGAGGCTGGCGGTTTCACAAAATCGCCGGCCTCCATGGTCAACCGTTTGATAACGTGAAGATCCGGATAGCGGGCGGATCCGGTCGGAAGGTACGGTCGCATGAGATCGGCGGAGAAAAACGGCTATCTTCTCGAAGTAAACAACATCGAGGTGGTGTATCACGACATCATACAGGTCTTGCGGGGTGTCAGTCTCAGCGTGCCGGAAGGGGACATCGTTGCGCTGCTCGGCACAAATGGTGCCGGCAAGACAACCACTTTAAGAGCGATAAGTGGGTTGCTCAAGCCGGAGAACGGATTCATCAAAGAAGGCCACATCCACTTCCGGGGTGTTGATATCACGAACCGTCTCGGTACCGAAGTGGTCCGGCAGGGGGCGGTCATGGTGCCGGAGGGACGCCGGGTTTTCAAGCATCTGACGGTTGAGGAAAACATACGGGCCGGATCGATCACCCGCAAAGACGGTGCATCTTCGGTTCGAGCCGATCTGAAGCTGATGCATGAGCATTTTCCGCGCCTGGCGCGGGTGACCAACCGTCTTGCCGGTTACTGCTCGGGCGGCGAGCAGCAAATGATCGCGATTGCACGGGCCCTTATGGCACGTCCCCGAATGCTGATGCTCGACGAACCGTCGTTGGGTCTCGCCCCGCTGCTGGTCAAGGAGATTTTCGAAAATATCACGCGCATCAACCAGGAGATGGACACAACGATATTGGTTGTCGAACAGAACGCCAAGATTGCCTTGGAAGTATCTACCTATGCCTATATTATGGAATCCGGTAAAATTGTGCTGGAGGGATCCTCCGAGGAGCTGAAAAACAATCCGGATGTCAAGGAATTTTACATGGGTGTTACCCAGGGTGGGCGGCGAAAGTCTTTCAAGGAAGTGAAATCGTACAAAAGACGAAAACGGTGGATGTAATTTTCTCCGGGTGACAAATGAAATCGGTTCGGCAAGAGATGCGAAAAAGGAGTTCGGAATGAAATTTCTGGTCGGTTATACCGCTTCCAAGGAATCCAAAGCCGCACTGGCCCTTGCCAGGGATTTTGCAAAGATTCACGGTGCCAAGATCGTCGTGATGACATCGATGGAAGGCGGCAAGGGAGAGTCGCTCGACGAGATCGGCAAAGTCGAGTATGAACTGAAAGCGGCCTGCAAGTTCATCGAAGAGGCCGGGATCGCGTGCGAAACCCAGCACTTCGCAAGGGGGTTGACACCGGGGGAAGATATCGTCAGATTCGCCGAAAATAATGATATCGACCATCTTTTCGTCGGCATCGAGAAGATTTCCAAAACCCGGAAGATGCTCCTGGGATCCACCGCTCAATACATTATTCTCAAAGCACCATGTCCGGTGACGACAACAAAATAATCGTCAACCACCATTCTAATTTGAGGGTGACCAAATTGGGTCTTTACGATTTTACTTTTTATGATCTGATCAACCGCAATGCGCAGATCTTCAGAGACCTTCCAGCCTGGTACGAGGTCGATGAAGACCGCACGCTGTCCTTCGGGGAGTACAAGGCGACCGTCGACCGCCTGGCCCAGGGTTTGAGAAAGGCCGGTATCAAGAAGGGCGATCGCTTGGGGGTGCTCGGGAAAAACAGCAGCGAGTTTTTTCTTCTCTACGGTGCCGCAGCGGGGTTGGGCGCGATTGTTTTACCGGTCAACTGGCGGCTGTCGGCTGAAGAGGTTTGCTTCAATTTCAATGACTGCACCCCTTCGGCACTCTTCGTGGATGCCGAATACCAGGAGTTGATCGCCGCTAACAAGACACGCCTGCCGAGCGTGACCGATTACTACAATCTTAAAACCGACGCCGGAGACTTCAGGCCGTTCAGCGTTCTTCTGGGGCACTCGGAAAAGTTCGACCCGACCATCGACCCGGTAGCAACAAGCGACGGGTATGTAATCATCCACACCGCCGCCGTTGCCGGCCGACCCAGGGGCGCCCTGCTCAGCCAGGGTAACATTTTATGTTCCGACATGCATTTAATCTACCTCTTCGGCACCACACAACAGGATGTCCATCTGAATCTTCTGCCGCTTTTTCACATAGCCGGTCTGGTGATGGTCACCAGTTCCTTTCATGCCGGCGCCATCAGCCTGAACATGAGCAAATTTGATGCTGCGAGGGCGGTCGAACTGATAGAGAGCCGCGGGGCCGGCATCCTGTTTGACTTTTCACCCATTCTGGCCTCGATTCTGGATGAAGCCGAGAAGACCGGCAAGAAAATCGGTGCGCTGCGCGGCGTTCTCGGTCTGGACACACCGGAGACGATCGAAAGATACCAGAAAATGACCGGCGGTACGTTCTACTGCATGTATGGACAGACGGAAACATCCTGTCTGGCCACCCTCGGCCGATACAACGATCGGCCCGGTGCGGCCGGCAAAGTCATTCAACTGGCCGAGGTGTGTCTGGTGGACGAATACGATCGGCCGGTCGAAGAGGGCCAGGTGGGCGAAATCGTCATGAAAGGTCCCATGGTCTTCAAGGGCTACTGGAACCTGCCCGATGACAATGCCCATACTTTCCGAGACGGCTGGCATCACACCGGCGATTTGGGGCGATTCGATGAGCAGGGCTTTCTGTGGTACGCCGGCCGCAGAGCCGAAAAGGAACTGATCAAGCCCGGTGGTGAAAACGTCTATCCCGCGGAAGTTGAAAAAGTCATTCTGACGCACCCGGCGGTTGAAAAAACGATTGTCTTCGGCATTCCGGATCCGAGGTGGAAAGAAGCGATCAAGGCGGTTTGCCAGCTGAAGAAAGGCGAGAGCCTTGAGGCCGCCGAATTGATTGAATTCGTCGGCCAGCGGATCGCTCGTTTCAAAAAGCCCAGCTTTGTGGAGTTTGCGGTGGAGCTACCGATGCTAAAGGACGGCACTCCCGATCGTGTCAGAATCAAGGAACTGTTTGGGGGATCTCAGAAGTAGGACTGGGGAAATTCTAGCTGCTCGTTCAGTTGCCTTAAAAGCGAACAGTAAAAGCTGAAAGCCGCGGGTTGTTCGTTTTTAAACCCGAGAGCAGCTTCCAGCTTTTTTTATTCTCGACAGATCCTAGTGTAATGTCACACATAAATTGTCTTATCCATTGCCGCCCGCTGGTCGATATTTCAAGCCTGGTTACATAACAATGTACACCTGCAGGTTTGGTTAGGTTTCAGATTTCAGGGCTTGCCCGCCGGACTTAAATAATGCCAAATACCAAAATACAAGCACCAAAATACAAATAAATTCCAAACTATAATATCCAATGACCCAAACAGGTTTGTCATTTTGAATTTTGTGATTTGTTTGTTATTTGTTATTTGCGATTTGGAATTTTTG
>Ga0316192_10001841_pt1 | contig 15662 bp, 15 predicted proteins | sample MerIslwburrow_MG_FD_204931 | JGI IMG/M metagenome (GOLD analysis project Ga0316192, IMG submission 204931) | Coastal sediment microbial communities from Maine, United States - Merrow Island worm burrow | ecosystem: Environmental > Aquatic > Marine > Coastal > Sediment | place: USA: Maine...
TTACTACCAACATGCCACTGATAATATTGAATTTGCTCAAAATGAAGAATTAAGAGATGTTAATGGTGTTGAAACATTGGTAATTATAAGATCTCCAATTAATTTGAGTTCACAAGATCGGTATGGATTTGAGTTTACGGCTAATTATAATCCATTTAAATGGTGGAGGTTATCGAACAGTTTCAACTTTTTTAAATCAATAACAGACGGAGAGTATAATGGAATAAATTACGATTCAGACGATGTAAGTTGGTTTACACGACTAAACTCACGAATCACTTTGCCAGGAAAAATAGAATGGCAAACGAGGGCAATGTATAGAGGCCCATTTGAAACTGCACAACAAAAAAGAAACGGTATGATAAGTGTAAACCTGGCATTTAGCAAAGATATTTTTAAAGAAAAAGGGACTATTGCCCTAAATGTAAGTGACCTATTGAATTCCAGAAAACGAAAATCTACTAGTTATTCTCCCACAACTGTTTCAGAGGGCGAATTTCAATGGAGGCAAAGACAAATTATTTTGAGTTTTACATACAGATTTAATCAAAAAAAGAATAGACAAAATCGTGAGAGAAATTTTGATGATGGTGATGCTGGTGGCGAAGAATTCAGTAGTTAAAATATGGATACAAAAGATGATTCATAATGTCAATTAAGAAAACAAATGGACTTGCCTAAAAATCTATTGTACGAGTGGAATTGTCTATTATTGTTACCTTAGTTTCGAATGATTAATTTGAATGTTTAGATTAAGTGTTTCTATTTAAACAGAAGGTGTAAAACAGTCTGGAGCTGAATATGATGAGGATTTAGATTTGACAGAAAATAATATTATAGAAAAATGTGCTGTCATATAATAATCCAGTATAAACGAACTTAGAAAGGTTAGCAAATGCTAACCTTTTTTTTGTGCTTTTGAAATTCATAATTAGTAACTTTGTTTTAGATAATAAAACTACACATATCATGAAATTCAGAATTGAAAAAGATACGATGGGTAAGGTTGAAGTACCTGCCGATAAGTATTGGGGGGCACAAACAGAACGATCTCGAAATAATTTTAAAATAGGCCCTTCAGCTTCAATGCCTCTAGAAATTGTTTATGGATTTGCTTACCTTAAAAAAGCAGCGGCACATGCTAATTGTGATTTAGGTGTTTTAGCCAAAGATAAACGCGATCTAATATCAAATGTATGTGATGAAATTCTTGCCGGCAAACTTGATGATCAATTTCCGTTGGTAATTTGGCAAACAGGTTCTGGTACACAAAGTAATATGAATGTTAATGAGGTCATAGCGAACCGAGCTCATGAAATGGCTGGAAATGTAATTGGAGAAGGTGATAAAACTATACAGCCTAATGATGATGTAAATAAATCACAATCTTCAAATGATACATTCCCAACCGGAATGCATATTGCTTGTTATAAAATGATTGTTGAAACAACCATTCCTGGAGTGGAAAAATTAAGAGATACGCTGCAATTAAAATCTCAAGAGTTCAAAAATGTAGTCAAAATAGGACGAACTCACTTAATGGATGCAACTCCCTTAACAATTGGTCAAGAATTTTCTGGTTATGTTTCTCAATTAAACCACGGTTTAAAGGCACTGAAAAACACATTAGCGCATCTATCTGAACTTGCACTTGGCGGAACGGCTGTAGGTACTGGATTAAACACTCCTAATGGTTATGATGTCTTGGTAGCTAAAAAAATTGCTGAGTTCACTGGACTACCTTTTATTACGGCCGAAAATAAATTTGAGGCACTAGCAGCACATGACGCCCTTGTTGAATCTCATGGAGCTTTAAAACAATTAGCCGTTTCACTCAATAAAATTGCAAATGATATTCGTTTAATGGCTTCTGGACCAAGATCTGGTATTGGCGAATTGATCATACCGGCTAACGAACCTGGTTCCTCTATTATGCCAGGAAAGGTTAACCCTACTCAGGCTGAGGCCTTAACGATGGTTTGTGCTCAGGTCATTGGCAATGATGTAGCTATTACAGTAGGTGGTACGCAGGGACATTATGAACTCAACGTATTTAAACCTATAATGGCAGCAAACTTATTGCAATCAGGACGTTTACTAGGAGATTCTTGCGTTTCCTTCAATGACAATTGTGCTGCAGGCATAGAACCGAACTATCCTAAAATTAAGGAATTATTAAACAATTCCTTAATGCTTGTAACGGCTTTGAATACCAAAATTGGTTATTATAAAGCTGCAGAAATTGCAAATACAGCACATAAAAATGGTACAACCTTGAAAGAAGAGGCTGTAAGATTAGGTTATGTGACCGAAGAACAATACGATAAATGGGTTATACCTGAGGATATGATAGGTACCTTAAAATAAATAAAAAAGCATTGAATTATTTCAATGCTTTTTTATTTTATCAAATCATAAGATTGTTTTGCTATTTCAACTTCCTCATCAGTGGGAACAATTAAAATTTTAGTTTTTGAATTTTCTGAATGAATCTCGGTTAACCTGTTTGCTCTAATGTTATTCTTTTCTTCATCAAGTTCGATACCCAAAAATTCCATATTTGTACATACCAATTTTCTAATAATAACAGAGTTTTCTCCAATTCCAGCTGTAAATACAATAGCATCCAAACCATTCATTGCCGCGGCATAGGCACCAATATATTTTTTAATTCGGTAAGCATTCATATCTAGCGCTATCTGGCATTCTCTATTCCCTTTTTTAGCTTCAGATTCGATATCACGTAAGTCACTATAACCCGTTAATCCTAGCATGCCACTTTCTTTCTGAAGCATACTATTAACTTCATTAAGAGTATATCCCAATTTATCTACTAAATAAAAAATAATAGCATGATCTATATCTCCACTTCTACTCCCCATAATAAGACCTGTAACCGGTCCGAATCCGAGCGTATGATCTATACTTTTTCCATTTTTTATGGCGGTCATACTACAGCCATTTCCTAGATGAATTGTGATGATTTTTGTGCTTTTTTTCCTCAGATATTCATTTGCTTTTTCTGAAACATACTTATGGCTCGTTCCGTGGAAACCGTATAAACGAATGTTATTTTCAATTAAGTATTTATTTGGAATTGCATATTTATATGCTTCTATTGGGATCGTTTGATGAAAAGCTGTGTCAAAAACAGCTATTTGTTTTGCATGAGGAAAAAACGATTCAGCAACGATAATTCCCTCATAATTTGCAGGGTTATGTTGAGGTGCTAATGAAAATAATTTTCGAATTTTATCTTTTACTTCCTTATTAATTATCGTAGTATCAGAAAATGAACTTCCACCATGAACCACCCTATGTCCTACCGCTTCAATTTCTGAAGTACTCTTTATTACACCAATTTGTTTATCTAGCAAAAGATTTACAATTTTTTCCAACCCTATTTTGTGGTTCGGAATATCTGAAACCTCATTGATCTTATTATTTGCTGATTTGTAATGGATTTCAGCATCCTTCAAACCAATTCTTTCAACTAAACCTGAACAAATAACTTCTTGTTGAGGCATTGTAAATAATTGATATTTAATTGACGAACTTCCTGAATTTAATACTAAAATTTTCATTTAAATATCTTGGGCTTGTATGGCTGTTAAAATAACAGTATTAAAAATATCATCTACAGTACAGCCTCTACTCAAGTCGTTTACTGGTTTATTTAATCCTTGCAACATCGGACCAATAGCTAAAGCTCCTGTTTCACGTTGAACTGCTTTATATGTATTATTACCCGTATTTAAATCCGGAAAAATTAATACATTGGCTTGTCCCGCAACCTCAGAATCAGGCAGTTTGCTTTTACCAATAGAAGCATCAACCGCAGCATCATATTGAATCGGGCCTTCTACTTTCAAATCAGGTCGTTTTTCCTTAATTATAGCTGTTGCATTTTTCACAATTTCTACATCAGCTCCCTTACCGGATGTACCAGAAGAATATGAAAGCATGGCAATTTTCGGATCCATTCCAAATTTAATACTGGAATCGGCGGATGAAATGGCTATTTCAGCTAGTTGCTCCGCAGTAGGATTTGGATTTATGGCACAATCTCCAAAAACAGAAACTCGGTCTTCAAGACACATAAAAAATATGGATGATACTACCGAAACATCAGGTTTTGTTTTTATAAATTGTAAGGCAGGTCTAATTGTATGTTGAGTAGTATGTGCTGCTCCGGAAACCATTCCATCAGCTAAACCTTTATAAACCATCATAGTGCCAAAATATGATACATCACCGATCAAATCTTCTGCCATATCAATAGTTACACCCTTATTTTTTCTTAACTCAAATAATGTTTTAGAAAAATCTCCAAAGAATTCAGATTCAATTGGATTAATAATGTTAATCTTATTTATATCTAATTTTAACCCTAATCTATTAATTTTACTTTGAATTTTGTCTTTATGTCCTAATATAGTTAAATCAACAATATCAATTTCAACCAATCTTGCAACTGCCGTTATTATTCTATCATCGTTCCCTTCGGGCAAAACAATATGTTTACGTTCAGTTCTTGCTTTTTTCAATAAATTGTACTGAAACATTCTGGGTGTAATTCGATTACTTTCGAAGGTTATTAATTTTTCATTCAATTTATCAATTTCTACATACTTTTCAAAGGTGGTTAAAGAAGTAAGAATTTTTCGCGTGTTATCGGCGTACATATGTGACCGTACATCTCCAATTTTATAGGTCACATCGAAGGTGGCCTCTTTTACTAATAGAATGGGGATTACATGCGATAACCCTTCAATTAATCTAATAATCGGCTCTTCCGGAAGTATACCACCTGTTAATACTATACCCGAGACTGAAGGATAATTTGAAGAAATATTCGCCTGTAGCGCTCCTAAAATTATATCCGCTCTATCACCAGGGGTTATGATCAGGCAATTTTCATCTAAATGTGTAAGATAATTTCTTAATTGCATGGCTCCTACCTTAAAGCTGGCTGACTGATTATTTATATGTTCTCTACCAAAAAGGATTTCTGCATTAATAGCTTTGGCTATTTCTTTTATCGTTGGATTACTCAAGGAAGAAATTAACGGAATAACATTTACGAAAACATCTGCCGGTAAATTATTTTCCAGACCACTTTTTACAATATCTATATTCTCTTCTTTAACTTTATTGGCGATAACTGCCAAGACCTCTACTTCTTTTTCCTTAAATGAATCAAAAGCTAAATGCATCCCTCCGATAAATTCGTCTAATGTCTTACCTACGCCACTGGAAACAATAATTGCTGGAATACCTAAATTTTTCGCAATTAAAATATTAGCATCTAATTCAATGGCTGAACCTTCACCAGAAAAATCAGTCCCTTCAACCAGCATAAAATCGTTCTTTTCTTCTAAGGCCTTATATTTATCAATAATAACGTCAAATATTTCACCTTCTTTACCTTTATTCCTTTTGTTGATAAACTGAGTTCTTGTAAATGCATACGCATCTTCACATTTAATATTTAAATCAAAATGAGAAGTAATGGTATTGATATGGTTATCTTTTTCTCCTTCTTTTAAATCATCAATTATGGGCCTAAAATAACCTACTTTGGCTGTTTTTCCCAATAACATTCTCATCAAACCTAAAGCAACAATTGACTTGCCACTATTAGCCTCGCTAGTTGCAATATATATAGCCTTATTCATACTTGTTAAATTTGATGCAAAATTACTTCTTTCATTCCTTATTTGTCTTATAAATGGCAATAAAAAAGGGTGATTTTTGTAACATTTCTTTGATATTGAATAGTGTCATAAACCTCAATCAAAATATCTGTATCTTTGAAGTATCAATTTTAATTAAAATGATGGAATTTTAATTTTTTAAATTGATTTATAAATGGAATATGTGTAACGATTTCAACAAAAAATTTTTAGATGAAGCAGCAAAAGCTTCGAAGGACCAAAACATCGATAATGTAGATTCTAAGTCTAAAAAATATGAATTTATGGATGAAGCAATTCAAGCAGCCATTATGGGTTTAGAGGCTAATGAGGGAGGTCCATTTGGCTGCGTTGTTGTTAAAGATGGTAAAATAGTAGGACGCGGTAATAATAAGGTTACTTCAACCAATGATCCCACTGCGCATGCTGAAGTTTTAGCTATAAGGGATGCTTGTAATAATTTAAGTTCATTTCAGCTCGAAGGTTGTGTAATTTATGCTTCATCTGAGCCATGCCCCATGTGTTTAGGAGCTATTTACTGGGCCAGACCAGATAAAGTTTATTTTGGGTGTAATCATGAAGACGCTGCAAAGATTGGTTTTGACGATGAATTTATTTACAAAGAGATTCAATTACCAATCGAAAAGCGTAGTATTCCTTTTGAGAAATTTGCTCGCCATAAGGCTCTGGAAGCTTTTAAAAAATGGGAGGCTAAAGAAAATAAAATAGAATATTAACTATTTGTCAAGTTTCTAAATTTCCTCCTTTTCGCATTAGCTCAATGTTATCGAGATAATTTTCGTATTCTTCTAATTTTGATATGGTATATTTAGTCTTTTTATAAGGACTAAAACGTTTTTTCTTTCTTTTTTTGGGAAATAAAGATTCTTTTTCAGGGTCTTGATGATTATTCATGTTTAGCTTGATTTTTAATAAATAACGCTAACAAATCAATTTTTATTATAAATATCTGTCTTTTATAATAGTTAAATGATGTTGTAAATGCCCAGAAATGATAAAACCTAAAGCCCTGACAGAGATAATACTACCATTAGCAGAACCTATTCTTTGTAATGATTCATGGGTAAAACTATTAAATAAAAGTATAGTTGCATTTCTAACTGCAGAAAATTCTTCTAACAGATCGTTATAATCACGAGTATCTCCATTGGAATTCTTTACATAATCATCCTCTTCATAACCAGGTAGATTAGTTGCGTCTCTACGTGCAAAGCGCAGAGCTCTATAAGACAATACACGTTCAGCATCAATAAAATGTTGTATTAATTCCTTAATTGTCCACTTCCCTTCAGCATAACGGTAATGCTGTTTTGTTTCAGGCAAGTCTTTCAATAAAGCTATGGCCTCTAAATGTGTTTCTTTTAAATTTTCTAAAATGTTTTTCTCGTTACTAACCAATGCCTCAATATAAGGTTCATAAAACAAGGCGTATTCGTTATCCGGTAATGTTAACATATCTAATAGATTTCAATTATCTTTACATCAAACCTACATATTTTATTTTAAATTTACAGTAAAATTGAACGTTTATAAAGTAGGTTTCTTCTGACCTTAATCTAATAATAATATACAGAGGAAATGTAAGTAATAATGCGAACACTTATCACCAATATTAAAGAATTACTTCAAGTAAGAGAAACTTCTATTTCGAAAGTATCTGGTGTTGATATGAAAATATTACCAACTATAAAAAATGCCTTTTTACTTATCGAAAATGATGTTATTCTTGACTTTGGCAGGATGGAAAACCTGAGAGGGATTAATGCTGATAAAATCATTGATGCTTCGGGAAAAATAGTGTTGCCCACTTGGTGTGACAGCCACACACATATTGTGTATGCTGGTAACCGTGAAGGTGAATTTGTAGATAGAATTAATGGTTTATCATATGAAGAAATTGCCAATAAAGGAGGTGGAATATTAAATTCAGCCAAAAAATTACAAAAAACATCCGAAGAAGATCTATATCAACAATCTGCTGCACGCATTGAAGAAGTGATGACATTAGGCACCGGGGCTGTTGAAATTAAATCAGGATATGGGTTGACTGTTGATGCAGAATTAAAGATGCTTCGTGTTATCCAACGATTAACTAAAAGATATCCTATTTCTATCAAGGCAACTTTCTTAGGAGCACATGCCTTTCCTGCCGAATATAAAAATAATAAAGATGCCTATGTTGATTTGATCATTGATGAAATGCTGCCCAAAATTGTTAAAGAAAATTTGGCCGAATTCATTGATGTATTTTGCGAGGACGGGTATTTTTCAACCCGTCAGACTGACAAAATTTTAACAGCGGGTAAACAAAATGGGCTTGTCCCAAAAATACATGTGAACCAGTTTACTATTATGGGTGGAGTACAAATTGGGGTAAAACATGATGCTTTATCAGTCGACCATTTAGAAATATTAGATACCAATGATTTGAATGCTTTAAGGAATAGTAATACGATGCCAGTCGCTCTTCCCTCCTGCTCCTATTTTTTGGGCATCCCGTATACCCCTGCTAGACAAGTCATTGATGCCGGATTACCTTTAGCACTTGCATCCGATTATAATCCCGGTTCTACACCGAGTGGTAATATGAACTTTGTAGTGAGCACAGCTTGTATTAAAATGGAAATGACACCGGAAGAAGCCATCAATGCAGCAACCATTAATGGTGCCTATGCCATGAACATATCTAATACACATGGAAGTATTACCAAAGGTAAAAAAGCCAACTTGATCATCACTAAAGCAATCCCTTCTTATGCTTATCTGCCCTATGCTTTCGGTAGTAATTTGATTGATGTAGTATTAATAAATGGTATCAAAATAAACATTTAAGATAAATTCTATTTAACTTAATTATAAGCGAAATTTGCCCAGCAATCTATGCTTTGTTATATAAATTAAATAGCCTTGTTGGAATAAAAAATGAGAGGTTTAAAACCTCTCATTTTTTAAATTATGATATAATAATATATCCCTATTCAATAATATCCAATAATTCTACTTCAAAAATTAAGGTCTCAAAAGGTTTGATAGGACCACCTTGACGTGGAAAAGCTCCGTATGCCAATTCTTGCGGAACAAAAAATTTAAACTTAGATCCAACTTTCATAAGCTGTAAACCTTCGGTCCACCCCGTAATTACTTGGTTAGCAAAAAACTCAGACGGCTCCCCTCTATCAACAGAACTGTCAAATACAGTACCATCTATGGACGTTCCATGGTAATGCACTTTTACTTTTGAATCTGCTGTTGGTTTGTCACCGGAACCTTCTTTTAAAACTATATATTGTAAACCACTTTCGGTAGTTTGAACATTCTCCTTAGACCTATTTACTTCTAAAAATTCTACACCTTCACTCTTAACATCTGCAAATTCTTCTTCAAGCTTTTTTATCGCTTCAGCTTTCTGTTTCTCTTGTTGCCCAAGTTGTTTTTTTTGAAAAAAATCTCTTATAATCCCTTCAATCTTATTGTTTTCAATTAAAATATCAGTAGAATCTATACCATTCATAAAACCTTGTAGAAAAAGATCTTCATCAACCTCAGAAAAGTTCTGTTTTAATTTAAATGCCATATCTAAACCTATCACATAACTTACTGTATCCACATCATTTTTTAATTCTTTTTTTGTAACCCCTTTATTATTACAAGAAGATAGTATTGTTACTATTATAATAACAGCTAAAAATTTAATTACTTTCATTTTCTTATTGATTTTTTATAAGTGCCAAAAATAGTAAATTTAAATTTACTATTTTCTTCATTTTCTTAACAAATTGTACTTATTTCAAAAAACAACATTTAACTTTGACATTTATTAAATTCAGACTATTAATATGAACAAACAGCTCATTGAATGTGTACCTAATATTAGTGAAGGACGTGATATCGCCAAAATAAATGCGATTGCCCATATTGTAGAAACTGTAGAAGGTGTAAAACTATTAGATATAGATCCCGGTAAAGCCACCAACAGAACAGTTATTACTTTTGTAGGAGAACCTGTACTTGTTATCGAAGCTGCTTTTAGATTGATCAAAAAGGCATCAGAAATGATCGACATGAGCAAGCACAGTGGTGAACATCCGAGGTTTGGTGCTACTGATGTATGTCCTTTAGTACCAATTTCGGGCATTTCTCTGGAAGAAACTGCTAAATATGCCCATAAACTTGGAGATCGTGTAGGGAAAGAACTCGGGATTCCGGGATATTTTTATGAAAATGCTGCTAAAGAAGAAAAACGCAAAAATTTAGCCAATTGCCGTTCTGGTGAATATGAAGGCCTTCAAAAAAAATTGACAGATACTGATTGGAAACCAGATTTTGGACCAGCGGAGTACAACAGCAATGTGGTTAAAACGGGCGCAATCGCTATTTCGGCGCGTGATTTTTTAATTGCATATAATATCAACTTAAATACTACCTCTACACGTAGAGCAAATGCCATTGCTTTTGACATTAGAGAAGCAGGACGAATTAAACGTGACGGAGATCCTATTATCGGTAAAAAAATATTAGATAAAAATAATGAACCAGTACGAGTTCCTGGAAAGTTAAAAGCAGTTAAAGGTATTGGTTGGTATATTGAAGAATATGGGATAGCTCAAATTTCGTACAATCTTACCAACATCTCTATTACGCCAATGCATATTGCTTTTGATGAAAGCTGTAAGTCTGCGAACGAGCGTGGTTTACGCGTTACTGGGTCAGAATTAATTGGATTAGTTCCTCTTAAAGCAATGATAGATGCGGCTGATTATTTTTTAACAAAGCAAGAGCGTTCTTTAGGTATTTCCGAAAGAGAAAAAATAAAGATTACTGTAAAATCGCTAGGATTAGATGATCTTAAACCATTCAATCCGCAAGAAAAAATTATTGAGTACATACTCAGTGATGGAAAGAAAAAATTAGTAGATTTTAAACTAGATGACTTTGCAGATGAGACCGCCAGTGAGTCTATGGCTCCAGGTGGTGGCTCTATTGCTGCCTACGTTGGCTCTTTAGGTGTTTCATTAGGCACCATGGTTGCTAATTTATCTGCTCATAAAGCTGGTTGGGATGAAAAGTGGGAGATGTATTCTAAATGGGCTGAAAAAGGACAAGCATATAAGAACAAACTCTTGTATTTAGTTGACGAAGATACTAATGCCTTCAATAAAATCATAGAAGGGTTTAGATTGCCGAAGAGTTCTGATAAAGAAAAAGATGTTCGAAAAACAGCTATTGAAGAAGCGACCAAATACGCAACTGAAATTCCATTTCAAGTTATGGAAACTGCCCATAATTCTATGGAAGTAATGCAAGCAATGATTAAAGATGGGTTACCAAGCTCACTTTCAGATGCGGGAGTTGGTGCACTTTGCGCAAGAACAGCTGTTATTGGCGCCTATTTTAACGTTCGTATCAATGCCAAAGACATAAAGGATAGGGAGTTTGCGGAATCAATTCTTACCAAAGCAGAGAAAATCTATAAATCAACCATTAAAACTGAAGAAGAGATCATTGCATATATCGATAGTAAGATGTAAGCCCTCATTCGTGCAATTTTATCAGTATTAAATCATAAAAAAAACGGAGGTCTTAACCTCCGATTTTATGTTTTATTTTTTATTTTTTATTTTTAAATCAGAATCTATATCCAATTCCAACTTGAAAATTACTTAATTTTATCGAGTTATCGCCATCACCATTTTCTAATAAATTGGTCAATCCAAAATCATATCTCGCTTCTATCAAAAAATCTTCCGATAAATCATATGAAACACCTAAATCTAAAGCCAAATTGAATGATTTAATCCCTTCAGATGTGTCTAATAAAAATCCGAAATTCGGTCCGGCTAAAATATTAAAACTTTCTGCAACGTTGTATTTTACCAAAACAGGTGCTTGAATTTGATTAAGGTCTTTAATTGCTACAAAATTCACTTCTGGTTGTAATTCCAACTCATCTGTGATAGGAATATCTGTAAAAAACAATCCTACGTAAAATCCTGTCTCAGAAGATGTTGTTGTATTACTTGCCACAGCTTTCTCTTTAATTTCAGGAGATCTTGATGAAGAAGAATTGTATTTGTATCTATCTGATCCAAAATTAGCGCCTCCTCTAACTGCCGCACATGATTGGAATAATAAAGAAATTAATAGTACTACAAAAATTGAATTTAATTTTTTCATAATTTTAATTATTAAGGTTTAGTAGGGCTAATATAATAAATAATATGTTAACTATCAATTAGTTACGAAAATATTAGTTTTAATGTACTATTAACTATCTTTGATCAATGCTTTTGGTTCATTAAAAAATTAAAAATATTCGGTGAAAGACGCAATAAGTATTATCCCTTTCAGGGAAGAATTTGCTACTCATTTTAGGGATTTAAACATTGCTTGGTTAGAGAAGTATTTTTTTGTGGAAGATCATGACAAAGAGGTTCTGGGAAATGCTAAAAAATATATCATTGACAAGGATGGTCATATTTTCTTTGCGTTGTATAATAATAAAGTTGTAGGTACAGTTGCGCTCATGAATGAAAACGAGGGTTATGAATTAACTAAAATGGCTGTTTTACCCAACTATCAAGGATTAAAGATTGGTCAACTGTTACTGCAACATTGTATAGATTTTGCAATTTCAAATCATTGGGATAAACTATTGCTTTATTCAAACACAGTACTAGAAAATGCCATCTATATCTATAAAAAATATGGCTTTAAAGAAGTTGAATTAGAACCTGATAGCCCCTATTTACGAAGTAATATTAAAATGGTGTTAAACCTTTAAGACAATAAAGCTTGTAAGGCCAATTCGTAGCCTTTTAATCCTAAACCAATGATAATCCCTTTGGCATTCGCGGCAATGTATGATTGATGCCTGAATTCTTCACGAGCATGGACATTAGAGATATGTACTTCAATAACGGGCGTTTCAATTCCTTTTACCGCATCACCAATACCCACGGAAGTATGCGTATAAGCTGCTGCATTCAGGATAATACCATCATGATCAAAGCCAACTTCATGTAATTTATCAATGAGTTCGCCTTCAATATTAGATTGAAAATAATTCAATTCTATGTTTGGATATTTTTCTTGTAAATTATTGAAATAATCTTCAAAAGAAGCATTTCCATAAACTTCAGGTTCTCGCTTCCCTAATAAGTTCAAATTGGGGCCGTTGATTATGATGATTTTCATTAGGCAAATTTATCAAAATTTATAAACTACACCAGCTTGTAAAATATTTGTTTTTAAACTTGGAGTAAAATCAGCTCCAAAATCGTTCAACAATTCAGTCAGTTTATCATCTATCCTGTCGTTTAAACCAAGGCTATACTTTGCCTGAAGGCTAATTTTTTCCGTAAGATCTAAACCTGCTCCAATAGCCATACTTAATCCAAAAGTATTAATATAATCTTTTACTAAAGAGGGTACATCTAATACAAAATCTAATTGAGGTCCAGCTTGTAAATTAAACGACTCAGCCACATAATATTTTACCATGACCGGTACAAATACAGAACTTTCGCCACCAATATTTGCATATAACAGTTCAGGTTGCACATGTAAATCTCCTATTACTTCAACATCAGCTAATAAACCTGCATAAAAACCTGCGCCATCTAAAACGTCGAGATCATTAGAAAAACTTGAAATATCAACCCCACTAATATCAGCAGAACCATAAAACAATCCTCCTGTAGCACCAAAACTAATACCTTGTGATTGAATTGTTGAGAAACCAATAATTGAAATTATTGCCGAAAATATTAATTTTTTCATTTCTTTTGATTTTAACATCTAGTAGAAAAAACGAAAAGAATGTGTTAATATTTCTTTTTTATATAATTAAAAGAAGTATCCTGCAGAAACCTGCATTACTCTATTTTGATTTTTAAGTTCATCCGACCCCTCGATGTCATTGATATTTGAGAAACCCAAATTATAACGTGCCGCTAGAAATATCCCACCGCCTAGCTTATAAGCCAACCCAAAATTTAATCCGAAGTCAATTCCTTTAATTTCATCCAGGATATCTTTTTCCCCAGTTTCAGTTTCTCCATTATCAGTTTTTTCAAACTCACGGTCTGCAGTTATTAAGAACCCTACTTGAGGACCAGCTTCCAAACTGAAACCCTCAGTTACATAAAATTTAGCGAGTAAGGGAACATTAATATATTCTAATTTAACAGATGTATAACGAAAAGTGACCTCATCAAGCGTTTCGTTATAATCAGATTTTGCTCCTTGTGCCGAATACAATAATTCCGCTTGAAAAGAGAATTCATCTGAGATCATAATTTCGGCTATGGCACCGGCATGCAACGATGCTCTTGTGTTGAGATCATCTGTTTCATCTCCTGTAATATTGGCAATATTAACACCTATTTTTGTTCCATATTTGATAGTTTGAGCAGAAAGGCTGGTTAAACCGAAAATTACAATGATTGAAATAAATAGTAAATTTTTCATAACAAATGATTTAAAGCTACACTACAAGATACAAAAAAAGGAAGCGATCGTGCCTCCTTTTTTTTGATTGTTTAATAAATCTTAAAAGAAATATCCTACATATGCCTGGATAACACTATTTTTGAGTGTAAAACTATCATCTCCTGAGTCATTTGCGTCGGATAACCCTAAATTATAACGTGCTCCAAAATTTAAACCGCCTTCTAGTTTATAGCCTACTCCAACGTTTATTCCAAAGTCTATATCTTTAACAAATTCTTTAATATCCTCTTCCTCAGATTTAAATGCGGTACCAGTAAAATCATATTCATCTTTGGCAGACATTAATAACCCAATTTGAGGACCGGCTTCTAAACTAAAGCCTTCACCAACATAAAATTTGGCCATTAACGGTATATTTAAATAATCTAATTTAAATGTCCCTTCAAAATCTTCATCACTATAATCTGCCCCCTGAGCTGAATATAATAATTCTGGTTGAAAGGAGAATGTCTCTGAAATAACAATTTCAGCAACCACCCCAACATGGAAAGCTGTTCTGCTATCAAAACTCTCAACGTCATCGCCGGTAATAGTTGCAAAGTTAACTCCTGCTTTTGCACCAAAATTGATCTGTGCATTTGAATTTGCAATAACAAAGATTGCTAGAGCAGCAAAAAGAATTAGTTTTTTCATAATAGTTTGATTTAAGTTAAATAAATTTAAATAACTAATATACTAAATGTTAGCTAATTAACAAAATTATAAATTGAAAATATACCAGACAATGACATCCATCAGTATGAATATCAGAAGATAACTGCTCAAAAATGGTATTCTCTTTTACTAATTAAAACTGACAATTTTACCCTATTTTTACAGGAATGAAATGGCAAGAAGCACTTAATGATTTTAAATTATATCTAAAAATTGAAAGAGGATTAGCACTAAATTCTGTTGAAAATTATGGAAGGGATATTCAAAAACTCATATTATTTTTAGAAGAACATGAAATAAAAAAATCTCCTATTACTATTACAGATGAAACCATACAGCAATTTATTTATGAAATTTCTAAAGAGGTTAATGCCAGAAGTCAATCACGCATTATTTCGGGCTTACGTAGTTTTTTTGATTACTTAATTTTTGAAAATTATAGAAAGGATAACCCCACGACTATATTGGAAACTCCAAAAATTGGCCGAAAGTTACCTGATACTTTATCAATAAAAGAAATTGATCTTTTACTTAATAAAATTGATTTGAGTCACCCACAAGGAGAACGTAATAGAGCTATATTAGAAACCTTGTATAGCTGTGGTTTGCGAGTAACAGAATTGATCACTTTGCAAATTTCAGATCTGTTTTTTGAAGAAGGTTTTATAAGAGTAATCGGTAAAGGAGATAAACAAAGATTCGTACCTATAAATGTGGAAACTCAGAAATATATTGTGATATATATGAACCATATTCGGAATCATATCAAGGTGCAAAAAG
>Ga0316192_10001842_pt1 | contig 15660 bp, 11 predicted proteins | sample MerIslwburrow_MG_FD_204931 | JGI IMG/M metagenome (GOLD analysis project Ga0316192, IMG submission 204931) | Coastal sediment microbial communities from Maine, United States - Merrow Island worm burrow | ecosystem: Environmental > Aquatic > Marine > Coastal > Sediment | place: USA: Maine...
CAGGGTGAATATGTCCAAAATGTGGCCGATCAGCTACAGAAAGAGGGCTTCAGAGTAGAATCGGACTTGCGAAACGAAAAGGTCGGCTATAAAGTGCGCGCCCACACGTTGGCACGGGTGCCTTACATTCTGGTGGCGGGAGACCGCGAAAGAGAGGAAGGAACTATCTCTGTCCGTAGCAGAAATGGTGATAATCTTGGCAATATGCGTGTGGAAGAGTGGTTGGAAGAGATGAAGATCATGCAGAAAGAATACCGATAGGGGGCTCGTAATAGCCAAGAAAGAGTTAGCGACTAATCATGATATTGATGCACCGGAAGTGCGTGTTATCGGTCATGATGCTGAGCAGATCGGTGTTTTAAAACTGGCGGAGGCGATTGCCAAAGCTGAAGCGGTTGGATTGGACCTCGTGATGATGTCACCCAATGCCAAACCCCCTGTTTGTAAGATTATTGATTACGGTAAATATAAATACGAGCAGAGCAAAAAGGCCAATGAGGCTAAGAAGAAACAGCATGTTATCCAGATCAAAGAGGTCAAGGTACGTGCAAGTACAGATCAGCATGATCTGGAAACAAAGCTCAAAATGGTGCGCAAGTTCCTTGAGCAGGGCAACAAAGTGAAGCTCAGTGTCCGTTTTCGTGGACGTGAGATGGCTTATACCGAGCGTGGTGCACAGATGTTAAAGCATGTGGCCGGGCAGGTAGAGGATTTGGGTAAGCCTGAGAAGAACCCGAATCTGGAAGGGCGTCAGATGATCATGATCATCTCGCCGTTAAAGACTAAGTAAGTTTATTGGAAAGGTAGAGAACCATGCCAAAGATGAAATCACACAGCGGCGCAGCGAAGCGTTTCTCCAAAACCGGAAGCGGTAAGTGGAAGCGTAACAATGCGTTTGGTAGTCATATTCTGACTAAGAAGTCACCGAAGCGTAAGCGCAATATCCGTGGTTCGGAACTTGTTGCCCCTGCTGATGTGAAATCCCTGAACCGTCTGGTTCCGGGCGTCTGATTTCTGGTTACAGGTTTATAGGAGAATACGATGCCTAGAGTTAAATCCGGCGTACAGGCGCATGCGCGCCATAAGAAAGTTATCAAGGCAGCCAAGGGTTACCGTGGCCGTCGCAAGAGCTGCTTCCGCGTAGCTACTCAGGCGGTTGATAAGGCGCGTCAGTATGCCTATCGCGACCGTAAGGTTAAAAAACGTGATTTCCGCAGCCTGTGGATTGTCCGTATTAACGCTGCTGCACGTGAGCATGGCTTGAGCTATTCACGTTTCATGAACGGTCTGTCTCTGGCAGGTGTTGAACTGGATCGTAAGGTTCTGGCCGATATCGCTGTACGTGATGCAGACGGTTTTGCGAAGCTGGTAGAAACAGCTCGCGCACAGATTCAGTAAACAACTTTTTTCCGGTTTAGACCGGATTTGAAAGTAAGATGAAATCGAAGGCAGAGCTGTCATAGCTCTGCCTTTTTGTGTTTGATGGTGAGATTGTTTGTTCATTTCTTTGCTTGCCCAAAGAAACGAACCAAAGAAAGGGCACCCCGACAGGCCATCCTGCGGATACCCTCAGCCGAAAGCATCTGAAGGGCGCGTGTTACTGCGCTGATCCTTCATCTGCTTTTGTCTTCGGTAGTCCTGTAAGGGGGCATGGAGTCACTTTCCCCGCAGGATGTGGGGCGACCGAGCAGAGCGAGGTCGTAAGTGCAGCAAGACCGCGTCTTGCGAAACGATAGAGGTGAAGGGCAGGATGCCCGCAACCGAATGGAAGGAGTCCCTATGAGTGAGATTGATACGCTGAAGAAGCAGTTGGAGACTCTGCAGACAGAGGCACTGGAAGCTTTCGCTACTGCAATAGATATAGCAGGACTCAACGATCTACGGGTCCGTTATCTTGGTAAAAAAGGTTCATTAACCGAAGTGCTTAAGGGGGTAGGTAAACTCTCTCCGGAAGAGCGTCCAGTTATTGGTCAGAGCGTTAACGTTGTTAAACAGGCATTGGCCAATGCGCTCGATGCTGCGGAAGCCACCTTGGGTGAAGCAGAGAATGAGAAACGTATCGAAGCTGAGCGCGTTGATGTCACTATGTCTGGCCGTACCTCTTCCCGTGGCTATAAACATCCGGTACAGAATGGTCTGGATGAACTCACCGCGATCTTCACGCAGATGGGCTTCGATATTGCACAGGGTCCTGAAATTGAGGATGAGTTTCACAACTTCGATGCCTTGAATATTCCACCGGAGCATCCGGCTCGTGCCATGCACGACACTTTCTTTCTAAAAGAGTTCACCGATCAACCGATGGTGCTGCGTACCCACACGTCACCTGTACAGATTCGTGCCATGCAGCGTTTCCTCGAAGCGGGTAATAAACCGCCGCTGGCAGTGGTGGCACCCGGTCGTGTCTATCGTTGTGACTATGACATGACCCATTCACCGATGTTTCATCAGGTCGAGGTGTTCAAGGTTGATCGCGATGTTTCACTGGCCAACCTGAAAGGTGTGCTCAAGCATTTCCTCTCCGCCTATTTCGGTAAGGATCTTCCCATTCGTTTGCGTCCTAGCTATTTCCCGTTTACCGAGCCCTCGGCTGAGGTTGATATCGGTTGCGTGATGTGTGATGGCAAAGGCTGTCGTGTCTGTAAGCAGACTGGTTGGATCGAGGTGCTTGGCTCCGGCATGATCCATCCCAATGTGTTGAAATCGGTTGGTATTGATTCCGACACCTATTCCGGATTCGCTTTCGGTCTTGGAGTAGAACGAATGGTGATGCTCAAACAGGGGATTCCCGATCTGAGGCTCTTCTTTGAAAACGATGTTCGCTTCCTAAGGAGGATGGGATCATGAAGCTTCCACTATCCTGGTTAAAATCACATGTGGCAGTGACTGCCGATGTAAACGAAATTGCCACGCAACTGGTTCGGCTCGGCCATGAGGTTGAGGGGATCGAGGAACCGCGTGCTGCCGTCCAAGGTGTTCGTGTTGGCCATATTATCGAGAAGAAGCCGCATCCCGATGCTGATAAGTTGAGTCTGCTTAAGATCGATATTGGTGGTGAGCAGCCACTGGCGATTGTTTGCGGTGCCTCCAACATGGGTGAGGGGGACAAGGTTCCCGTTGCCACCATCGGCACGATACTGCCCAACGGTTTGAAGATTAAACAGGGCAAGATTCGTGGTGAGACCAGTTTCGGCATGTGCTGTTCTGAGGCCGAACTTGGTCTAGCTGATGAGTCTGCAGGCCTATTGATTCTTTCCGGTGATGCTCCCGTGGGTGCCGAAGTGGGTGAGCTGCTACAGCTTGAAGAGGCCGTGTTCGACCTCTCCATTACCCCAAATCGTGGTGACTGCATGAGTGTTCGAGGCCTGGCCCGTGATATCGCTGCTGACAGTGCGCTTGAACTGGCGGATGTCAGTGTTGACCCTGTCCCTGCCGATTTTTCAATGGCGGTTCCCCATATTGCCATTGAGTCCACGGAAGGGTGTCCACTCTACCTTGGCCGCCGTATCGAAGGGATCAAGGTGGTTGATTCACCAGCTTGGATTCAGGCACGCCTGATTGCTGCAGGCCAACGTCCGGTTAATGGCGTGGTCGATGTGCTTAACATGATCATGCTTGATCTGGGACAACCTATGCATGCCTTTGATGCTGATAAGTTGAATGGTCAGGTGTTTATTCGCACTACCGCCGAAGGTGAGGCGTTTGCAGCACTGGATGGGCGTAAACTGACACTGCCTGAAGGTGATCTAGTGGTTGCCGATGAATCAGCTGTCATTGCACTGGCCGGTATCATGGGTTCCGAGCCGAGTGGGGTAACTGAATCCACCATCAACATCATGCTTGAGTCCGCATTCTTTAAACCTGCCAAGGTGAGTGAGACCCGTCGTCATCACGGCATGGTCTCAGAAGCATCGATGCGCTTTGAGCGCGGAGTTGATCCGGCCATGGTTGCCGTAGCGATGGAGCAGGCGACCACGTTGATTCTTGAACTTTTCGGTGGAACGGCAGGTGCGATCTCTATCAATGGTAGTGGCGACAACATCAACGCCAAAGAGCCGCTGACATTCGATTTCGATCGTATTGAGAAACGACTTGGTATTGAGGTGCCGGAGGCAACAGATGCTGTGCTTAGCCGTATGGGATTTAATGTCAGCCGCCATTCGGACCAGATGACCGTCTCTATTCCAAGTCACCGTCATGATGTCTCCATCCCTGAGGATATCTCCGAGGAGTATGCACGCGTTATTGGTTTTGATGCCGTGCCGGAGACACTACCGCCGTTGGCGACCACCAAACCAGCTGTGGTGGACGGCAGCATCGATACTGCTGTAGCCGATGGCTTTGTGCAGGCGATCAGCTATGCCTTCATCTCCGAAGCGGAGCAGCGGATGTTCACGGCTGATGATGACAACGACATCGTATTACAGAATCCGATCTCCGAAGCGATGAGCGTGATGCGTCGCAGTGGTTGGCCGGGGCTTCTGAGCATTGCCCGTCACAACATGAATCGGCAGCAATCCGGAGTCTCATTGGTGGAGCAGGGACGCACTTACGAGAAAGTCAGTGGAAAAGGGAGCAATGGAAAAGAGGGCGCTGCCCATCGTGAAACCAATATCATGACATGGCTGATCTGTGGCGAGCTGCAGAGTGATGAGTGGCATGCCAAGGCACGCCATGCCGACTTCTTCGATATGAAGGGCGCGGTGGAGTCATGGCTTACCTCAAATGGCCTTACTGGCCGCTTTATGGCCAATGATGATATTCAGGGGCTTCAGGCAGGCCAGTCTGCCGAGATCTTTATCGGTAAGTCTGTTGCCGGACGTCTGGGTAAGGTCGATGCATCCATTGCAGATCACTACGACATCGATCTGCCGATCTTTGTCGCCGAGATCAACCTTGATGCACTACCTACAGGTAAAAAGGCGAAGTTCCAGCCGTTACCGGAGTTCCCCGGTGTGGAGCGCGATCTGGTCTTTCTGTTTGACCGATCAGACAAGGTTGAAGCGATCCTGCAGGCGGTACGCAAGGCCGGTGGCAACCTGCTCACCGATGCCCGCGTATTTGATCGTTATATCGGTCAGGGCGTACCCGAGGGCAAGGTGAGTCTCGGTATCCGCTTTACCCTTCAGGATCCGAAGCGGACCCTGACGCAGGAAGATTCCGATGGCGTCTCCGCTGCCATCGTTGTCGCGATGGAGAAACAGTTCTCTGCCCCTCTGAGAGGATGATATGAACCACAGAGGCACTGAGGCACTGAGTTCTGAAATTTCTTTTTCTTCTCAGAGCCTCTGTGTCTCTGTGGTAAAATCATGAGTCGACCTATCCTTGCGGGGGTCGATGAAGTAGGGCGGGGGCCACTGGCGGGGCCGGTGGTGACAGCGGCGGTGATTCTATCACCCGATGATCCCTATCTCGGTCAGTATCGTGATTCCAAGAGAGTTGCCGAAAAGAAGCGGCTAAAGCTCTATCATCACATTCGCAAGCATGCGGTGGCCTATTCGGTGGCTCAGGCGACGGTTGAAGAGATCGATCGACTCAACATCCTGCATGCCACCATGTTTGCCATGCGAAGGGCGGTTGAAGGGCTGCATGTTCGGCCGACCGAAGTGGTGGTCGATGGTAATCGCTGTCCCGAGGTGCCGTATCCTGTGTCGGCAGTGATCGGTGGTGATGATAAGGTTCAGGAGATCGCGGCAGCTTCGATTATGGCGAAGGTGGTACGTGATCGTTTGATGCGATATCTCGATTATCGTCATCCGGTCTACGAGTTCTCCAAACATAAGGGTTACGGTACCAAGGTGCATATGGATGCCTTGCGTGAGCATGGTCCCTGCGAGATTCATCGGCACAGTTTTGCCCCGGTTGCAGCATCTGTTCGAAGTTAACCATATAACCGTATAAAGCTTGCGTGTTAGCATTCGAGGATATTCGATAAGCTTTGCCGTGTCGAAGGGGAAGACACTTTCAACAAATTGTGCATTTCGTGTGTTAGACGGGCAAAGAATTGTATTGAATTCGTTTAACTCTGCGTTACTGTGCAACCATAGTTACAAGCCACCTGCACGATGTCGGTGACTGGAAATACCTAGGCAACACATTTGCCAAGGTAAGGCCCGGAACAACAGTGTGCTGATACCCCTTCCCTTCCCCTCCCTTCAGTATGCTGCCGGGCCGCTTATTAAGACAAAGCCGAGGAGCTAACGCCCTCGGCTTTGTCGTTTCTCAATCACAATATTTTTTTGAGTTTCCAATGTTGTCTTTTGGCCGGAACAAGCGCTTATAACTACATTTTTTTAATCATTTATGATGCGGTTTATTTAAAATTAAAGTTATGAAGAAGCTGCCCGATAGATGAGGTTGAGCAGTAGAAATGCTGCTTTATAGATTGGCCCAGTGGTGTGTTGATAACCCTTCCCCTTCCCCTCCCTTCAACATGTCGCTGGGCCTCTTTTTTGATTCGAAAAAGGCGTCCTGCCTTTTTCTTTTAATCGCTTCGGCGGCGCATGTCCGCCTTCGCTTACGAGCTCACGAAGTTCGCTCGCCGTACGTCCCTGTACGGGACGGGTGGCTTAATACACTCCGCAAAAGCTTACCTTTTCATCTCTTGTAACTTTCCCGTTTGGGTTTGTGTATCTCCTGTGGATAGTTGCCTGTTCGTTCTCTAACCTAGCGGCATGACAAAAACGGCGGATCAATCCTCCCATACACCGATGATGCAGCAGTACCTCTCCATAAAAGGGGAGTATGCCGATTGCCTTCTTTTTTACCGTATGGGCGACTTCTATGAGATGTTTTTTGATGATGCCGTTGAAGCATCGGAGATTCTTGATATTGCACTGACCAAGCGCGGCAAATCGAATGGTGATGACATTCCGATGGCCGGTGTGCCTTGGCATCAGGCTGATAACTATCTCTCCAAGCTGGTGGCTGCCGGGAAACGCGTGGCGATCTGTGAACAGATGGAAGCTCCTACCGGTGCAAAAGGACCGGTCAGGCGTGATGTGGTCCGTGTGGTGACACCGGGAACGATTACCGAGTCGGAGTTACTTAAGCAGGAGAAGAGTGCACCGCTCGTTGCGCTTTATAGGAACGGTGAGAGCTGGGGTATTGCCTCGCTTGATCTTGCCTCGGGTCACTGGAAGCTGTTTGAAGGAATTGGAGATGCGCAGCTTGATGAGCGGTTGGATGTACTGGCACCTGCAGAGTTGCTGGTTCAGAGCAGAAACGAGATCAAGCCTTCCTGCGGCACTTATCATCCGGGTGACTGGAGTTTCTCAACTGATGTCGCACGCGAACAACTTGATAAACACTACGGTATCAAAGACTGGCAGTCGTTGAACCTTGAACCGCATCCGCATGCCGCAGCTGCTGTCGGTGCGGTGCTTGTCTATCTCGGTCAGACCCAGAAGTGTGCCGTGGAAAATATGGCTGAACATCTGGCATTGCCGGTGTTTCATGAGACAACTCAGGGGATGCGAATCGATGCTCGTTCACGCAGAAATCTAGAGGTCTACACCTCCCTTGCCGGTGATCCGAAAGCAGGTCTGATTCATGTGCTTGATCATACGGTGACTCCGATGGGGGCACGCCTACTGCGCGATTGGATTGACCATCCGTTATCAGACATCAAAGCGATCAGCGAGCGTCAGGTTGCGGTTGAAAGCCTGTGCGATGATCGTGATACGTCAGCGGCATTGCGAGCAGGATTAAAGCATATCCGTGATATGGAACGGATGTTAACGCGGGTGGTGCTGAATCGTGCTGCACCGCGTGATTATCGTGGTCTGACCGAAAGCATGAATGCACTTCCCAGTCTTGCTCAGGCACTGGGTGAGAGGTCAGGTTTTTTCTCAACCATTCGCCCTTCACTGACTGGCCTGGAATCACTGGCAGAGCATCTGGATAGTGCCGTGGTTGAGACGCCTCCGGCAATGTTCCGCGATGGTGGTATCATTAAAGAGGGGTTTGATGCCGAGCTCGATCGGCTGCGCGGGCTTGCCAAGGATGCCGGTGACTGGCTCAAGGATTATGAGGCGAAGGAGCGGGAGCGTACCGGTCTTGCCAATTTGCGCGTCAAATACAACAAGGTGTTCGGCTACTTCATCGAGATTTCCAAGGCACAGGCCGCTGATGCACCACCTGAATATGTAAGAAAACAGACGCTGGTGAATGCCGAGCGTTTTATCACCGATGAGTTGCACACCTTCGAGGCTGAGATTCTCGGGGCTAAGGATGCGGCCATGGCTCGTGAGGATGGATTGATTGAATCACTGCGTCAGCAGGTCGCCTCGCATGCTCGCGCCATTCAAGGTGCGGCAAAAGCGGTTGCTACGCTCGATGTGCTCTGCTGCTTTGCCCATATCGCCATCCAGTTCCGTTATGTGCGACCTGAGGTGCATGCTGGCCGGGCTTTGAAGGTCGAAGGTGGACGACACCCTGTGGTTGAGCAGTGTCTCAAGGATGATCCCTTCGTTGCTAACGACACCGATATGGATATGAAGAGTCGTCGGTTCATGCTGCTGACGGGGCCGAATATGGGTGGTAAATCGACCTATATGCGCCAGGTGGCGTGGATCGTTTGGCTAGCACATACCGGCTGTTTTGTTCCTGCTGATTTTGCTCGTGTTCCATTAACCAAACGTCTCTTTACCCGTGTCGGTGCCGGTGATGAGCTGGCCTCTGGACGATCTACTTTTATGGTGGAGATGATGGAGACAGCCGCGATCCTCAATCAACTTGAACCACGCTCGCTGGTGATTGTTGATGAGATTGGCCGGGGTACCAGTACGTGGGATGGGTTGGCGATTGCGTGGGCTGTAGCTGAGAAGCTAATCGATGCCAAGGATGTGCTGACCCTCTTTGCCACCCATTATCACGAACTGACAGAGCTTCCCGATAATTTTGACATGTCCTTTAATGCCTCGGTGACGGTGCGAGAGTGGAATGGGCAGGTGATCTTTATGCATAAAGTGGTGGATGATGCTGCTGATCGCTCCTACGGCGTTTCGGTAGCCCAGTTGGCAGGTCTTCCCCCTGATGTGGTACGTCGTGCCCGCGAGCATTTGTTCCGACTGGAGCATGAATCTGAATTGCATGCAGAGCAGGGGCATCCCCAACTGGGGCTGTTCGCTGAGGCTGAACGACGCAGACAAGATGCTGAGCATGCGCGGCTGAATCGTCTGGCTGATGAGTTAAGTGCGATCAACGTTGATGAGTTGCGACCACTGGATGCCATGAATCTGATCGATCGATTGAAACGGGCCGCAGAAGGAAAAACAGATGAGTAATAATTCCCAGCAGTCAGTGATCGAGGCTAAGGCCACGCTTAAAGCTCTTTACGACCAGGTCGATGAGATGTTTCAGCATGGAGCCGAGGGTGATGTGCTGATGCACTACATGTGTACCGGCGTCGATAAGCTGCTAATTGACCTGTGGCAGGAGAAGGCACCGAATGCCAGTAAGATGGTCGACCTGGTGGCGGTGGGAGGTTATGGACGCGGCGAATTGGCACCGCAGTCGGATTGGGATGTCTGGTTTTTAGTTCCTGATCATTTGACCTCCGAACTTGAAGAGGAGGTGCAGGCCTTCCTCTATGCGTTGTGGGATCTCAATATCAAGCTTGGACACGCGGTTCGCTCGGTGAAAGAGACCATGGAACATGTGAAGGAGGATTGGGATTCGGCAACAGCAGCGCTGGAGTCGCGCCTACTCTCCGGTTCAGGTGTGCTCTACGAGAATGTGCAGAAGCGGTTGAAGGGCTTCTTTAAACGGCGGCGTAAGGCTTTTGTTGAAGCCAAGTTTGCAGAGCTGGAAGCGCGTCACGAACGTACCGGCGGCACCGCCTTTCTGATGGAGCCGGATATCAAAGAGGGACAGGGAGGTTTGCGTGATATTCAGGCGCTCTTCTGGATTGCCAAGGCATGGTATAGCTCGGATGTGGAGGAGCTGATTGATGATGAGATCATCTCCGAGATTGAGCATGAGCAGTTGATGGCAGCGCAGGTGTTTCTCTGGCGCTGTCGAGTTGGCTTGCATCTGGAGACCGGTCGTGCCGGTGATCGAATGGGTTTCGAGCAGCAAGCGGCCTTGACCGGAAAGCTGGGTTACAGCGAGGTGGGTACACGGCCTGCGGTCGAAGTTTTCATGAAAGAGTATTTCAGGCATGTAGGCCGCGTGGTTCGAATCACCAGTATGCTTCTACTTCATTTTCAGGAGCGTTTGCACCCGCAACTCTTTAAGCTTACACATAGTATCGGAGATGGATTCACTCTAGAGGGACAACGTGTCGGCATTGAGAATGATGAGGTCTTCAAACAAGATCCACTGCGGTTGCTGAGGGTCTTTCATGTGGCTCAGGAGGGGCAGCGCAGGCTCTCGAGCCGTGCACTGAGGCAGATTCGCGCCGATGTGTTGTTAATTGATGATGGCTTTCGAGCCAATCCCAAAGCACATCAAAGTTTTCTGGAGATTCTTCGCGATAAACGCAATGTCGCATGGGCTTTGAAAGAGATGAATGACACGGGTGTACTGGGGCGCTTCATTCCAGAATTCCGAGAGGTGGTCGGTCTTGGCCAGTTCAACCGCTATCACGCCTATACCGTGGATGAACATACGATCCGGGCCGTGGGTGAGGCGCGAAATATGTTCCATGAAGAACGAGAGATGCGATTGCCACTTGCGCATGAGGTGTGTCATAGCATCAATCGGCCGGAACTGCTCTATGTCGCCCTGATTTTTCACGATATTGCCAAGGGTGAGGCCGGAGACCATTCTGAAAATGGTGAGAAAATGGCCTATGTCTTCTGTAAACGGATCGGGCTGAGCAGGGATGCCACCGAGCTTGTCGGTTGGCTGGTGAAAGAGCATCTCAATATGGCTATTATCTCACAGCGCTCTGATCTCTCTGATCCGGAAGTAATTGGCGATTTCGCAGCCAAAATGGGTGATGTTGAGCGCCTCAACTATCTCTTTTTGTTGACTGTAGCCGATATTGCAGCGGTGGGTCCAAGTGTCTGGAATGACTGGAAAGGGTCACTCCTTCGTGAGCTCTATCAATCGACTCAGCGCGTATTAATGGGCGAAAACATGGAGGGTGGAGAAGTGCTTACTCGTCGTATCGAAACGCGATTGGAGAGTACTCTGGCGAAAGCTGGAAATGACCGCGCAGACATGGAAAAGATTCTCAAGGTATTGCCATGGCGCTGTGTGATGCAGTTCCCTCCACGTCAACTCTATGAGATGGGTAAGTTACTGCTCAATTCCAAGGGTGGTGATGATGTTGAACTGGTACCCGACCGTATCAACAGCGAGACGATGGTGGCGGTAGTGGCCAAGGCGCGACCGGGGATCTTCTCAGCCCTGACCGGCTGCATCGCCTCCGGCCACATCAATATCATGGCGGCTCAGGCCTATGAGCTTCTTGATGGCCGCGTACTTGATGTGTTTCATATTCAGAATGCGGAAGGTGATGTGGTCACCCAACAGGAGGATATGCTCCGCTTGAAGAACAGGATTGGCAAGTTGCTCAAAGATGATAATATGGCTGTAAGGCCTGCTATTCCGAAGGTACGTGAGTCACTGCTGATGCGTGAGGTGACGGTCTGTGTGAAGGAGTTGCCACATGCATCCAGTCGCCAGACTGCCATTGAGGTGACTGCTGCAAATCGTCCGGGCCTACTGGCCCAATTGTCGGATAAGATCACGGAATCGGGTATAGATATCCGAGGGGCCGCCATCTCGACATTCGGTGAGCGTGCGGTGGACGTCTTCTTTCTGCGCGGTAAGGAGTCGTGGGGTCTTTCGACAGATGAGATAGAGTTGCTATGCTCCAAATTGACCGATGTGGCAAAATTGCCGGAGGATAGATGAAGCTACTGCCGAGGCTGTTAAATCGTTTCCGCAAACCGGATGGATTTGTACTGGCCTTAGGCGGTGGTGGTGGCCGTGGTCTGGCGCACCTTGGGGTGCTGGAGGTGTTGGAGGAGCATAAGCTTCGCCCCGCCTCCATTGTTGGCACCAGTATCGGAGCGCTGTTCGGAGCGATGTATGCGCATACGCCTGATGCCAACCGAATTCGTAATCGTGTCATTCGCTATCTTAATTCAGAGAAATTTTCCCAACTGAATATCCCCTTAATTGATGGTGTTGAAATGGAGGATGCCACTTGGCTTTCACGGCTTGCCGCCGTTGCCCGCCAATCAATTCTCTACACCCGAGCTGCTACGGATATTGCAGTAGCGGATATCGATTCACTGATCGAAATGGTAAACGAGCTCTGTACAGCCGAAGATTTCACCGCGCTCAAGATTCCGATGCATGTCACCTCTGTGCAGTTTCCGACAGGCGAGTGCCATCTGATCTCTAAGGGCAATCTTAGCCGTGCTATTGCCGCCAGTATGGCGGTGCCCGGCGTCTTTGATCCGGTCGAGATTGATGGTGGCCGATTTGTCGATGGTGCGCTGGCCAGCGAAGTTCCTGCCAGAGAGGGGCGCATGGTGGCAGCCATGGGGCAGGTGGTCGTTGCTGTCAATGTCGGTTCACGCCCTGATCCAACCAATATTCCAACGCATCTGATCGGTATGATCGACTGGGCTACGCAGGTGAAGGCGCTCTACCTCAGGCAGTATGAGAAGCAGCATGCAGATGTGTTGATCGAACCGTTGGTTGGCTTTACGCAGTGGCATGACTTCAGTAATCCTGAGCAGGAAATTCAGCGTGGCCGCGATGCGGCGCTGGAGATGATGCCGCAACTGCTAAAGCTCCTCGGAAACGGTTAGGCGTGATAAATCAGGTTGATCGAGCCGTGGTGTTGGCTGCAGGGCTTGGCACAAGATTGAAGTGGTTAACTGCAGGTCAACCCAAGGCGATGATGGATGTGGCGGGTGAGCCGTCCATTGTACATGTCATTCGCAGATTGGCGGGGCAGGGCATATCTGACATTGCCATCAATGTGCACCATCATGCAGAGAAGCTCGTGGATTATCTCGGCGATGGTTCAAAATTTGGTGCACGTCTCTATTACAGCTATGAAGAGAAGCTGCTGGATTCCGGTGGCGGTGTGCGTAAGGCCATGGATCTGCTTCCGGAAAGTGGTTTGATTGCCGTTCACAATGCTGATGTGCTGGCCGATATTGATATTCAGCAGTTGGCAGCTGTTGCTGTTTCAGAGGGTGGATCGCTAGCGATGGTAAATAATCCACCTCACCATCCACTGGGTGACTTTGGTTTAAACGATGGCTTGATCGTAAATGACAAACATCCTAGTTATACCTATTCGGGTGTGTCGGTTTGGGATGGGAAGGTGTTCAGAGTTTTTGAAAGTGGTGAGATGTTTTCACTAACCCTGCCGATGCGGTTGGTGATGGATCAACTAAAGCTGACTGGAGCACTGCACCACGGAGAGTGGTTTGATATTGGTCGTCCACGTGACCTGATGCAGGCAAGGCTGGTAGCAAAAAGAAGGTAGGAAGTCAGGCTTGTTCTGTGGCTGCAGCCTGCTGATGAGGCAGATGAACATCTTCCACACTACCTGCATCCGGGTCGTTGAACAGTTCCATCGAAATAGTCTCTTCACTACGAGCTACAATAGTGGTCACTGTGGCATCGCCAGTGATGTTCACGGCGGTTCGAATCATGTCCATCAGGCGATCCACGCCCATAATCAATGCAATACCTTCAACAGGTAGACCAACCTGATTGAATACCATGGCAAGCATAATCAACCCAACACCCGGAACGCCTGCTGTACCGATGGAAGCGAGTACAGACATGCCGATCACTGTCAGATAACCGCCAAACGTCAGGTCGATACCGTAGACATTGGCAATAAACACAGTTGCCACACCCTGCATGATAGCTGTTCCATCCATGTTGATGGTGGCTCCGAACGGGACAATAAACGAGGCAGTGGAGTTATCAACACCGAGTCTTTTTTCCACTGTTCGCAGTGTGACAGGGATGGTGGCGTTAGAACTGGATGTGCTGAAGGCGAAAATCTGGGCTGTACGCATTTTACTTAAAAACTTCAGAGGGCTGACTCGGCCCAGTATCTTGAGTAGCAGCATCAGTGTGCCCGTTAAATGCAGTAGTAGCGCAGCCACAAGCACCATAATATAACTGAGCATTGGCAGGAGCATATCTATCCCCTGTAGAGAGAAGGTTTTGGCCATCAGGGCAAAGACACCAATCGGAGCAATATGCATCACGACATTGACCACTTCCATCATAACCATGTTCAACTTTTCAGCAGCACTGGCAATTGCTTCACCCGGTTTTCCGATCATTAGTATAGAGACAGAAAACAGAATGGTGAAAAAGATAATCTGAAGCATGTTACCCTCTGTATAGGCAGCGATGGGGTTACTGGGAATCAGATCAATAATCACCTGCGATAGTGGCGGTGCTTCAGGTGGTGTGAATGCAGGTGTTGCTGCCTGAGACATTTTGAAGCCTTCACCGGGTCCGATGATGGTTGCCAGTGAAATAGCTAAAGTGATGGCCAGTGCTGTTGTGATCATGAACAGAAGGAAGGCCTTGCCACCAACCCGACCCAGCTTAGAGATATCGCCCAGTCCACACACACCACATATCAGTGAGAAGGTGACCAGTGGAACAACCAGCATCTTTAACATGTTGATGAAAACAGAGCCGACGACATGAAACAGGCCGTTGACGAGATAATCCTGAATAAAGCGAATATCCTGAGCAAATGTGTTGATCAGACTGCCAACGATGAGGCCAATAATCATCCAGATTAAAATTTTGCTTGTCATGCCTGCTTTCTGTTTCATGGGTAGCCTCTCACCTTGTTTGAAGCCTCTATTGCAGCATAGATATGAAGATAGAACAATTTACTGAGTGGATGACTGTTTTTCAATCAACACGAATAAGACGGTAACTAACTGATAACTGGCGGGTTTCTTGCTTGTTGCCTACACTGATGCTGTTTGATTGTCTGGATGGGGGTAAGTGAAGATGAAAATGGATGATGACGGTACACAGAGCGGACTAAGGTTTAAGTTAAACACGCTTCTTTTCTGTACCGAGAATGGTGCAGGGAAATGGGTTAATATATTTATCCTGTTATTAATTGTTTTGGCAGTATTTGCCTCAATGGTTAATACCCTCCCTGAGTACAATGCTAAGTATGGTGCGCAGATCGGGCAATTCCAGCTCTATGTACTTTACGCCTTTGCCATTGAATATTTTTTGAGAATTTTCGCTGCCCGGAATGCAATTGACTACATTAAAAGTTTCAACGGCATCATCGACCTTATCACTATTCTCCCACTCTTTTTCGGCGCGAACTCGCATGTCATTATTCGCCTGTTAAGAGCAGTTCGAATTATCAGGATTGCGGTCTACTTTCCGGTGGTGCGCGCACTATTTGCTTCGCTTAAAGGGTCTATACAGGTGCTGCTGGGGGTGTTGGGAACGATTGGTCTTATCTCCATCACCATGGGTAACCTTGTCTATATCCTTGAGCCGGACACATTCAAAAATGCGTTTGAAGGAACATGGTGGTCTCTGGTGACCATGAGTACAGTGGGTTATGGTGATTTTGTTCCCCAAACACCGCTCGGACGTCTGATTGCTGCCGGGTTGATCATGTCGGGCATCTGTATGTTCGCGATGGTAACAGCGGTGGTGTCGGTTCGAGTT
>Ga0316192_10001843_pt1 | contig 15651 bp, 13 predicted proteins | sample MerIslwburrow_MG_FD_204931 | JGI IMG/M metagenome (GOLD analysis project Ga0316192, IMG submission 204931) | Coastal sediment microbial communities from Maine, United States - Merrow Island worm burrow | ecosystem: Environmental > Aquatic > Marine > Coastal > Sediment | place: USA: Maine...
GGAACAGCCGGCCTTGACACAGGCTGCTCAGGAGGTGATTAGTCTGCAACTTGAGTGCACTTCTCTGCCGCGCCGTTTTAGTACGCCGATGCAGGAGATCTGGGCCATGCAGCCGCGTCTGGCCAAGCGTTCGGGTAAACGTGCCTATCGTTTGTTGGAGCATCCCCGTTTTCGCGCCGCCTACGACTTTTTGTTGCTTCGCGCCGAGGCTGGCGAAGTGGATCAGGAACTGGCTGAGTGGTGGACTACCTTTCAGGAAGTCGATGATGAGCAGCGTAAGGAGATGGTGCGTAAATTGACGCCAAAACGGACACATCGCGGTGTCCGGCGGCCAAATAAAAGTAAATCATCAGATTAGATGTCTGCAGCACTGGTTATCTCTTATGTCGGCCTGGGTAGTAATCTGGAAAACCCTGTTGAACAGATTAAGACTGCATTGCGAGAGTTGAATGGCTTGCCGCAATGTCGTCTGTTGCAGCAATCAAGTCTTTATCAAAGTGCGCCGATGGGGCCGGCGAATCAGCCTGATTACATTAATGCGGTTGCTGCCCTGGAAACAAGTTTGAGCGCTGATGATCTGCTGTCAGCCTTGCAAGGTCTTGAGTTGTTACACCAAAGGCTTAGAAAGGAACGCTGGGGGCCGCGCACACTGGATCTTGATCTGCTGTTGTATGCTGATCAGACCTTTAATAGTGAACGCCTGATTGTGCCTCACCCTGGTTTGACTGAGCGTGATTTTGTCTTGCTGCCTTTGTTTGAGATTGCTCCGGCGCTGGTATTGCCGGATAAACAGGTCTTGGCTGATTTGGTAGGCGGATGTTCTGAAGCCAGTCTGCAACGTTTGGGTTGATTGATAATGAGTCAGGATAATCCCGGTTATATTGTTGTTGAAGGTCCGGTTGGGGTGGGTAAAACCAGTCTGGCCAGGCGTCTGGCAAAAAGTTTTAATACCGAACTGTTGTTGGAGGGGGCGGATGAAAATCCGTTTCTGCAACGCTTTTACAAAGATCCCAGGGCTGCCGCCTTGCCGACCCAGTTGTTCTTCCTGTTTCAGCGCGCCCAGCAGGTGCAGGCCTTGCGTCAGGGCGATATGTTTCGGCCGGTGCGGGTGGCGGATTTTCTGATTGAAAAAGACAGGTTGTTTGCGCAACTAACCCTCGACGATGACGAGCTGAAACTGTATGACCAGGTTTATCAGCATCTGGCCCTGGACGCGCCGCCGCCGGATCTGGTGATCTACCTGCAAGCACCGGTAAATGTGTTGCTGGAGCGGATTAATAAACGCAATCGTGATTATGAACAGCACATCGATGCTGATTATCTGCAACGGCTGGTGGATGCCTATGCCCGTTTTTTTCACCAATATAATGGCGCGCCGCTGCTGATTGTCAATGCCACTGAGATTAATCTGGTCGACAGTGAAATGGATTACAATGCCCTGCTGGAGCAGGTCGCCAAGGTTAACAGTGGTCGGCACTACTTCAACCCGTTGCCGTTTGAATTGACCAAGTAATGTAGGGTGTGCACCGCGCACCATTAAATCGAATCGAGCAAAAATGACTTGGTGCGCACGGCGCAGCCTACATTAGATAGAGAGAAGCCTATGACTACTCCCATAACCCTGAGCCGTTTGCGTGAGATGAAGGCGCAAGCTGAAAAGATTGTTTGTCTGACCGCCTACGATGCCAGTTTTGCTCGTCTGTTGGATGATGCTGGAGTTGATGTGATTCTGGTGGGTGATTCGCTGGGTATGGTGATCCAGGGGCACAAAACGACGGTGCCGGTGACCATGGAGGATATGGTCTATCACTGTCAGGCTGTCGCTAAAGGTAGTGAAAATACGTTGTTAATGGTGGATATGCCATTTATGGCCTGCCCGACGGTTGATCTGGCCTTGGTGAATGCCACCCGCCTGATGCAAGAGGGCGGTGCGCAGGTAGTCAAGCTGGAAGGCAGTGGTGTGCAGCTGGAGATTGTTACCGAGCTGGCACGCAGGAGTATCCCGGTCTGCGCCCATCTTGGTCTACAGCCGCAGAGTGTGCACAAGATTGGTGGTTATCGTGTCCAGGGACGTGATTCTGATGCAGCCAAGGCGATGCTGGAAAGTGCTTTGGCACTTGAGGCTGCGGGTGCCGATCTGCTGTTGCTCGAGTGTGTGCCTGAGGCCCTGGCGACAGCAATTACCAATGCGGTAACGGTTCCCGTAATCGGCATTGGCGCGGGTGTTAACTGCGATGGTCAGGTGCTGGTATTGCATGACATTCTCGGGGTGACGGCGGGTAAAGTACCTAAATTTAGTAAAAACTATATGCTTGGCGCAGAATCAATTGCTCAGGCCGTCGGCAGCTATGTAACCGAGGTCAGAGCTGGCAGCTTTCCCGATAAGGCGCACTGGTTTAGTTAATGTTGACCGTCGATTCGATTACTGAGCTCAGGCAGCAGGTCAGTGCCTGGCGTCAGCAGGGGCAGAAGATCGCCTTAGTACCAACCATGGGCAATCTACATGATGGCCATTTGAGGTTGGTGGAGCAGGCAAAACAGCACGCTGACAGGATAGTGGTCAGCATCTTTGTTAATCCGCTGCAGTTTGGCCAGGGTGAGGATTTTGATAGCTATCCGCGTACCCTGGCGGCGGACTCGGCAAAGCTGGAGCAGGTGGCGGCTGATTTATTGTTTGCACCGCCAGTGGAAGAGGTCTATCCCCGTGGTCATGGTGTGGCAACCCAGATCGAGGTGCCAGAGGTTTCAGAAGGTCTGTGTGCTGAATCGAGACCGGCTCTTTTTACCGGGGTGGCGACCGTGGTGGCCAAGCTGTTCAATATGGTGCAGCCGGATTGTGCACTGTTTGGTGAAAAGGATTATCAGCAGCTGCAGGTGATCCGGCGCATGGTTGCCGATCTTTGTTTCGCCGTTGAGATTATTGCTGTGCCAACCATGCGCGAGGCCGATGGTCTGGCGATGAGTTCGCGTAATGGCTACCTCAGCGTGGCTGAGCGTGAGATTGCGCCGCAGCTCTATCAAGCCTTACAGCTGGTGGCGCAGGGTTTGGCGCAGGGGCGACGTGATTATGCGGCCCTGGAGCAGGAAGGCGGTGAGTTTCTAGCCGCAGCCGGTTTTGTGCCTGAATATTTCAGTATTCGCCAGACTGATAGTTTGAAAGTGGCTAAGCAGGATATGGCTGAGGTGGTCATTCTGGCCGCCGCCAGACTGGGAAAAACCCGTCTAATCGACAACTTAGCCTGTTCATTGGTAGAATAAGCGCCATTTTTAGCGGCCGTGATATTGCTGGGCCGTGATCCGAAATTTTTAGTACAGGAGTTCAGTCTATGCAGCACATGATGCTGAAGACAAAATTGCATCGCGCCCGCGTTACCCATGCCGAGTTAGAGTATGAAGGTTCGTGCGCCATCGATAGTGATCTGCTAGATGCTGCCGGGATCCATGAGTATGAACAGATTCATATCTACGATATCAATAATGGTGAGCGTTTCTCTACTTACGCGATTCGTGCTGAGGCTGGTTCAGGCATTGTTTCCATCAATGGTGCGGCGGCGCGCAAGGCCAGTGTTAACGATCTGGTGATTATCTGCGCCTATGTCGGAATTGAGCAGAAGGCGCTGGCTGACTTCAAACCTAATTTGATTTATGTCGATCAGCAAAATCGGATCACGCGTACCTGTAGTAGCATCCCGGTACAGTTGGCTGGCTAGGTCGTGTAATCAAGACTTATTTCATCGGCGGTAAAACAGGAAAGGGGAGCTTAGCTCCCCTTTTTTACGTCTGAACTGTTGTTTTAGGCTGCTCAGCTTTTTTTGGCGACAGCCTTTTTCTTTGGTGCTGCTTTTTTCTTTGGTGCTGGTTTTTTCTCAGTATTCGGTTTTTTCTTCGGCGCTGCTTTTTTAGCGGTTGCTGGTTTTGTTGCTATCGCAGGAAGACAGTCTTCACGCCAGCCGCATGCCTGTTGATCGCAATTGCCGTTCACTGCGCTGCCGAAGCAGTCAAAATTGCCTTCCTGGCGTTGAATGGTGTGGATTAGCTGGGTCTTGTTCAGCTTGCCAGGTTTGATGCCGATGGCTCGCGCCAGCGTACGGATTTCTTCGGTTTTCATGGTGTTTCCTAAAATTGATTAAATATTCTGTTGTTCATTCGGCCTTTAGCCGGTGTTGCGCATGCCGGCAGCAATGGCGTTGATGGAGCGCAGCAATGGATCTAACCAAATATCGCGTTCTTCATCAGATAGTGTCTCATCGCGGTAGCGTTGCAGTAACGTGACCTGGATGCTGTTGAGCGAGTCCAGGTAGGGGTTACGGCGCGCCAGTGATAATGCCAGACTGGGGTTTTCATCCAGCAGGTGATCACTGTCGGTAACCTCAAGCACGGTGTCTATGGTGCGCAGATACTCCTCATTGATCAGTTCATAAACTGAATTGCAGCTGGTTTGATCCAGGCATAACTGGGAATATTGCTTGGCAATACGCATGTCGGCCTTGAACAGGGCCATCTGGGTGTTGCTTAGCAGGGCCCTGAAAAATGGCCACTGGCGATACATCTGCCGCAGGGTGGCAAGGCGCTCTTCATCGTCCTGTATCCACTCTTGCAGGGCGGTACCAATGCCATACCAGGCGGGCATGGTGTGGCGTGACTGAGCCCAGCCAAATACCCAGCCGATGGCGCGTACCGAGCTCTTGGAACGATCGCCTTTTTTACGATGTGAGGGGCGCGAGCCGATATTCATCAGGCCGATCTCATAGACGGGTGTGGCCTCATAGAAATAGTCCAGCAGGGCTGGTGTATTGTCTGTCAGATCGCGATAGGTTTTTTCACCATTTTTCACCAGCAGGTCAATGACATCGAGGAATTCCTCCTGGTCTGCGGGTGCCTGTTTGACGATGTACTGGCTGGCTTCGAGCAGACCGGTGGTACCCATGGTCAATTCATAGACAGCAGTTTCATTGTTACTGTATTTGGATGACAGCACTTCACCTTGTTCGGTGAATTTAATCTGACCAAAAACAGTGCCTGCTGGCTGTGACTTGATGGCTTCGTGGGTCGGGCCGCCGCCGCGACCAATGGTGCCACCGCGACCATGGAACAGGCGGCATTCGATATTATGTTTGCAGGCGATCTTGGTGATGCGGCGCTGCGCCAGATACAGCATCCAGCCAGAGGCGAGAATGCCGCCGTCTTTGCATGAATCTGAATAGCCGAGCATGACTTCCTGAATGTCGCCGGAAGTCTGTAGCAGGCGACGATAGACGGGATTGTCCAGCAGCAGCTCCATGACAGGCTCGATATGGGCCAGGTCTTCAATGGTTTCGAATAGTGGTGAGATCTCGATGTCGCAGCGCCAGTTTTCACCTTCGCAAGATATCAGTCCGGCCAGACGGGCCAGGAACATTACTTCCATTACGTGGCTGGCGGCATGGGTCATGGATATGACATAGGTGCCAAAGGCGCGTGAGCTGATCTCTTTGCGCATCTGCACCATAACATCGAGCACATCCAGAGTTTCGCGGTTGTCGTCGGATAGCTTGCTGCGGTCGATCTCTGGCATGTTGCTGCTGGTAATCAGTTCACTCAGGGTGGCCAGACGTTGTTGCTCGTCTAAATCATCGTAGCCGGTATTGCCATAGGCCTGGCTCAGAATTTCGCTGACAGCCATGCTGTGGCGAGTTGATTCCTGGCGTATGTCCAGGTTCATGAGAAAAAAGCCAAAGGTTTCGATCAGGCGAATCAGGTCGGTAAGCGCACCGTTGGCAATGGTGCTGTCACCATGGCTGATCAACGATTCTCGGATCAGATTCAGGTCGCCTAATAGTTCGGCTTCATCGTTGTAGGCATTGTCGATACTTTCATGAACGTCTTCACCGAGCAGATTTTTGATCTTGATCAGGTTGCGTTCGAGGCGATAACGCATCAGGAACAGCATACGCCGATATGGTTCGTTGCTGAAGCGACCTGTGTCGCCGTCGAGGGCGGCTTCGGCCAAATTATCGTAGTTGTTCAGGGCTTCGGAAAAGGCCGTGGTGGGGCGGCATAGCGAGCTGGACAGGGTTAGTATCCGGGTCAGTTTGCCAATTCGGTTCAGGTATTCCAGCAGTACGGAACGGCCTTGCAGGCGCAGGGCAAAGCGAGTGGTGTCCTGGGTAACAAACGGGTTGCCGTCGCGGTCACCGCCTATCCATGAGCCAAAGCGCAGAAAGCTGGGCACGGTTACTGCAGGGTTGCCACCGTAGGCTTTGGCAACGGCCTTTTCCAGGTTTCGGTAAGTTTGTGGTACGGCCTCAAACAGGCAGTCCTGAAAATAGCCAATGCCGGTGCGTATTTCGTCCTCGACTCGTGGTTTGCGGACACGGACTTCATCGGTCTTCCATAAAATCTGGATTTCAGCTTCAAGCTGCTCGATCAGTTCGGTGCGTTCCTGTTTGCTGAGACGGCTGTCATCCAGCTTTTCGCTGCTGACGAAGATACGACGCAGCGCTTCTTTCAGCATGCGGCGCTTGGCTTCAGTCGGATGCGCGGTAATGACCGGGTAGTAGCTGGTGTGGTCAAGGATGGTTTGCAGTTCTTCGCTGCTGATGTTTTGTTGTTTGAATTCGGTCAGGGTTTCATTGAACGAGCCAGGCCAGGCAGGGCCGTCACTAAAGCGGCAGAGGCGACGCCGGTGCTGGTGTTGAAAGGCCTCTTCGGCAATGTTTACCAGGCTGAAATAGAGGCTGAAGGCACGTACAACCTGAGTCAGCGTCTGTGGATCGAGCCGATTGATCAACAGGTTGAGTTGCTGGCGCTTTTTGAGGTCGTCAATAGAGCGCAGGCTGATATAGCCCTTACGTAGGGTTTCAACGGCGGCAAAGACCTGATCGCCAGCCTGGGCGCGGAGGATGTTGCCGAGCAGATTGCCGAACAGTTTGACTCGTGAGCGAAGCTTTTTATCCATAATTTCTTTCAAAAACAACTTGTTATTGCGGAGTTTGGTGTCGCACCGGATGCCCGGGGCGCCAAAGGCTGGTCATTATACACCGCCACAGGGAATTTATCTGTGCAGCCCCAGGCGGTGTAGTTTGGCTAGCGGTATTTACTGCGCAGTTGCTGCGCCGTTTGGTATAGCTCAAGGTAATGTTTGGCGCTCTGTTTCCAGCTAAAGTCTTGTTTCATCCCTGCTGTGATGATTTTTTTCCACAGCTGAGGCTGGCGGCGATAGATTGAGATTGCCCGTTCGCAGGCCTGCAGTAGCTCAATGGCGCTAGCGTGTTCAAAATGAAAGCCACTGGCCGTGCCCCGTTTGATGTTTTCGTCGCTGGCATCGATGACGGTATCAGCCAGCCCGCCGGTGTGGCGGACAATGGGGGCAGTGCCGTAGCGGAGGCTGTAGATTTGATTCAGGCCGCAGGGTTCAAAGCGGGACGGCATCAGAAACATGTCAGCGCCGGCCTCGATCTGGTGGGCCATCGCTTCGCTGAAACCGATGTGGGCAGCAATTTGTTCGGGATATTTGGCGGCAGCCGCTTCAAGTGAGGCCTGAAAGCCTTTATCGCCAGTGCCCAATACGACCATTTGAGCGCCCAGCTCTATCAATTGCGGAATAATATCCAGCACCAGGTCAATGCCTTTTTGTTCAACCAGTCTGCCTACCAGTCCCAGTAACGGTGTCTCTGCATTTTGTGGCAGGCCGAACTGTTTTTGCAGCTCGGCTTTGTTTTTGGCCTTGCCTTCCAGGTTGTGACTATCAAAATGATGTTTTAGCAGTGGGTCGGTGGCTGGATCCCACTGTTTGTAGTCGACGCCGTTGAGTACGCCTACCAGACGGTCGCCGCGATGGTTGAGCAGGCCGTCCAGGCCATAACCAAAGTGAGGGGTACGAATCTCCTCGGCGTAGGTCGGACTGACGGTAGTAATCATGTCAGCGAACACCAGGCCGCCTTTTATAAAAGAAAGGCCGCCGTGAAATTCCAGTCCCTGCATGCCCCAGAGGAAATGCGGTATTTTTAGGCTCTGAAAATTGGTGGCATCAAAATGACCGTGGTAGGCCAGATTGTGGATGGTGAATATAGTCGCCGGGCGATTGGGATGCGGTGATAACAGGGCTGGCACCAGACCGCTCTGCCAGTCGTTGCAATGGACGGTGTCCGGTTGCCAGTCAAGTCCGGCTTTGTTGAGGGCGACAGCGCTGACGACGCGGGAAAAGGTGGCGAAACGTTCGGCATTGTCGGCCCAGTCGTGGCCGTCAGGATCGGCATAGGGCCCGCCGGGGCGGTCGAAATGAGCGGGTGAATCAACCAGTAGTAGCTTGACGGTGGTGCCGGGAAGGCGACCTTCAAGCAGGCGGACGGTTTCAGGCACCCCTTCCATGTGGAAACTGACAAAACCTAGTTTTTCGGCCTTGCGCATGGCGTCACGATAGGCGGGCATGATGACACGAACATCATTGCGCAGTGTCTTGAGTGCTGCTGGCAGGCTGCCTGCTACATCGCCCAGACCGCCGGTTTTGACCAGTGGATAAGCTTCGCTGGTAACGAAAAGAATTTTGTTATTTGCCATGGGAGTCCGCTTGAGAAGTGTATTTATGTGCCGCTAGATTTGCTCAAGAATAACATGAGCCTTTTGAGCTTGTGAATGCTTTGTAAATAGTGGAAATGGAATCGGGTATGATGTGGCTTTTCTGTTTTGGGAATTAAGTTGTTGTTTGCTGGCTATAAAAGTTGTTCGCATGAGTGGGAGAGAGGCTAATGCCTGGTGGTGTTCAAGTGAGTAGTGATTTTGACTATTAACCCAAATCTCAAACGTCTTGTTTATGTGCGCCTGCTGGCAAACATCGCTGAGGTGGTGATGCTTGGCGTAGCTGTCTTTGGCCTAGCAATGCAGTTACCGTTGCTGTTGTTATCGATGGGTATCAGTGTGCATGTGCTGATCAATCTGTTTGCCTGGTGGCGGGTGCGAACCGGTGTTGCGGTTGGCGCCAAAGAGGTTTTGTCACAACTCTGTCTTGATGTGATGGTATTAACTTGTTTGCTTTATCTGACTGGCGGGGCGTCTAACCCTTTTGTTTCCCTGTTGCTGTTGCCGCTGGTGGTTGCCGCCACCATTTTGCCCAAAAGACAAGTCTGGAGCATGGCGCTGTTTGTGGTTATTGCCTATGGCTGGTTGATGTTTGATTACCATGCCATGTCTCAAATGGAGTCCCACGCAGGTTCACATGTGGAGGAGGATTTTAATTGGCATGTCACCGGTATGTGGTTTGGTTTTTTACTGGCGGTGGCGATGATCGTCTTTTTTGTGTTGCGCATGGCCGAGTCATTGCGAGAGCGTGACCGGGTGCTGGCCGAGGCGCGCGAGGCCGCATTGCGCGATGAGCGGCTAGTGGCGCTGGGAACATTGGCGGCTGGTGCGGCCCATGAACTGGGGACACCGCTCTCGACCATGGCGGTATTGACTCAGGAGCTGGAGCAGGAATATGAGCATGATCTGGATCTGCAGCAGCGACTGGCAATTTTGCGTCAGCAGGTGGATCGCTGCAAGGAGACCTTGTCGATGATTTCTGCCTCTTCCGGACAGCTGCGGGCTGAAGGTGGTGGCCGCATCGCCCTTGATCAGTTTCTGCAGACGGTGGTGGCTGACTGGCGTTCGATGCGGCCGGGAGCGCAGCTCGATTTTGATGTGGCGGGTGAGCAACCGGCACCTATTATTATTTCTGAAAAGGGTTTGTCTCAGGCCTTGATTACCTTTCTTGATAATGCGGCTGACTCGTCGCCTGATGCGGTAGAGATGCACTGCCGCTGGCAGGCCAGTCAATTACAGGTAGAGATAGCTGATCGTGGTGCCGGCATGCCGGACGAGTACCAGCAACAAGTAGGCAAGGTGCCATTTACCACCAAGGTCGAAGGGCAGGGGCTTGGTCTGTTGTTGGCGCACGCCATCATTCAGCGTCTCGATGGTCGTGTTGAAGTGAATGCCCGTTCTGGCGGCGGTACTAGCGTTAAACTGGAGCTGGATTTGAGTGGGTTGTTGGTGAATGATTGATAATAATGTGGCGCGGCTGCTGTTGGCCGATGATGATGAGGTGTTTGCTTCGGTGTTGGCGCGGGCATTGTCAAAGCGTGGTTTTGAGGTTGAGGTGGTTCATAATGTTGAGGCCGGTATCGCGCGGTGCAAAGACTGGTGGCCGGACTATGCGGTAATCGATCTGAATATGCCGGGTGCTTCCGGGTTGGCCCTGGTGGAACATATTTGCAGTCAGGATGAAGAAATTCGGGTGCTGGTATTGACCGGTTATGCTAGCATCGCCACCGCAGTGGAGGCGATCAAACTGGGAGCTATCCATTATCTGGCCAAGCCGGCTGATGCCGATGAGATCGTTGCCGGTCTGCACAAGATCAAGGGCGATGCCGAGGTGCCGGTGGGTGAGTCGCCGATGTCGGTGAAACGGCTGGAGTGGGAACATATTCAGAAGGTGCTGGCCGAAGTCGATGGCAATGTTTCCGAGGCGGCGCGACGTCTGAATATGCATCGCCGTACGTTACAGCGTAAGCTACAAAAAAGGCCGGTACAAAAATAGAATTCTGCGGCCCTGTTTGTATCAGGTTTTGTTGTTTGTGGACGACAAACAGCGGAAATATGGGCTGTACCAAAATCTAATTATTTGTCTGGCCGGATATGACCGGCTGGATTCGTTTTCGTTTTAAATATAAGCAAGGAGATTCATTATGCGCATGGCACTGATAGGTTTGGGAAAGATGGGCGGCAATATGGCGCGTCGTCTGTGCCGCGGTGGCATTGAGGTGGTTGGCTACAATCGTTCGCCTGAAATTGTGAATGCACTGGCCAGTGAAGAAGGCATGATTCCGGCGACGTCTTTGCGTGACGCGGTGGAAAAACTGGTTGCGCCACGAGTGGTGTGGCTGATGTTGCCATGCGGTGCGCCGACTGAAGATGGCATTGAAGATCTGCTTGAGATTCTGGAGCAGGGTGATGTAGTGGTTGATGGCGGCAACTCTAATTATCACGACAGTCAACGTCGTGGTGCGCTGTTGGCACAGCAGGGTATTGGTTATGTCGATTCAGGTACCTCGGGCGGTATCTGGGGACTGGATAACGGTTACTGCCTGATGGTAGGCGGAACCAAGGAAGCGGTTGCCCATGTCGAGCCGGCCCTGAAGGTGTTGGCGCCTGGCAATGGCGATGGACCTGAAAACGGCTGGGCCCATGTTGGTCCTGTTGGCGCCGGTCATTTTACCAAGATGGTTCACAATGGCATTGAGTACGGCATGATGCAAGCCATGGCTGAGGGCTTTGCCCTGATGAAAGGTAAAGAAGAGTTTAATCTCGATCTGGCCCAGATTTCCGAGTTATGGCGCCATAGTTCGGTGGTGCGTAGCTGGTTGCTGGATCTGACCGCCGATGCGTTGAAAGAAGATCAGCAGCTGAAGGATGTGGCGCCGTTTGTGCCTGATTCCGGTGAAGGTCGCTGGACCGTGATTGAATCTATTGACCAGGGTACTGCCGCACCGGTATTGAGTCTGGCGATGATGATGCGTTTTACCTCTCAGGATCAGGAAGGTTATGACTTTAAACTGTTGTCGATGATGCGTAATGCCTTTGGCGGCCATGCGGTGAAAAAGGCAGGCGAATAATGGCCAAGATGGATCCCTGCACCATTGTAATTTTTGGCGCTACCGGCAATCTGTCGCGGGTGAAGTTGATGCCGGCCCTGTATGAGCTGGAAAAGGGCGGTCGCCTGCTTGACGGTGTAACTATCGTGGCTTTTGGCCGCCGCCCCTGGAATCAGGAGGAGTGGCAGGCTGAAGTAATATCCATGCTGAATGAAAAGTATCCAAATGGTTATGACCAGGCCGCCTTTGAACGTTTCAGTGCCAGGCTTTGTTATTTTCAGGGTGACCTGGCTGAGGATGCCTCGTATAAGGCGTTAAACGAAAAAATATCGTCTGATCCGAATTGCAGTCCCAATGCCCAGTTCTACATGTCAATTCGCCCGGCCGAGTTTGGTATGGTGATAGATAAACTGGGTGAGCAAGGCCTGCTGAATCAGGCGCATGGCTGGCGTCGGGTGGTAATAGAAAAACCATTTGGTTATGACCTGCTCAGTGCTCAGGCATTGCAGACATCGCTGAAAAAACATCTTGAAGAGAGCCAGATTTATCGCATCGATCATTATCTGGGTAAATCCACGGTTAGAAATATTTTAGTATTTCGTTTTGCCAACCTGTTGCTGGAGCCGCTCTGGAATCGCAATTACATCGATCATGTGCAGATTACTCATTCCGAAACCATCGGCATTGGTAGTCGGGCTGACTACTACGATGGTGCCGGCGCTATGCGTGACATGATTCAAAGTCATCTGATGCAATTGTTTGCACTGGTGGCGATGGAACCTCCCGCAGGTATGGATGATGAGTCGCTGCGTGATGAAAAGGTTAAGGTGCTGAAGTCGGTGCGACCGATTCCGCAAAATGCAGTGCATGCCCATGCCTTCCGTGGCCAGTACACCGGCGGTCATGTGGATGGAAAATCTGTGCCTGGTTACCGTGAAGAAATGGATGTGCCTGAGGGTAGCACCACAGAGACCTATGCTGCGTTGAAACTGTATGTGGATAACTGGCGTTGGAAGGGCGTGCCTTTTTATCTGCGTACCGGCAAGCGTATGGCTGAGTCCAGTTCGGCAATCTGTATTCGTTTCAAACATCCGCCTCAGCACCTGTTTCGCAGTGCCAAGATAGATCGCCTGCAACCGAACTGGCTGCTGCTGGGGATTCAGCCCAACGACTGTTTAAAGATGGAAATCAACGTCAAGGAACACGGTACGGCCATGAAGACGCGTCTGATTAGTCTTGATGCCAGTTACCCGGATGATGATGTTAAGGCTGGCGACGCCTATGAAGATCTGTTGCTGGATGTGATGCGTGGCGACCATTCGCTGTTTCTGCGTTACGACGAGGTGGAATGGGCCTGGCGGGTGGTGGATCCTATCCTCAAAGTCTGGTCGATGGAACGTGATTTTATCAATACCTATCCGGCCGGCAGTTGGGGGCCTCGAGGTACCTATCGCCTGTTTGAGAATGATGATCAGTTTTGGCGTCATTCGCTCGGCATTGGTGGTAGTGATGTGGGTTCAGAGGTATTTTGATCTGACAGTGTTGTTGGCGTTAAACTACCGTTGATGTTGTATCTGGAAAATAAAAGAAGGATGTCGGGGCGTGATTGAATCAGCTGAATGGAAGGCCTTGCTGGCGCACAAGGAAGAGAACGAACATGTGCATATGCGTGACATGTTTGCCGAAGATCCGCAGCGTTTTGAACGTTACTCGATATTTTTCAACAATATACTGTTTGATTATTCCAAGAACCGTGTCACCGATGAAACCCTGAAACTGCTATTTGATCTGGCCCGTTTGCGTGATGTGAAGGGCTGGTCTCAGAAGATGTTTCATGGTGAGAAGATCAACTTCACTGAAGATCGTGCCGTGTTGCATATAGCGCTGCGTAATCGCAGCAACCGTCCTATCTTTGTTGATGGCCATAACGTCATGCCACAGGTCAATGCGGTGCTGAGCAAGATGCGCAAATTTTCCGAGGCCGTTCGTTCGGGCAAGTGGCTGGGTTATACCGGCAAGCGCATCACGGATGTGGTCAATATCGGTATTGGTGGTTCTGACCTGGGTCCAAAACTGGTCTGTGAGGCGCTCAAGCCTTATAGCGACTGGGCCATCCGGGCGCATTTTGTCTCTAACGTGGATGACACCCAGGTGGTGGAAACTCTGCGCGGCCTGAATCCGGAAACCACCTTGTTTATCGTTGCCTCCAAGACCTTTACTACCCAGGAGACCATTGTTAATGCTCGTTCCGCGCGTGATTGGTTATTGCATGATGCTCACGGTGATGAGGCGGCCGTGGCCAAACATTTTGTGGCCATCTCGACCAATGTGGAAAAGGTGACAGAGTTTGGCATTGACCCGCAAAATATGTTCGAGTTTTGGGACTGGGTCGGTGGTCGTTATTCGCTCTGGAGTGCCATCGGTCTATCTATCGCCTGTTACATCGGTATGGATAATTTTGAGCTGCTGTTACAGGGCGCGCATGAGATGGATGAACATTTTCTATCGGCACCAATGGAGCGCAATATCCCCATTATTATGGGTATGCTGGGGGTCTGGTATAACAACTTCTTTGATGCCGATAGTCATGCCATCTTTCCTTATGACCAGTATTTATACGAGTTACCGGCCTATTTCCAGCAGGGCGATATGGAGAGTAACGGCAAACAGACCAACCGTGATGGCAAGCCGGTTGACTGCTCCACCGGTCCAGTTATCTGGGGTAAGCCGGGTACCAATGGCCAGCACGCCTTTTTTCAGCTGCTGCATCAGGGTACCAAGCTGGTGCCGGCTGATTTTCTGGCGGCGGTAAAGGCGCAAAACCCCCTGGGTGAACATCATGCCATCCTGATCTCCAATTTTTTTGCCCAGACCGAAGCCTTGATGAAGGGCCGTACCCGGGAAGAGGTCAGGGAGGAGTTGGTGGCTGATGGTTATAGCGGTAATCGGCTTGAAGAGCTGGTGGAGCATAAACATTTTGAGGGCAATCGGCCTACCAATTCCATTTTGTTTAAACGCCTTGATCCCAAGGCCATGGGCTGTCTGGTGGCCATGTACGAACACAAAATCTTTGTCCAGGGCGTTATCTGGGGGATTAACTCCTTTGATCAGATGGGGGTTGAGTTGGGTAAACAGTTGGCGTCGACAATTCAGGCTGAACTCAGTGGTGATACTGAAATTACTGCGCATGACTCATCCACTAATGGTCTGATTAACTACTACAACAAACACCATCTACGCCCTTAGCCGGCTGTTTGGCATGGGGGCTAAATGTCCCCAATTTCCTGATTTCTAAAAAAAAGGTATAATTGCGCGCTTGTTCTAACTGACTGAAAAAACTGGAAAACGTGTTCCAGTTTGAATAGGTCGAAGATCTTAGCGGCTAAGTATCTCAAAGTGTCGCTCACACATGCCGCCCATGACAGGGCACAGAATTTATTGAAGAGGTTGGAGCCTAAATGACTCAGCAATCCCAGATCCCCGATATCGATGCCGTTGAAACTCAGGAATGGCTGGAAGCACTTGAAGCCGTGATTGAAAACGAAGGTGTTGACCGTGCCCATTTTCTGTTAGAGCAGATGATAGACAAGGCCCGCCGTACCGGCGCAAACCTGCCTTATTCAGCCAATACTGCTTATGTGAACACGATTCCCCCCCACATGGAGTCACCTATCCCGGGTGATCAGGCCATTGAGGATCGTATCCGTTCATATATCCGCTGGAATGCAATGGCAATGGTGGTCAAGGCCAATCGCAAATCCTCTGAACTGGGTGGCCACATTGCCACTTTCGCCTCAGCAGCTGTGTTATATGACGTCGGTTTTAACTATTTTTGGCGTGCACCTTCCCATGAGCATGGTGGTGATCTGATCTATTCTCAGGGCCATGCCTCGCCAGGTACCTATGCCCGTGCCTTTCTTGAGGGTCGCTTGACTGAAGAGCGGCTGGATAACTTCCGTCAGGAAGTGGATGGCAAGGGGTTGTCTTCTTACCCGCATCCGCATTTGATGCCTGACTTCTGGCAGTTCCCGACTGTATCTATGGG
>Ga0316192_10001844_pt1 | contig 15632 bp, 12 predicted proteins | sample MerIslwburrow_MG_FD_204931 | JGI IMG/M metagenome (GOLD analysis project Ga0316192, IMG submission 204931) | Coastal sediment microbial communities from Maine, United States - Merrow Island worm burrow | ecosystem: Environmental > Aquatic > Marine > Coastal > Sediment | place: USA: Maine...
GATGGATAGGCTTCCGGTGCCCGGCAACCGGCCAGCAGTAGGTGGTCGGTCCGCAGGACCGCCAGCAGATTAACTTCATCTTCGTCTGGATAGGCGAAGAAATGGACAACTTTGCCGCCGTTGGCGACGATATGCAGCGCCTGACTGCGAAAATCATCAAATGCCAGATGTGGTATGCGGTCCCGGGTTACCGCCTCGCCATTACCGATCTGTATAAAATCCGTGTTCATTAAAATCTCCCGCCAATGGAATTGACTGCTTGGATAATCGTTTGGTACAGCGAATCCGGAATCCAGATACAGAGTACCAGGGAGGTCAGTAGGAGTGCATACTGCGGCCATACCATTGTGGGTCTTTCCTCCATCCGTATCGTGGCCCGGACGTCGCTGAAGGAAATCTGCATGACATGGTTGGCAAATCCGGCGAAGATCACACACAGACTCAGGATAAAAATTCCCACAGCGATGTAGTGCCCGCTACGAAAGGCGCCGATGATGATAAAGAGTTCGCCGATGAAGATCCCGAAGGGTGGAAAACCGGAAATACCGGCAAACCCTCCGAAAAAGGCCACAAAGGTCTTCGGCATTCGCCCGGCAAGTTTCCCGGTTTCTTTGATCAGCCGGCTGCCGTAGCCCAGCAGAATGTTGCCGGATGACAGAAACAGGGATGATTTAATCAGGCTGTGATGGATGAGGCACAGTATGGCGCCATAGGCTCCCAGCCCGCCAATGCCGGTGCCGAAGGCGATAATGCCCATGTTTTCGATACTCGAATAAGCCAGCAGCCGTTTGTATTCGGTTTGCTTGAGAATAAAGGTTGCTGCTACCAGAATGGATATCAGTCCCAATACAATCAGAATCGTGCCTGAAAAATGCCCCAGACCGGCAGCATGCATGATTTTATTGGTTTTGAAAATTCCCAGGTAGGCACAGTTGAGCAATACACCGGACAACAGGGCTGAGGCCGGACTGGGGGCTTCACTGTGGGCGTCGGGCAGCCAGGTATGCATCGGCGCCAGGCCCATTTTGGTACCGTAGCCCACCAGAATGAACACAAATCCGGTTTTGAGCCACAGCGGATCCAGACGTCCGGCCTCTCCGGTCAGTGCGGAAAAAGCCACCGGCACATCGACACCGCCGATATCCATGGAGAGGGTAATCAGCACTGAACCCAGAAGGGCCAGGGCGATGCCCACCGAGCAGATCAACACGTACTTCCAGGTGGCCTCGAGGGTGGCTGCGGACCGATGTGTGTATATCAAAGGTGCACTGGCGAGCGTGGTGGCCTCGATGGCAATCCACATGACCATGATATGATCCGACAGGGTCACCATGGTCATGGTGGATAAAAACAGCAGCATCGATCCGGTAAAAACGCGTTCGGAGCGGATTTCAATTTTTTTGAGATATGTCGCGGTATAAATCGAAATCAGGAAAAAAAGCAGGGATATCACCAACAGCGACAGAAGGCCTTCGGGTGTGACGGAAAAATAAGTTTCGAACAGTGCTTCCGGCCGCCGGATCCATAGATAAAGGGATAATACCAGATGAATTACCCCGGTAATTACCAGCAGGGGTCGACCGGCTGTCCGTGGAAGAAAGAAAGCCATCACGCCGGTTAACAGCGGAATCAGAAAAACGATTTCAACCATGCAATACCTATTCCTTTAAAGTTCTGAGCAGCGCCGTATCGACATCATCAAACGCCTGGTTGATATTTTGCAGAATGATGGCCATGATCATCACGCCGGCCAGCACGTCAAGGAGGATACCGAATTCAACAATATGATGGGCACGGACCGAAAAACTGGTTCCCACCAGGTAGATCCCGTTTTCCATCATGATATAACCGAGAACCATGGCAATGGCATTGCGCCGGGCCATGAGCAGAAACATACCGGCCACCAGAAGCGTAATGGCCGTGGGCAGCAGCAGAGCATTACCACTGGCCTGGGGCAGATTGAACTTCGGGCTGACGAAGGTAGCCGCAACAATCAGGGCCAGACCGGCCAGCAGGGAAGCATGATACCCGACGATGGGTTCGACTTCCCGTCGGATGGCCACTTTTTTAATCGCCTGGTAGATGAACAGGGGAATGAGGATTCCCCGGATTATCAGGGTGACCAGGGTGAACACGACGCTTCCGGCGGTCAGATCGTGGCCGATGAACAACGGCACGATGGAGACAACCACCCCCTGGAAGGCCAGCACCTTGATCAGCATGGGTAGCCGACTTGAACCGAAGGAGATCAACACCGACAGGAGTACGAGGGCCAAAATGGTATCTACAGGTTGGATCATTTTAAAAACTCCAATGTGATGACGGTTGCGAAAAAAGCCAGTGCAAAAGATGTCAGGACAAACTGGGGCACCTTGTCCATGCGATAGCGGGCCATAACCGATTCCGTGACACCGACAGCCGTGTACACCAGACCGAGCACGATAAAAAATAGAACGGTGTCCGCCGCCGGGTGTCCCAGGGTGAACGGGCAGATCAAGCGGCTGATCAGGGTCGAATAGAAGAAAAGCTTGAAAAAAGAACCCAGCTCAATGAGCGCAAAATCCGGTCCGCTGTGATCCAGCACCATGACTTCATGGATCATGGTCAGTTCCAGGTGGGTGGCCGGGTCATCCACCGGGACCCGGGAACTTTCCGTCAGCAGCACAATAAAAAAAGCGATGGTCACAAACAGTAACGGCGGACCGGCGGCTTGCCAGAGTCCGAAAGGTTGGCCATCGGCAAAATAGGCGGCCAGGCTTAGCTCGCCGGTAAGGGTGTAAAACAAAATCAGGATCATGAACAGCGTGGCCTCACAAATAATCGGAAAGTATGCTTCCCGGGCGGCACCCATGCCTTCGAAGGGAGAGGCCGTGTCCATGGCGGCGGCAATGGTGAAAAATCGGCCCAGGCCCAGCAGGTACAGCAGCAGAATTACATCCCCGTTAAATGAAAATAGCGGCGGCTGCCCGGCGACGGGCAGGAACATCAGCACCACGGTCGCCGCGCACAGTGAGACCATGGGGCCCAGCTTAAAAATGAGGGTAGTGCTGGTGCTGTAGACCGATCCCTTTTGGAAAAGCTTAATCAGGGTGTAGTAATTGATCAGCAACGGCGATCCTTTGCGGCCGCCGAAAAACGCCTTGACTTTCAGGATCCACGCTGAATACAGCGGTGCCAGAAGCATGGCCAGGATTAGGAAAATAATGGATTTCATCATTCGTTTTTATCCCATATGAAACTTATCTTATGTGTATATGTCAGACCGAGTTAATCGCGGTTGAAAACCGCTCCCACCATAAAAAATAGCCCTTGTAAGACTACAAAGTTCCTTTCTCTATTAGACTGGCCGCTTTTCAGGCCAGCGGTGGTGCTCATATGAAACTCCGCCTGGCCTGAACAGTAAAAGTATTGAACGTTGAACATCCAACATCCAACGTCGAACGTCCAATGTGGATTCGCTTTGCTCAGTCTTTATTTTAAATAGACAGAATACATTATTCGATGTTGGACGTTCGATGTTCGATGTTCATCTTTTAGTCAACCCTGAACCTTGAGCCTTAAACCCTGAACCTCTCCCTATACAAAAAACAGCAGCACCACAATCGCCAACAGAATATAGCCGATATACAGGTGGATGTCTCCGTGCTGCAGCCATCGCAGTTTTTCAAATAGTGCCAAGACCGGTCGCACCACGACACTGCCCATATGCAGTTCGGCTATATCACTGACATGGCTGTGGTAATGGCTCTTTTGCGGGAAGCGATCGCGTACCTTCGAATGATTTTCGGTCAGCGGGGCGACCGGTCGGAAAAATTCCAGAATTGAAGCCGCATAGGAGGATCCGGTGTATTGCATTTTAACTGTTGGTCTTGTAAAACCGCAGCCCCAGGTGCCGGAGCGGGTCACTGTTTTGCCCCGGTACAATAATGTGCGCAACGCCACAATCAATAAAAATACAGCAAAGATAACTACCGCTGTCCGTGTAATATTGCCGGTCAGTTCGAAGAAGGGCATAAGGGGAATACCACCGTAGCCCAGTCCTAAAGATGCAACGGCCTTAACCGCCATGGCCATGAAAAAGGTTGGAAAGACACCAATCAAAACGCAGGCCGCCGCCAGAATCAGCATGGGAACGAGCATGGTCAGCCCCTTCTCATCCGTGTTCTCCGCAACCCGGCTGCGCGGCTCACCTTGAAAGACAACGCCCACGACCTTCGTGAAACAGGCCAGTGCCAGTCCCCCGATAATTGCCAGGCTGACAATGGCCAGCAGGCACATCGCAAAAGATGTTTTGTCCAGTGCCATCCCCTGAAAACTGCCCATGTAGACCAAAAACTCGCTCACAAAACCATTCAAGGGCGGAAGGCCGGAAATTGCCAAAGATCCGATCAGAAAGGCGGTTCCGGTAATTTTCATTCTTTTAATCAGTCCGCCCAAAAGATCGATGGTGCGTGTCCCGGTTTTGTGGAGCACCATGCCGGCACCCATGAACAAAAGAGATTTAAAGATCGCATGATTCAGCACATGCAGCAGGCCGCCGGCAAACCCCAGAATTGCCATGACCGGTTTATCTGCGGCGACCCCGATCATGCCGATGCCGATGCCGATCAAAATGATGCCGATATTTTCAACGCTGTGGTAAGCCAACAAACGTTTGAGATCATGTTGTCCCAGTGCATAGACCACACCCAGGATACCGGAAATGATGCCGGCAATCAAAACAAAATGGCCGAATATTGCTGTATGACTGTCCAACAGCACGTACATGCGGATGATTCCGTAGATGCCGGTCTTAATCATCACACCGGACATCACCGCTGAAATGTGGCTGGGTGCGGCCGGGTGAGCATGGGGCAGCCAGACGTGAAAGGGGAAGACACCGGCTTTGGAGCCAAAGCCGATAAATGCCAACACAAAAACGATGATCTTGACCGTTTCGGGCAGTGCCGCGGCATCTGCAAATCCGAAATTGCCGCTCTGGGCATAAATTAGGCCGAAGGCCGCTAGGATGAACATGGCCCCTACCTGGGTAAACACAAAATAGAGGTAACCGGCTTTGCGGTTTTCCTCGGCTTCGTAGTTGTAGACCACCAGAAAAAACGACGACAGGGACATGATTTCCCAGGAGACCATGAACGCGATCAGGTTGCCGGCGGCCACCACCAGCGCCATTGAGGCGGTCAAAAGACTGAAAAAGAAGTAGTTGCCGGCAGTGCGAAACGCTTTTTGGGGGTTGTCCATGTAGTGGTAGCTGTAAATGGCGGCAAGCAGGCAGACCGCGTAGATGGCGACCAGGAAAAATGCGGACAGGGCATCGATTTGAAAGGATAGCGAAAACGTGTTCAGATATTCAAAGGCCGCGGTATAAGGTCCCGGGCGGAAGAGTTTGGTGCCGGCGTCGACCAGTCCCAGAAGGCAACCGCCTGTGATAGCCAGAATGTTGATGATCTTCATCAGGGTGAATTGCCGCCAAAAGGTCAGGGATAAGAGGCTCCCGCAGAAGATTATCGCCAGCGATAGAAAAAAAAGATTCATACCTTCCCCTGTGGTTAGAAATATTGTTACGTTTTCCGGGTCTTTTAATTAATCGCAGAGTTCGCTGAGACCGCAGAGGTCATTGATTATTGAACGTTATAATTTCTCTGTGCACTCTGCGTACTCAGCGGTGAGTTATTTATATCTTAATCGTATTTATGAAATGGAGTATTTTCAATTAGGACCTATGTCCGTTTTTTTCGTTAACCCCCGGTGAGGACCGGCATGCCCATCAGGGGCCAGAGGAAAAACACGGCAAAACCGGTAACGATCATCAGTATGATGCTGGCCGGTATCCCATACAGAAAGAATTCTCCAGTCGAAAACTGACCGGAGTCATAGGCAATCGCATTGGGGGCCGCGCCCACCAGCAGCAAGAACGGCATGCCGGCGGTGACCAGGGCCGAAAACAGAATCACTTCGCCGGCGACGCCCAGATAGGGGGCGATAACCAGGGCTACCGGCAGGGATATGGCGATGGCCGCCACGTTCATAATAAAATTGGTCATCATCATAACAAAAAAAGCGATGCTCATCACGAACACGAACCAGTTGGCTTCCTGGAACATGACCAGCCAGTTGACTGCCATCCAGTTGGCGGCCCCGGTTTGCCACAGACAGTTGCCGATGCTCATGGCGCCGGCAAACAGCAATATAATGTTCCAGGGAATGGCTTCCAGATCATCGATGTCCATGATACCGGTGATAAAAAACAGGATGGTGGATATCAGGATGATGGCAGTTTTGTCGACCGGTTGTAAGGCTGGAATGAAGGAGCGCAATGACATGGTCACAATGCAGGCCCCGACGATGAGCGCCGCCTTGATTTCGTTGCGGGTCAGGGGTCCCAATTCGGCGTTCAATTGCCGGGCTTTATCCCTGAGTCCCGGGATGGCTGCTTTCTCAGGTTTGAAGAAAATCATGAAAAATCCCCAGAGGATGAATGTCATTATCCAGCCAATGGGGAACATATACCAGGTCAATTGAAAGAAGGTGATGTCAGCGCCGACGATGTCCTTGTAAAAGCCCAGCGCCACGGCACCCCGGGCAGCTCCCAGCAAGGTGACGATACTGCCGGCACCGGCAACATAGGCCATCCCAATGAAGAGTCCTTTACCGAACTTCGTTTTTTTATCACCTTCACCGTAGAGCGCATAAATCGATACCAGCAGAGGGTAAATGGTGGCCGCCACGGCGGTATGGGCCATGATGTGGGTCAATGCCGACGTGACGAGGAAGCATCCGAGATAAATCATGCTGGTTTTCTCGCCGACGATGACCAGCATTTTATACGCCAGACGTTTGGTCAATCCGGTCTTGGTGAATACCAGTCCGATCATGATCGAGGCAAAAATAAACATGACGGAAGGCACCATGAAATCCGTAAAGGCGTCCCTGGCCGGGCGTATCAGGAACATGGCCTGCAGAACTCCGATGGCCAGGCTGGTGATCCCGATGGGGACGACCTCGAAAACCCACCAGGTGCCGGCCAGTAAAAATACGGCGATGGCACCTTTGGCTTCCCGGCTCAGCGGGAAATTTTTGCCCATGGGATCGACGGCATCGGGCCAGGTCGGTGCCCAGTAAACCACCGCAAACAGGGCAAGACCTAAAAAAAGAAACCCCATCTTTTTCCAGTCGATACTTCTCGTTGCCGCAATATCACTACTCATTAATCCCTCCTCCTCCATCCTGTGCAACAGATCTATGATTTGGCTGAATATCCGTGAGATTCTTCAGGGCCTATTATGCAAAACACTCTTTCATCTTGTGAAACAAGGCGGCAAACACATCGGTCAGACGCAAGATGCCCACAATTTTCCCGCCACCGGTCACCAATAAAGATTGGTGGTGCCCCATGATGAACTGATGAATAGCGACATCCAGGGTTGCGTCTTCGGAGATATATTCGCCCTCGGTGGGTGTCGACATAAATATTTTGACATTCTGTTCGCCGGCTTTGCGACAGATATCATCCAGGGGGCTGGCAAAAAGCTGATAATCATTCAACATCGATTTCATGAAACTTTTGGTAAATCCAAATCGGTGTGATCCTTCTCCCTGGATCATGTCCCGGTACTTTGGTTCCAGGGCTTTAAGCGCATCCAGCTGGCTGACTTTGCCAATAACCTGACCGTCTTTATCCAATATCAGAATAGCCCGGTGGCGATAACGGGTGTGCTTGTCCTCGAATTTTTCCTGGGCCTCTTCCAGCGATAGAACGGCTTCGTAAAGGTTTGCGTCTTCGGTTACGGTTGCATACTCCGAAAGCGGCACCATTAACTCTTTTACGATGTATGATTTCACTGCTGCCTCCATATTTTGGGTAAAATTTCAGGACCATTTATCATAATTCGGCTCTATTGTACAGAATTTCTGAACATTGATTCCGCTTCAGCCTAATTAATGCTGTTGAGATGCAACAATGTATAAGAAATCAATATCTTTTAGTATATTGATCACAAGTTCTCTTTGACATTTGTATCGTTCCTTATATAGTTAGGACTTTATAAATCAGACTGGGGAGGGATAATATGAGGACCATAACGGTAGGGGAGTTGATGGTGCCGCTCGAAGAATATGCAACGGTTTCCAAGGAGGCAACTTTACGCGAGGCGCTCCTTGCTTTGGAAAAGGCTCAAATGACGCTTGACTCGTCCCGGCATAAGCATCGTGCCATATTGGTGCTGGATAAGAGCGGTAAAGTTGTGAGCAAAATAACCATGAAAAATATTCTAATTGCTCTTGAACCCAATTATGGAAAAATGGAAGGTACGGGGGTTCTGGAGCGATCAGGATATAGTCCGGATTTGATCCGATCAATGCTTGAAAATAGCGCACTTTGGACGGAACCTCTGCAGTTTTTCAGTGAACGAGCCGCCAAGCTGAAGGTGGGTGATTTAATTTATGCACCCTCGGAGGATGAGTACATTGATGAAAATGCAACTCTGGGTGAGGCCATCCACCAGCTGATTATGTATCCTTTTCTTTCTCTGCTTGTGACCAGCGGTGAAGCGGTCGTGGGAATATTGCGGCTGTCGGATGTTTTTACAAAAGTTTGTGACATAATCAAAGGCGATTGATGTTGAATCCGGTTTGTATTTGGGGGCAGACGAAATTTGATAGCGCACAAATGATATTTTAAGAGGAGTTATTGGATGGATACACATGGGGAAAAAACCGGAATATTCGCCAAGAAAGGACTGTGGATTGGGATTGGCGCCGGCCTTTTCATTTTGATCGCCTATATCTTGCCGACACCCCCATCACTTGTCGAGGTGATGGAAAAATACGGATATGTCCAAAAAATGATCGACTGGGAGATTGCCCACACCGCCAAGGAGGCTTCCGCAAAAACGATGATCGTACTGGGAATCGTTCCCCTGGCGGTGGTCTTTTTTGCCGTCGAGGCTCTCCCGATCGGCGTAACGGGCATCCTGATGCCGCTGATGGCTTACTTTTTCGGGCTGCTGCCCTTCAACATGATTGGAAAAACTTTTGCGGGGGATGCACCGATGTTCATGTTAGGCGTTTTTGCCCTGGGAGCGACGGTGGTAGAGGTCGGTTTCCATAAACGACTGGCCGTCTGGCTGCTGGGATGGACCAAAGGGTTCTGGATGCCCATGATCGTGCTGTGCCTCAGCATGTCAATCGTGGGTTCATTTATGTCGGCGCCTGCCATGTGTTCTTTTATGGTGCCGGTGATGATGGCGGTTTATTACGGATCGGTGAAAGCCGCCAGCCCGGAGGGGGAGGTGGTTCACGATCCGGCACTGGCCAAATACCTGCTTTTTTCCCTTTGCTTCGCCCTGAATATGGGTGGACCCGGCACCCCCTCGGCCGGTGGACGCAATGTGATCATGATGGGTTTCTTTACCGAATACGGCATACCGATCACCTATTCCGGTTGGATGCAATACGGCTGGCCTCTGGTGCCGCTCGGCAGCACCATGCTATTGCTCTATATGGCGACTTTTTTCAGTAAGAAGATAAAGACCCGGGACCTCACCCCCGGGCTGCAGCATATCAAGGAAGAGACGCGCCGAATGGGCAAAATGAAATATCCCGAGTATGTCACCGGCGGGACGCTTTTCCTCATCGTGGCCTTATGGATATTCGGCGGCGAAGCCACGGGACTGGGCGGCCCGGCGCTGCTGGCCCTGGTCATACCGGTATTGTTTAAGACCGTGAAATTTGAACAAATAATTGAGCGGATATCCTTTAACGCCTGGTTCATGTACTGCGGGGCGCTGACCCTGGGTGCGCTGCTTAAGGAAAGCGGCGGCGCCCTGTGGCTGGCGACAACCTTTCTGAACGCGCTTTCACAGGTCGGCATGGATAAAGGTTATGGGCTGTGGGTCGGCATGTCCGCTTTCTCCGGTCTGGTTACCAATTTTATGTCTGATGCCGCCACCGTTGCCCTTATCGGGCCCATTGTCGTCCCCATGGGGATCATGACCCAGGTTGCCGGCGAGCCCTGGGCCATCGGCATGGCTGTGGCATTGGCATCTTCATATGCCCATTTCCTGATCGTGGGATCTCCCGCCAATGCGCTGACATTTGCACTGGGGTTATATCCGGATACAAATAAGCGGGTCCTTGAAGCGGTTGATTTTGTAAAATACGGATTTGGGTTTTTTATCCTGTCCATGCTGCTGCTCTGGATAATTGGATTTCTGGTAGTCTACCCCATCGTTGGTTTTCCGGAGGGAATTCTTGAGCAGGCAACCAAGGTGCTTGAAACTGCCACCAGGTAGAGCGTTTGTCAGAATAACGTTCCAATATCGGCGGTATTCCAGCCTTTTTTGGATTCTAAATAACGTCTATGGCTTGATCCAAACGCTCTAATAAGTGGAAACAATCGGGTTTCGGGCTTCGCGTTGCGGGTTTCGGGTTGCGCGTTGCGGGTTACGGGTAACGGGTAAAAAGGGCATAGAGCATGGGGCATAGCGCATAGAGTAAGATATCGCTCATTGGGAGATGCAGAAGGAGCGAAGAGATTGCGGGTAAATATGGTTGATTGAGTTGACAGGGTTGAAAAAGTTGATTGAGTAAAAATAAAATCTGACATCTGTCTTCCAATCATTCCGAATTCCCACTTCTGACTTCAATCTTTTATCATCTGACCTCTGTTTTCTGTCCTCTGATAAAAGTTGCGGGTTGCGGGTTATGAGGCACGTGGTAAAGGTTTCGTGCTTAGAATTAAAGGTTTATGGTTTCGAAATTTTTTGCTTTCGGGCTTTGGCGTCTTTGATCTTTTGGGTTAGGAGGTTCAAATCGGCCGGTTTTTCGATGACATCCAAGGCGCCAAGCTTTATGGCTTCGCTGCATTTGTCCGCCGTTACGTCACCGGTAAGCAGGATGATTGGTACGTCGGGTCTGGTCTCTCTAAACAGTTTTAACGCTTTAAATCCGTCCATTTCCGGCATCATCAAATCCATGATGACGGCATCATAGTCTTTTTTTAATACCATTTTGAGGGCTTTCTCGGCCGAAGTGGTGGTGGATACGTCCATGCTCCGGGCGCTCATGCGCTCAGCCATGATATCTAAAAAATCCTTTTCGTCATCAACAATTAAAACCTTGGTGGGCATTAAATTACTCCAATGTTTTTAGATAATCGCAGCACAACCTCTTCACGTTCGGGTTCTGTCGTCAAAGCGGCCGTCAGCAAAGCGAGCAGGTTCTTCTCACGATCAGAAGGAAAAGTTTCCAACAACGCCGCAGAAAGACCTGCCAGCCGCCGGAATCGAATTCGAACGCCGTTTTCGGTTTCTTGGACGACAAGCTCAACCCGTTTTTCATCTCCGCTGGCGGACATGGAGAACTCCAGGCATAGCCAGAGAAGGTTCATCAGATAAAAAGGGGCTGTCGTGATTTTCAGCGGACTTGCCGGTAGTCGCAGCTCCACCTTAACAGCTCGCATGGCGGCGAACCTGGCAGTCAAGGCCATGAACAATTCGATGATTTCATCCAGCTCAACAGTTGCGATGGTGTCATCAATAGTGTGAGCGAGGCGATTCATGTTTTTTGTTATCTCATCCGCCCGGCTGACCTGGTTCATCACCGTTGACGCCATCTTTTTTAGCCGAGCCGGATCAAGCGGCATTCCTTCCTCAGCCATTATACTATAGTCTTCCAGGAGGCCGGCATTTTCATTGACAATCGCCAGCACATTTTTTATTTCGTGGGAAATAGACGCCGATATCCTGCCAAAGAACTGCAGCCCCGTCTCTGCGATAATATCCGGTTTAACACCCATACCGTCCCTGTTCTGTTTAAAGATTGTTATTTGTGTTTTTGGTATGAAATCCGTGTAAGCAATCTGCTCCTTCCAGAATTTATTAGATCAATCTACGACGATGCCTCAGGCCTTACCAGAGGGATGCTGATATCAAAACAGGTTTCCTGGCCGGGGCGACTCTGAACGCTGATCGTTCCGCCGATTTCCTGCACTAGGGCATGGGTGACCGCCAGGCCCAGACCGGTTCCGCTGTGCCCGGTTTTCGCATAATAAAACGGTTCAAAAATGTGCTTCAGGTCCGACTCCGGGATGCCGCGACCGTTATCGGTAAACGAAACCGAAATATAATCCTCATTCTTTCGCGTGGCCGTAATCTCCAGATGACCACCGTCGCTCATGGCCCCGATGGCGCTGTTAAACAAATTGAAAAAAACCTGCTCCATTTTGCCGCGATCACTCTCAAACGGCGGAATGTCCGCCGATACCGTTATTCCCACCGTTATCGATCTGAGTTCAGCCTCTTTGTCTAGAACGTTTTTGACCTCATAGATAATTTCGTTTAGGTCGATGATCTGGACGCTCAGATTGAGATGACGCGTGAAATTCAACAGATCCCGGGTAACTTTTGCGCAGCGCTGCACCGTGGAAATCACCGAATCCACCAGGTCGATGAGTTTGGGATCTTTGGCGTAGGTCTCGGTCAACGTGAATATATCTTTGATGTGCCCGGCCTTTTCGTTAATGATGGCCAGGGGGTTGTTGATTTCATGGGCCACCCCGGACGCCAGACGTCCCAGGGAGACCATCTTGTTGGCGTATTCCACCTGATGCAACGTGTCGACTCTCTCCTGGTCGGCTAAGTGGATCTGATTGACCAGATGGGTGGCCACCCCGAGCGTAACCAGCAGGATCATAATGATGCTGGCCGCCAGGATTCCCGTAAATGCCCAGGTCGTTTTGTACCAGGGCTGAATGTGTTCGCCTTGTTCTTGGATCATCATCAGAATATAAGGGGTGTCCGGTATATGGGCATAACCGATGACGATTCGATCTTTTTTATCATTGGTGCTTTCAAAAACCCGCACCCTGGAAGCGTATTCCGGAACCGCCAGCGAAATTTTATTAAAGACCGGTCCATAATAACGGGAAGGCGTCTGCAGCACACCATCGCGGTTGATAATATAAAGATCTCCCTTGGCGCCCACCTCAATTTGGGCAATGGATTCCAAGAGCTGTTCCGGCTTGAGAACCGCATGCAGCACGAAAAAGGAGCCGTCCGCCAATTCGCGCTTAACCGCGAAATCAACATGGGGTTCGTTGCGCGCTCTCGTGACCAATTCACTGATATAGGCACCACGGTTGAGGACTTCACGAAACCAGGGTAGCTGGTTGTAGTCCAGGCCTTCCATGTGATGCCGGCCGGCATGGGATATCTGTCTCCCGCTGCTGTCGATAACACCCAAATCGATGAAGCCGCCAAACCGATTATTGAGGTTCTCCAGAATGTCGGCAAGGCGGGCAGGGTCCTTCAAGGTTTCCAGCCTATGGTCATGGGCAATAAAATCCAACACCGATCGACGTTCCGTCCAAAACATGGAAACCGATTGCCTGGAATTCGAAATCAACTGGGAGGTACGAAGCACCAGTTCCGACTCGATGGTTTCCATGGTAAGCCGGTATCCGGATAAAGCCCAGATGATCAAGGGCACCAGCGCTACCGTTGCCGTCACCAAAATTGCCCGCTTCCAAATCCGCAGAAAGTCAAAGTGGTGTTTATACGGTCCGGCGGAGACATCTTTGTGATCCAGAAAACCGGGTTTTAGTCTTTTTAGTATCGACATCTACTTGGCTTTCTTCTGCCGAATCTTTTCGTTGGCTTTTTGAATCGTTTGACTGAGCACATGAATGTCCAGAGGTTTTTGCAGGTAGGCAAATGCGCCCAGCTCCATACATAACTGCCGGTCCTCTTCGTGACCGTGTCCGGTGAGAATGATGACCTCGATCTCGGGGCGTGTCTCTTTTACTTTCCGCAAAACCTCTAACCCATCAACGCCAGGCATTTTAAGATCGACAATGATGACCTCCGGTTCGTCTTCTTGGATCAAGTTAAGGGCCGACTCGCCGTCATAGGCGACCGCCGAGCCCATATCCCGCATTATCAACCGTTCGGACAGCGTTTGAACGAATTCGCGTTCGTCGTCCACCAGCAGCACTTTGGACGGCATTTCAAAGTCGTGCTTACGATAGATATCGGTTTTGTGAAAATCTTTGCCGATCTTCGTTTCCACCGATTTAACTCCGGCAATCGGTGCGGCGATTGATTTGAGTTCTTCCTGGAGCCGGTTGAGCCTGAGAACATGTTTGTTGATGGTCAGCGTAATGGCGCCGTTTTTAGCACAAACTTCCACGGTGTGCCCCTGTTGAGCCAGGGCGGCCTCTGTTTCAGCCGCCAGCCGGAAATCCTCCAACGCCTGCTTTGATTCGGCTGTCTGCTGGATGATGTCCTTGCCGGCATGGTCTGTTATCAGGTCAGCTGCATCCTGCACCGACATTTTATCAACCGGAATGACAATATCATAGAGCGCGGGGTCCCAGGGATCAATGTTGCCCAAAAGAAAATCAATCCAGAATGAACAATCTTCTTCGTGCCTTTGAACAAGCTTGGCGGCTTCTTTTTCCGATATACCCTGCTGTTTTGCTGCCGTCGCAGTTCGGTACTTTTGGGGTGCAATCAAACACACCCTGAGGGTATGGCTGACGGTTGCGGGGATAAGCTGACCGGAAAAGTTATTGATTAACGTATTGTCGGTGGCGATCAAATCGGCAACCGCGAGTTTGATATAGGCCAGGGAGCGCTCTTTTTCAAGGGTGAATTTATTGAAAACCGAGGTTTTGGACGAAAAGGCCCGCTTGAGCTTACCTTCCGCCAGGGTTGAGCGCCGGCTTGCTTCGGCCACGATTTCATCATCGCTAATCTGCCTGTATCCTGTGCGGGCAATCACCTCCTCAATCACTATGCCTTCCTGACAGAAACCGCCGCTGAATATACTAATGATCGGCATTTAATTCTCCCTTGTTTGAGGTGATCGGGTAATGCGACAGACCGTCGTCAATGGACAATCTTTTTCTTCTCCGGCCCTGTGGGTGATGATGTGCACCGCATTGATGGCGTCTTCGATGGCAGGGTAGATATGATCCTCGCCGATTTTTACGATCAAATGGGTGCGTCTGAGCACTTTCATGACAGATCGGTTCACACCGCTCAGCGAAATGTCAATTCCGGCACTTCTGACCCGGTCCACGGTCAAAGATAGCGCCTCTTCGCCGGATGAGTCAATATCATTAATGCTGCCGGCTGAGATGATAATGTGTTTGAGATCCTTTTTCGTCCGCCGACGATTTCTGATCTGATCTTCCAGGTAGCTGGCATTGGCGAAAAATAATGGCCCATCGAAGCGAACCACGTCGATATACCTGCACTCCTGTAAACCGCTGGCGACGGCGTCATGAAGGGTGCGGTCGACGTCCAGGGACAGATCGACAACTTTAGGGCGCATGCTTTTATAAAGAAAGATGAGAATGGACAGGCCGGCGCCAATCATGATGCCCCGGTCCAGATGAGGTGCGAATGCAAGGGTAAACATAAAGGTGATGATGGAGATCGCACCATCGTACCACTGGGCCTGCCAGGCATGGATAAAGCCTTTGACATTTATCAGTCCCAGAACTGCGATCATGATAATTGCCGCCAATACCGATTGAGGCAGATGGTAGAAAAGCGGTGTAAAAACCAATAACACCGCCACCACGGTCAGACTGGTGAAGACACTGGATAAACCGGAGACAGCTCCGG
>Ga0316192_10001845_pt1 | contig 15626 bp, 7 predicted proteins | sample MerIslwburrow_MG_FD_204931 | JGI IMG/M metagenome (GOLD analysis project Ga0316192, IMG submission 204931) | Coastal sediment microbial communities from Maine, United States - Merrow Island worm burrow | ecosystem: Environmental > Aquatic > Marine > Coastal > Sediment | place: USA: Maine...
ACGGGGATACCACCATCGGGCTGCGCCAGGAAGGCGTTATCCGGATGGAGATGAGCGTGGGTGATGCCGGAATATTCGATTTTCTGGATGAAGACATGGCCGGCGCAGGCGATCTGCCGCCGGTGTTGGATGAAGAAAGCGAATCCAGGGTGATGTTCTGGCTTCGCGGTTTCCGTCAGGATCAAACTGGCGTTGGTTTGATCAGGCACGTTGGCATTAACAGCGTTGAAAGCGTGCAAGCGGTAAGCGCAAGGCCTGAGTACCTGGGGACGGGCAACGCCCAGCCGGATCAACTTTATCGCCTGCATCACGCTCCGGTCATCGCCGACAGTTTAGAGTTAGAGGTGGAAATGCCAGCAGGATGGCAACTTTGGCAGGAGGTCGATGGCTTTCATGCGAGCCACCCCGACGACCTGCACTATGTCGTTGATCGGGTCGCTGGCACCGTCCAGCTCGGTTCCAGGAAAGTCCCGCAGATTGGACAACGCATTCGTGCCCGGCGCTATCGTTACGGCGGTGGTCGTGCTGGCAACGTTGCTGCCGAAGCGATCAACAAGGCGGCAGCCGTAGGCAACGTTAAGGTGCTCAATCCGCTGGCGGCGAAAGGGGGCTCTGATGATGAAACCATCGAAGTCGCGCTTAGAAGAATTCCAGGTGAAATCCGCCGCCGCGACCGGGCGGTAACGCCGGGAGATTTTCAGGAGCTGGCGCTGATGACGCCGGGCGCCGATATCGGCCGCGCCAATACCATAGAGCTGTTTCGTCCAAAAACACGTGAAATCCAGGCCGCAGGCGTGGTCTCGGTTGTGGTTTGGCCCAACCAGGATCCACGCCATCCAAATGCACCGCTGCCAACCCGTACACAACTGCGTCAGGTCTGTCACTGGCTGGACCAAAGACGGTTAGTGACTACCGAAGTGTATGTGATTCCGCCCGTTTACCGTCCGGTGGCAGTGGCAGTCGGTGTGGAGATAAAACCCGGATACGCGATCGACGCAGTCAGAAACTGGGTCGAGTTAGTGCTGCGCCAGTATCTCGCACCGCTGCCGCCGTTCGGTCCTGAGGGCGGTGGCTGGCCGCTGGGCAGGGAGATCATCGCCGCGGAGTTGGAGGCGGCAGCGTTGCAGGTTGAAGGCGTGGAGTTTCTTCGCGGTCTGGGGTTGGCGCGTTACGACGCCGGAACTGAAGACTGGATCAATGGAGATGTGACTCTGGAGGTGGACGAAGTGCCGGAGCTTAAGGAAATCACTGTGGTTGAAGGTCCGCCACTGGAGCCTGGAGTCGTCATTGGCGCGCCACCGGTCGACGCTACGCCGGTCCCGGTCCCGGTTGAAGTGGACGAGTGCTAATGGCCACCGCTTATCCATTCGCCGCGATTCAATCCACCGACCAGTGGCGCCGTGTGGCCCATGACAACACTCGGCTGTTGACGGAAACACCCGGGTTCTCGTTGAAGATTAAGGAGACGGTCAGCGAGCGGAGGCTGGAGTCGTGTAATGCCGCTCACCAGCCTTTGGCTGCAGACCCCTGGTGCCGGTTGTATCGATTGAATATCGAGACCGGGCAAATCACCCGTTGGCGGTGGTCCGCCATTCAGCAGGGCGGCGCGGTCGAAAAAGACAGCGTCAACGTGCTAGAAGATCCCGCCGGCGCTCCCGGAGAATTTGACTGGGCGGCTGATCAGCTATCGGTATTGAACAAACCAGGGGGGATGGCGATTGACAGCGGTGGCCACCTGTTTATCGCCGAAACCGGCAGTGATCGGATTCATATCTTTGATCTGGTCGACCGCCGCCTGTTACGCTGCGTGGTTCTGCCTACCGGCAGCCGGCCCGCGGCCATGGCCAGCGGCGGTGATGAGGTTTTTGTCGTGGTCACAGCCGGTGTGCTCCGTCTGAGCGCTTTGGCTGACCCGGTGGCGGTGAAGCTGTCGCCGGAGATTGCCCAAATCAATCGAATTGCCGCCATCGAGGATGAGCTGGTCGGATTGGTCGAGGCCGACACTGCAGACGCACGCATCGTGTCGTTGACTCGAGGTATTAAATCCTTCACCCAACCGTTTACCACCGATCTCACATTCATCGACAACCAACACCTGGTTGTCGCCCGCGGCTGCGATCGCGATTTTATCCAGTACAGATATCTACCCTTGAATTGGCAAGATCGCCCGCTTGAAATCAAAAGGTTCCGGGCGAAGGCATATGACGGTCGCGGCATCGTCGCCACTAACGACGGCAGGATCGGTTACTTCTCCAGTAAAGGTTTTAAAACGGCGTTGCGTATCAAGCCTCGCTATGAAACACGCGGGAGTGTAGTCACTTTTGCCCTGGACAGCGGCGTGTTTCAAAACCAGTGGGGGATCGCCTATGTCGACGCCTGTGTGCCTGTGCGTTGTGGTGTTCGAGTGAATTTCCACGCCAGCGACGAACTACCCGAATTTCATCTGTTTAGTCGAATCAAGGCGTTTAACGATAATGGGTTTGGCGAGCTGCTGCACGAAGAGCTGTCGCCGACGATGCCCGAGCAGCGCTGGATCACGGATCTCGATGCTGCGTCCGGGTTTCGTCTCTACCGCCGCGGCAACGATGACGAACTGGTTTGGGATGAGGCTACTGAAGGAGGTGTGGCAACTTATGAGTGTCCGGTACACGCCGGTCCCGGTCGTTATCTTTGGCTGACCCTTGAGTTGACGGGAAGCGGTAAACAAACGCCCACTATCAACACGCTTCGAGTACAAAAACACGGCCACGATTTACTCGCGCATTTGCCCAAACTCTATTCTCGAGATGCCCGTGTCAATTCATTCCTGAAACGCTACCTGGCCATGCCGGATAATCTTCTAAGCTATTTCGATACCGCTTCCTTTATGCGCCATGCCTTATTGGATCCTTGCTCTTCCCCCAGGGAAATGTTGCCCTGGTTGGCGGGTTTTGTCGGCCTGGTTCTGGATGAGCGTTTTAACGAAGCGGTGCGCAGACGTTTGATCGAGGGAGCGGTGTGGCTGTTTCGTTTTCGTGGCACCGTGGAGGGCCTGAAAACGTTTCTGCAAATCTATCTGGACGTACAAGTCGTTATTATTGAATATTTCAAGGTTCGCGGTTTGGGCGGCGCCCTGGTCGGGGCGGAACATCCCGAACAGGGCAATGCCGTTCTGGGTGCGGGCTACCGGGTCGGCCTGGCGTTGGGATCGGAGTCCTCTCTCGTTGGCGGCGATGACATTCAATTCGAATCCCCGGGCGACGAGCGTCACGCCCACCGTTTCAGTGTATTGATTCCGGCGCTGCTAACCAGCGAACAATTGGACGTCGTGAATCATATTATTGCCCGGCACCGGCCGGCCCACACCTTGTTTGATGTCTGTACGGTGGAGGCAGGCATGCGCATTGGTCGCGGCCTGCACTTAGAGCTCACCTCGATTATCGGACACAGTGGTGGTTTTCTTCCGCTTCAGGTTGACGGCTCAACCCTTGGCCGCGGCAGCATCGCCGGTTCGGCGCCTTTGGCCAGTACGGTAAGCGGCGGCCGACTCGATATCAATGCGAGATTGGGCTAGTGAATAATTTGCTTAAAATCGAAGACTGCTTCAATCGTTATCATATCCGGGACGGTGATGTTGAGCGTTTATCCGCCCTCGAAAAAACCCGACGAACGGTGTACGAGCGAGCGCTGGACGAAGCAGTAGAGTCGTTGAATCTAGCACCTGAAAAACTTGTCTGCATTCGGGAGATACATCTAGCCGTTAGTTTGAACCTGTCGCGTTCGACCCACAGTCAGGCGGGAACCTGGAGTGAATGTATCGCGCAGGAAATACGGCGCTTGCTAACACAAGGTGATGCCGGTTCGGTGCTGCAATTTCAGTCAAGAGGACATGCATGGATTGAATGCAGCAAGTCCGTGGTCGCGGGAGACTTGTCGGCATCCTGGGCTTGGCAGCAAATCGGGCTGCTTGGTTACGACCTTGTCGATTCACCGGAAAATGCCGTCGACAGGTGGATCGAGGGGCTATGCACAGACCCGGCCTATGTCCTGCCGGTGATGTCAGCGCTAAAAGACCATGCAATGTTCGCGAACCTTTGCTTGAGAATAACGGACAGGGATTGGACAGCGCTGCTTATGGCATTATCGAGACAGGCCGCGCATGACCTGACTCACATTGTCACAGCATGTGCGGAGCAACGCGCACAGCAGTATATCCAGGTTCAATTCACCAAACCGGCGGTTCAAAGCCGGGCCAAATCATCCCAGCTGCTATCAATCCCGCGCACTGTTATGCCTGCTCAAACTATGAGCCCGGGTACCCAGTGTACGGTCGCATTGATCTTGATCGCAACCACGGATCCGGGTTTCTTGATTAGACGCGCCAGCGAAATCAAAAAAGGCGTTTTGAGGTATCTGGAGTCAGTGGAGATTAGCGCTGATGCCAATGTCGGCGACGAAGGATTGGATATTCTCACACTCGATGCCTGCGCGCCATCGACGGACCAAAAGACGACGGGTCTGACCGAAACCCGTACCGTCACCGAGTGTGACGACTTTATTGTCAAGCAGGGTGAGTCTCAGAGCTTCGTTCACCCGGACACGGTTGTTGATTCTTCAGAATCAGCCGCACAGCCCGCGAATCATTATTACGACAATACGCCCAGCGTATATAGCGATGATCGGCAACGCGCAACAAGCCGCTACGGAGGTTTGTTGTTTTTATTAAACCTGATGGGTCATCCCACCGGCCTTTGTGATCAATTGGCCAGCGATGACGTATTCGCAGATCGTCCAATGAGGTGGATTTGGTATTGGCTGGGGCGGTCGCTGGTGCCGGCAGATCCGGGCGACTGCGCGCTACTTGCTTTTTCCGGTCTGGCACCGAATTACGATCACACCGAGCTGGATCGAATCAGCCCCGGCACTGAGCAAAAAGCCGTGCTTCAGAGTGCGGCGCAGCTGCTGGAAGCACATGCTTGCGATCGCCTGGCCTTGGCGGGCATGCAAACCCCAGTGGCTCTCCAAACCGTTTTCAGACGGCGTGCCGCCATCGTCGTGGACCCCGGATGGATAGAATGTGAGTTCAGTCTGAGTGATGTCGATACCGCGGTGCGTCGTGCGGGTCTCGATCTGGATCCGGAATACCTGCCATGGTTAGGTTGGGTGGTGAGGTTTAGCTATGCCTGACCAACTGGCCATCACTGAGCTACCATTGAACATGCCGTCGGTGCTTGACCTGGCTTGTGCCCAGCTTGCCGGAGAACTGGCCGCACTGCTCAAGCGAGTATTGCCCGAAGATTCTAATGGCATAGGCGAAGGTATTCGATTTCTTGATACCCAATTTCGAAGGTTCAAAAGTGACAGCCCTGGTGTCGACGACCCCGCCTTTAAGTTAGAAAGATTATCGCCAACATCTGCGCTGGGCCGCCTGGTAGATCGGCTGGGGTTGACCGCGTTGGAAACCCGCTTGATTCTGCTGGCGGGCATGCCGGAACAGCATGAAGGTTTCGCCGATATTCTGCGCGTTGTTAACCCGCTGAGGAAACCATACGCCTCGTTAGGATTGGCGGCACAGCTTTTTTGCACTACGGGTGATCGCCAGGCACTCGAGGCACTGATCCACACCGGGCAAGCTATCAACGCCGGCGTTTTCAAACTGGACGGCGACGGACCTCTATATACCAGCAATATTGTTTTAGCTGAAAAGCTATGGCCTCTATTGCAAGGACACGATGTCTGGCCGAAAACCTTGCCTCGGACAGAACCGAAGACAGTGAGCTGGGGCATGCAGGGCTGGTTTGAGCAGGCGTCGGTGGCTCATGCTATCGCCCACATCTCAAGCGGGGCCGATGTGACTGTTAATATCACCGCTGATGAAATGACGACCGCTTTGCATCGAGCCGCATCGTTGGTTGCCGAGGCGGGCAAATCTCCGTCAGCATTCATATTTAGTGAGAAGCTCGGCATAGATCAACTGAAACTGCTCTCGATACACTGCCTTGCCCGCGGCAGTGTTCCGGTTATAGGTATTACGCCGGGAGGGAACAATAACACCTCGCGATCAGTTGTGCCCGGCCTGCTCCCAGGTCCACTGGTGGTGATTCAGTCGCAGGGACAAAACGTCATCCTACCCCCCCGCCCATTACTTCAGATCGACGTGGAACATTTGGATTTTGATGCGACGGAAACCGTTTGGCGTTGCGCTTTTCCCAGTAACGACGCCATCGCCGCTGAGTTGGCAACTCGATTTCCATTGGAACCTTACCTGGCAGCTCAGGTGGTGTCGGATCTTCAACTACATGCGAGCGCGAATCCGATGAACCACGTCGCAGAGAAAATACGCGCACGTGTTGGAGTAAGTCAACAGGCAGGAGTAAAACTGGTTAAACCCATGAGCGGCTGGGCAGATCTCGTGCTCAAGTTAGATCGTCGTGTGCAGCTCACCGAAGCGGTGGAGCGACTGAAATACCAGTCACAGGTAATTAATCAGTGGGGATTTCTAAAGAATCGACGCGGTGCTCGCGGCGTGCGCATGCTGTTTTCCGGTCCGCCGGGAACCGGCAAGACTCTCACCGCTGAAGTACTGGCACGTGAACTTGGTGTCGACTTGTTGGTGGTGGATATTTCCCAGGTGGTGTCGAAATGGATTGGCGAAACCGAAAAAAATCTTGAAGAAGCTTTTATCTGTGCCGAGCGCACACAGGCGGTGCTGTTGTTTGATGAGGCCGACGCCATATTTGGGAAGCGCACCGAGGTATCCGATGCACATGATCGCTATGCGAATCTCGAAACCGCTTACCTGCTTACCCGCCTGGAACGCTTCGAAGGTTTGGCTGTTATGTCAACCAACCTCCGAAACAACATAGATCCGGCATTTACCCGGCGCATGGAGTACATAGTCGAATACGATGAACCCAGCCGGGAAGAGCGGCTGCAGATCTGGCGTTGTCATGTGCCAGAGCAAGCGCCGGTGGCTGCGGATGTAAATTTTGCCGAACTTGCCGCGGTTTTCCCTGTTGTCGGTGGTTTGATCCGCAATGCAGCGGTGGCGGCCGCCTATCGTGCCGCAGCAGAAAACGTTCCCATATCCCGTGCTCATCTGATTCAAGCCCTCAAACGGGAATATGAAAAGCAGGGTAAGTCCTTTCCGGGCGCCGAAGATAAAGGTTCAACCTGAATGATTATGCCAGGAGCATAGCCATGCCAAAGAAACTGAAAGATTTTCATCAAGCTGTGCTGGATCAGTTGAAGTTGTCCAAAACCAAGTTTGAAACCAACTTGGCAGAAATTCAGTCGGACGACTTCACCGTTGAAGGCAGCGTGCGAAACGCAAAGCGGCGCAAAAAGGAATGGTCGGACTGCGTGGATGCGTTAGACCGTGATATCGAAAAAAACCGCGCCGCCATGATCGATCCGTCGCTTTCACCCGCCGATATCGAGGGGCTGGCCGAGGAAATACGTTTGTTACTGATCAAACGCCGTGGAGGCTTATCCGTCATCAATGAGGAGAACCGGATCATTAGTGAGTTGGATTCGCTGGCAGATAACATCACCACTCGGCTTGAGAATCTAAAGCAAAGCATCGACCGGGCCGGGATCGAGCTTGAATTAGCCAGTTCCCGGGATGAACGTCACCAGGAGTGGCTGGAAAAGTTAGTCGAAGCGTCGCTGACTGGCTTGAAAGCAAATGCCAATCAAGTACTGACCGCGGCTGACGGCGCGTACAAATTGGCACAGGCGCGGGTCGATGGCGACATTCCGGAGAAGCTCAGAGACCGGGCGCAGGAGCGTATAGGTAACGTTTTTGATCTGAATAACGACACCGCTGTCGCTCTGAATAGCCTGAACAGTAATTTGGACGACAAGAGCCAGGCGGACAACGGTGTGGTCGGTGCCATTGGTGAAAAGTTGACGGCTTACAATGATGCGGCAGATGTATTGGCCGACCTGGTGGTTAACGGTCCTCAAACGCTGGAGACCGCCCGATCAATCCTGACCGAAATCGTCAATAGTGAAGACATGACGGCGTCTCAGGTTACCAGGGTCAATGCGTTGGTGAATGCAGCCGGGGTTGACACCCATTTTGATCTGGAAGAAACCCGCAATGAAAAACAACATCAGGTCGATGAGACACGGCAATTGCTTCTCGCGGCGGAAGCCCGGCTACGGGCGGACAATCCCGACATCAGTGACGCCGACGTTACAGACCACGCCACGGTAAAACCGCTGCACGAGAATTTGTACGGTAACGATAGCAGCGATGGATTCGAAAAAGAACTGCAAGATGCTAGTGATGCCCTGGGGTTTTCAACGCACCGGGAACTGAAAGATGCCGAAGTTGAACTGAGCCGGTTGCAGGGCGAGCTGACCAAGGCGACCATAGAACTCAAGCAGCGTGAACCAGACGCCGATCCGGCTACTCATCCGGATCTTGCCGCCCACAGAACCGCGGTGTCGGATCAAACTACAGTAGTCAGTGCCAAATTAGCAGCGTTTAAGGCGGTGTCGTGGTACCAGCTTGAGGAAATGGAAGTTGCAATTCCTGAAAGCATCTGGGGTAACTTAAAGCAGCTGCTTGAAGGTAAGAGACTGTTGGTGGGCTTGAATACTCTGCCGACAAACTTAAACGATATTAAAGATGCGTTGGAAACCGCGGAGGACGACCTGGTGACTACACTCGAAGCCGAGGATAAGAGTAACCGCGGATTTGAGTATCTGGCCCGCGAAATAGCGCTGCTGGGCAAACGGGTTCGCTGGTTGTCTAATCGAAGGCAATCTCAGTTGTTCGATGCTTCCCGCGGTTTGGACTAAAGGAGAATCTTCATGCCGAGCAACACACTAGCATGTGATCAATCCATCGGTGATGGCCGCGACTGTGACGTGTCACTATCAGTGAATCCCTTTGAAGCGCTCAAACCCCATTTTGGCATGTTGTTGGGCGTACACGACTTTCAAACCATCGACGCCTACCATCGCGGTAAGCAGTGGTTACACAGCGCCTGGTTACATCGTAGCGGTGTGGTTTGGGGTATGGAAGTCTCTATCGACACCGAGCGGGACGAAATTAGAGTGGAGCCGGGCTTGGCGGTCGACGCTTTGGGGCGTGAACTTTATCTTCCAAAACCGGTTTGTTTGAACATTCCGACGTGGTTGAAAAAGCACCGCGACGACGAAGCTTTTCAAGGAATATTCAGCCAGCCCGGAGACGTTGATGTCACCTTTTCAGTTCACGTAGTGATCCAGTTCCGCGCTTGTCTGGCACGGCAGGTGCCGGCGTTGATGGAACCCTGTGAGGGCGGCAGCAGCACCACGGCGTATTCACGAATCATGGAATCGGTTGAAGTGTTGTTGAAGCCGGGATTGGCCCCCGTAATCGGCAGCCCTGGACGAATTCGCCCCTATCACCGGCTGCGTCTGCTGTTTAACCTGGAACCGCCCAATACAGACGAAGGCGGTGCAGTCGTTGCTGCTGACCAGGAAGTTATCGACGAGCGAGGCCGAATAGTTTCCCTGAACCTGGATGAACAGCCGCGCGAATACTTACAAGTATTCCGCGAGTTCGCGGCCCTGGATGAGATGGAACTAAAACCCGCAGTGGGAGAGAAAGGCGATTATGTTTCGATATTTCCAGAGGCCGATCCAGCGCCATTGATCCTGGCGGACCTGGAAAATCTGGTGGTAAGAAGAGAGGATTTTAGAAGTGGCACGGTCAATAACAAGGTGCGTGATGTCCATATCGCAACCGCCACAATCCAGGAACTGCTCTGCGGCCCGTTGTTTCAACTAAATGGCAGCATCGAAAATCCAGGCGGTGACTTTGCGCCACGGGCTGACGCTGGGGGGCCGCGGATTGAACCTTCGTCGGTGGACACAGAGGGCGCATCATTGATGTTTACCCACACAGGCGAGGATCTTCTCAGGCGCAGTGTTGAAGCCAATGTCTCTGTCTTTGTATCAAGCTACGACGTCAATACCGGCTGGATCGTGGAATCCATCGCCGATATCACCTTTGATAACAGTCAGGTTGGTATTGTCCTTGACCGCGATGGCGCGTTGGCGTCCGATCTCATTCGCCTGGTGGTCAAGGGTACCGGACCAACACCGGTACTTGGGTCTAACCGGGTACCTTTGGCCGGCCGCGCAGGCGGGCCACCGGGTACGGTGCATGAAGGTCACGATTTTGTCTTTCTGCTTAACCGGGAGAACTGAGCAATGGCAACCATCGCAATGAAAAATGTCGGCACGGTTGTTCTGGCCGAGCAGAAATCCGGATACAGTGTTGTGCACAAAGGCACACCGCTGACTCATCTTAACTATTTCGACGGCATGTTTATGCGCGCCGAACATTTAAAACTCGAGCAGGCCGGACTACGCAGTCTGACGCACCTGTCCAATCAGGCAGGCGGGCACGGTGTCGTATACGGTTACGACACGTCATTGGCCAACGGCGGAATTCGGCTCGGCCAGGGCATGGCCATCGATTTTGCCGGTCGAGTGGTTTACCTGCCTGATCAAATCGACATTGCTATTGATGACTTGATCACGCGTTCGGCTACCAGCAATGTATCGCCGTCACTGGCTTCCAGTGGCTTACTCGACGGCGTTGTCACATCGGAGTTTGATGACTGCATTGTATCAGAGGGAAGCGAACCGGGTACCGTTATTGACGGTGTGGCTTACTACATTGTTACCGTGGGTCATATCGAAGGTCTATGTGGAGAGGAAGACGTCTTCGGCAGGCTGTGCGAAGAGGCTTGCATTACTGCCAGCGACCGCCCCTACATGTTGGAAGGTGTCATTGTACGAGCAGAACCGTTTCCATCGGGACTGGTACTGCCAGGTTCCTCCGCTGAGGCAATGGAGGATATTCATCTACGTTCACGTATCGCTTCCGCCTATTTTGAGTACGAACGCAAACTGATCGCCGACCAGATATCCGCAGAAGGGCTGGCAAAAAATGTTTGGTGTCAGGGCGCCCGTCTTCCCGGCGGCATCACCGCCGGTGTGCCGGTGGCGCTGCTTGCTCGCGCCGGCGGAGAGACCTTGTTTCTGGATCGGTGGATCGTGGGGCGGGAGCGAATGGAAGCGCCGCCAAAACGATACTGGGCCCACATCATGACCATGCGGCCGTGGAATATATTTCTTGCCCAGGTGCTTCAATTTCAATGCCATCTCAACAACTTGTTCCAGGGCGGTGGCGGATCGCCGAAGGACGATCCCTGCGCGGAAAGCCGCGGTGTAATGCGGCAGGCATCCGAAAAAGTGGCGGGACTGCTAAAAATATATGAGGAAACTTCCCGGCGTTTTATCGGCCGGGAAATTGCAGGGGATGCACCTCAGGATGCCGTTACCCTCGGCCTTAAAACTATTGAACAAGCTCTGGCAGGAGGTTCGCTCCAGGCTGAACTACCAGCCAACCGCCTGCTTATTCACGGTGGAATTGTTGAGTTACCCAGTGCCGGTTATCTGCCGGTAAAGCCCGATGACAAGCTGACGGTCAACGAGCAGGTTCGCCGCATGATGGGTGAAGGGGTCGACCTGCGGTTTTGCATTGTTCGCCCGGATTATGTGGCCCATGCCCTGGAAGAGGCGCAGCACATGGAACGGATTTCATTGCTAAAGGGTCTCGATGATCCAACCAGAAAACCAAAGGTCGATATTCTGGTGCCCGAAGGTGAGATCGCCGAGACAAGTGTCGTCGTCACTGGTATCGGTTATGAAATGACGTTGGATTTGTCGCCCATTGCACTTCAGATCGTAAGTCGAACCTTGACTGCAGATCCCGGTAGCGTAGGCGGTGGAATTCTGAGGCCGGACTTCATGCGAGCAATTTCACACAGCAATGCTCAACTTAAGCCACTATCCTTTAGCGGAGCGGCAAGAGGCGAGCAGTTGCCAGGCGGCGGATTCGGTTTTCATTACGCCGGTGCGTTCAAACAGGATGAGGTAGAACGGCCACCTGCGTTCACGCTCATAGAATTACTGCAGCACGCGGGAATCTGGATAACCGCGGAGCTGGACCGGGATCCATATAGCATGAGCAGAAATGAAAGCACCCGTCTAAACGGGGAGATGACTGTGTTGGTTCCAGGTACGATATTGAGGACGGTTTTCAATGGTGATCTACAACTGGTGCAATCGCAGAAGCAATCCGACAGGCATCAGTTGAGTGCCAGGTTAACTGCGTCGTTGACGACAACAGTGATAAACCAGGCCAGTGGAGAGCAGAAAACCAACGTCTTTCGCTTGTCCGACCGGGTCGATATCGGACGCGTTTCCGATGACAGATCAAAACCCTCTATAGAGGTGGATTTTCCGACCCCCGGACTGCTGGGTGCCGCACAAAGACTGTTCAGGTTTGATTCCGCTCGTCGATGGAGCAGCGCAGTAAAGGCCAGTGTTGATGGCGGTATTAGCAAGAATAATCCGGATCAGCCCGCCGCGCCCAGTTTCACCCTGATCGAGCTGAATCAGGAAATACCGTTGTTCGCTGTATCGCAAACGGTTAATCCTGCAGTTCTGGCCCCGGCGCACTCTGCCCATGAGTCCGCTATAACCGCGCTGCGGGCTATAGGCACCGCATTAAAGGAGCCGCAGTTCGAAGAAATTTCAGTTCGAAAGCTGTTTCCGCCGCCAAAATCGGGAGTGTCAGACGTTCAGGTACGGGCATCCAGAGATTGGGTGCTGTTTCACCGCCGTCGCGATATACAGTGTGCGGGTGACAAGGCTCCCGTGCCTGAATTATCGACGCGTAAATACCGGACTTATGTTGTTAACCTGCCGAGTGAGTCCGTGAGGGAGACATTGCATCAGGGGCTTGTCAATAACGATGCCGGCATTATAACCAAGTTGAATCCGGTTCAGGTCGGCCTGGTTGAATTTGCCGCGGGAATACAGACACTGGAGTCACCGGCAGATGTGATACGTGCGGAGTGGCAGGGTAAGGCGACGGTCAGCGGCGAAATTGTCTACGCTGCGGTGGCCAGCACCGGTGATGTGCTCGACGAAGGCGTCGCACTTTCCCGTGCGCGGTTGGCCAGCCTGAGTAATGTGCTGTCCGCTGTGACCCCGCTTTCCGATGATCAACAAATAGAAACGCTACAGTCGATTCCGGATGCCGCCATTATCAGTGCCGCGCCCCACGATGGTGTCATGGTGTTTGCCACGGCGCCACTGGTGACTATCTGTCATCAGGTATTCCGGCTAAAAGCGACTAAACAGATAGTGACAAGATTGTTGCGGAGTATTGCCAGCACAGGTGCTGCCACTATTGCCGAGGTGCTGGAGAAAATGAAGCTCACGTCGATGGGTCGGGCGGTCTTTAAGGAGGGCGAAAAGGAGATTGTGGAATCCGCTTCCGAAGATTTGAAGCAGGCATGGTCGGATCAAGGGGGGGGCGAGGTCGGCCGGGTCATTCTGGTAAGCCAGCGCCCCGCGAATCCTGGCACGCCAACCGAAGCTGAAAAGACTCAGATTGAGTTGTTCGTAAATCAAGCGTCGACTATCGCCCAGACCGTTGGTACGGAGATTCCTCCGAATCAAGTAACAGTGAGACCGCCGGAGGATGCCGAACCCCTGAATCCATGTCCGGTGATCACCATAGTAGTCAACCTTACCGACTAGTGGGATACCGTCGTGGAAGCCGTAATTCAACAGTATGGTGAAGTTCCTTATGATGGTTTCGCATCTTTTTACAATCGAAACCTGGGGCGATTCGCTGAACGCTTGTTGCCCGTACTGGATGATCTGTTTCTGAGACATCTGCCATCCGGCGGAAGGATTCTTGATGTATGCTGCGGAACAGGCCAACTGGCGTTCATGTTGCGTAAACGCGGTTTTGCGGTGGTTGGCGTTGATGAATCGTCCGAGATGCTGCGTCTCGCCCGGTGCAATGCGCCGGACGCAGAGTTTATTCAGGCAAAGGCAAGTTCATTTGAGCTTGCTGAGGCTGTCGATGGTGTTGTTTCCACCTTCGACAGTATCAATCATGTATTGAATATCAAAGAACTGGAAGAAGTATTTTCCTGTGTTCATCGTTATCTGAAAAATGACGGCTACCTCGTATTCGACGTCAACATGGAGGAGGGGTATCTGTCGCGCTGGGACGGGCATTGGCAGGGACGGTTTGAAGAGGGAACGTATGACATCAAAGCTATATACGACAAAGATGCACGGATCGGCCGCAACGAGATCAAAGTCAATAAGCCAGATTCTGAAATCACACGCCAGTGGGAGATCTGTGAACACTGCTACTCCGAACAGGAAATCCGCGAGACATTGAAAAATTCTGGGTTTGCTGTCAGAGCCATGTATGACGGTCATCAGGACCTGGGGTTATTTGGTGAATGGGGACGCAGTTTTTTCGTCTGTCAAAAAGCAACGGCTCGCTTGAGTGACACAGGCGTTGCCAGGGAACCACCGAAAGAAAAAGTCAAATACAGATCAGTACGGACGTGTATCCTCGATGGTGTCTATCCGGGAAATGCGCTGAGGCGGGAACTGGGGGAGGATAGTCTGCGATTGAATGCGATAAGCGAAGTGCTTTGCAGATTTCAACCTGCTCACTATGATCAGTTGTACACCCAGGCGCCCCGGTTTTCATGGTTTATCCCCGCTGTCGACGTGCTTGGCCAGGTGCATCCGTTCCCTGTTTGTAGCCAACCATCCTCATCTTCGACTGAATGGTCGCCGCATTCACGAGTCGTGTATCTTTCGCCGCTGCTTGAGCAGCATAAATGGCCCATTGTTGTTATCGCGGTGGCCCATGAACTGGTCCATGTCATTCTCAACCATGAGCTCGTTGACCTGGACGGTGATACCTATCGACGACAGGAGAGGGAAGTTAGTCAAAAGCTTGTGGATTGGGGGTTCCAAGACGAACTGACCGCTGCAGTACCCTCTGACTCAATAACCTGAAGAAGTGAATCATGTTTTCCTCTAAGCGTCGCCACTCACTACCGGTCGATTCTAAAACGCCGTCTATTTTCAAAGGCAGGCCGCGAGATTTAAAGTCACATAAAGATATCAACAACTCAGTCTGGCATAGCCTGGCGACGCGCAGTAAGCCCGACATTACCGGCAGTGTACAGCCAACAATCCAGACGAAACTCACTATCGGCACGCCAGACGACAAGTATGAACAAGAAGCAGATCGGGTAGCCGACCAGGTGATGCGGATGCCGGAACCTCAAGAGGATGAGGATCTCGGTATCCAACGTAAAGTACCATCACCGACGGTGCAGAGAATTTGTACGGGATGCGAAGAAGAGCTGCAACGGCAAACGATGGAAGAGGAGGAAGAGGAGCCTCTTCAAATGAAAGGCGAGTCTGGCAGCGGTTCGGCAGCACAGCAGGTGTCTGATACAACAGCGAGCCAGATCCAGTCCTGGCATGGAGGTGGAGAGCCTTTACCCTCAAAACCCCGTGCGTCTTTTGAGCAGAGGTTTGGGCGCGACTTTGAGAAAGTGCGTATTCAGCGTGATGCAAAAGCTGCAGGGACGGCAGCCAAATTACATGCACGTGCATTTACTGTTGGGAACAACATCGCGTTTGGCAAAGGGCAGTTTCGGCCTGACACTTCTGAAGGAGAGCGCTTGTTGGCTCATGAGCTCACCCACGTAGTGCAACAGACGAAGGGTAGTCAAGGG
>Ga0316192_10001846_pt1 | contig 15622 bp, 16 predicted proteins | sample MerIslwburrow_MG_FD_204931 | JGI IMG/M metagenome (GOLD analysis project Ga0316192, IMG submission 204931) | Coastal sediment microbial communities from Maine, United States - Merrow Island worm burrow | ecosystem: Environmental > Aquatic > Marine > Coastal > Sediment | place: USA: Maine...
TGATGGTGGTGCCAATATCCGCGCCTAAAATTACGCCGACCGTTTGAGAGAGGGACATCAAACCGGCGCTTACAAAACCGACCAGCATCACCGTGGTGACCGAACTGGACTGGATAACTGCCGTCACGATCGCTCCCGTTATAAGCCCCATGATACGGTTGTTCGACAATATCCCCAGGATATCCTTCATTTTTTCCCCGGCCACATTCTTTAAAGCGTCGCTCATTTTATCCATCCCATACAGAAACAGGGACAGCCCTCCGAGCAACCCGACAATCAGGAAAAACCAGCTGATTTCTTTTGATTCTGAAGCAGCGTCGGCCTGGGCAGACACGGGTGAGAGCAACATCAGAAAAAATAATCCGATGAATCCCAGCAATAGGGTACGACGAAAATCGACCGATTTCATTTCATATCTCCTTTATCCCGGATTGCAAAAATTTACGTTTCCCTGGGGGACCTTGACGACCGTTACCGGGATGGGTGACAGTTGCACCACCCGCTGGACCTTTGAACCAACCAGCAAATGGGCTAACCCGGTGCGACCGTGACTTCCCATGATAATCATGTCGACCTGTTTCTTTTCAGCGACTTCCACAATCCGCGTCACCGGTGTGCCGACCACCAATAGCGCTTTGGCTTTTTTAATCGGCACGATGTTGGGATGGGCCTGACGCATTTTTAAAAGAAATTCTTCCATCATTTCTTCGGCGGCTTCTTCCATGGATTTGAGAAATTTTTTCTTTTTCCCTTTCTGAGCATAAAACCCCGGTGCTTCGGCAGGATCATGGATAACATGGAGCACCAGAAGCTGGGCCTTTAGTTTTTCCGCCAGTCTGCCGGCAAAACACAGGGCCTGCTCTGAATAGGGAGAAAAATCTACCGCCACCAACAGGATGTCTTTATCTGTTTTTTTAGCCATGTTCACTCCTCCTATCGTTAAAAATAACCGGGCTTGGTTCTAACATCGGCCGCGGCCTACTCGTAGGTTGGGTTGACCATCCTGATATCTTTTGTTGGGTTTCGTTCCTCAGCCCAACCTACTTGCCAACCATTTTTGTGCTATCAGCGAAACCCAACAAAATCACTAAATAAACAGCGCTTTTGCTGCCCTGTAGGGGCCACTTTTACCGAGGATAGTCTCGGAAAAAGCTTCGCCGTTTCTATTGAAATCTCATCATATTTGCACATGATTTATGCCATAGCCAGATTGAATATTTAATGCTTAATAGAAAATGAGAATTTTTGTCAAGCTGAAAATAAGTCTTTCTATCATTAAAGGATGGATGTCTTATTTTATCAACACTCCAATACTCCATCACTCCAGTACTCTAAAACCGAGACTTTCAAGAGAAATTGGCCACCTTTAATTTACCTCATTTTTGGTTATAACTCCCTTAATCAAAAAACTAAAGTTTGACACAGAATTGCATTTTCTTTATCATTTGGCACACCTTTGACGGTTTCGCTATAGCAGGATACCAGAAATATGAAGCCAAAATTCATTTTACAAATTCAGAACGATTCGCCCGAAATCCAGTATTGTTGGCACAACCACAGACATTTGTGTTGCATCAGATTTTACGACACGTCAGTAGTTCTGAATTTTAGGAGTTGATTGTTATGAAGGTTAAAAAGTTATTGGAAAATCTAAAACGAGAAGTGGTAACCATCTCCCCGGATGCATCGGTTTACGATGCCTTACAGCTGATAGCGAACAAGGAAATCGACGTCCTGGTGGTGGTGGATAAGGAAAAGGTGGTCGGCATCCTATCAAAGCGGAACTTCACCCGTAAAATGATCCTGAAAAAGAAGAAATCCAAAAAAACATTGGTGCGGGATATCATGACCTCAAAAGTGATTCAAACTTCACCTAACCAGAAAGTAGACAAATGTCTCTCTTTGATGACGAAAAACCGCTTCCGTCATATTCCGGTGCTGAAGAAGGACCGGCTGGTCGGAATCCTCTCCATCGAAGATATAAAAAGTATATTATAGTAAAGTTTCACAGCCCAGAGGACCAGCTTTGATGTCACCCCAGAGGGGTGGAGGTTGCCGTCAGGTAACCATGACCTTCGATTACGGTCCGCCGACGGCTGATTATCTCTGGCCAGGCCCAAAGAACCAGGTTTTCGGTGTTATAAAAAATGCCTTTGATCACTAAAGAAATTGAAAATACCACGGATATCAAGGGTATCAGCTTCCCTTACGGGGAACGGTTTCGGCAGATCATTATTACCGGGCCTCCGGGTAGCGGCAAATCCACCCTCGTCAACAAACTGGGCGGCTGGCCGATTGAGGGCTATCTCGATTTGGCCCAAAAGAACTGGTGGCGCAGTCCCAGTCTTAACTTTCGCCCCAGAGAAGTGCATTTCGGTTTTCCGTTCGAGGGACACACCGCAAGTCTTGCGGTTTATGAGTGGGAATGGCTTGAATCTCCCACCCCGGTGAATCTGGACCGTATTCAAATTCCGCCGCAAAAACGATGGTTGCTGGGCACCGAATGGAGAAATAGATACACCTTTTACTTCCAGCTGCCGCCCCCTCGCATGACCTATGTGGTCCGCTCATTACGGGCCAGACTCGGTAGTCACCACGTGGATGACATTCTAACCCAGGAACTTGTGGAAAAACAGATCACCGCCTACGAAATTTTGGCCTCGCATTTCCATTATCATGGCCTGAAGGTATACATACGCAATAGCTTCGAGGGCAAACTGCAACGGATTGTAAATGCTGCAGGGATGTCTACCGGTGGGGATCAACCTTAGACAAGTTACAACAGGTTTGCTTAAGCCCTTAGGCGACTTTATCTGACAACATGTTGTCAGAAAATCGAGGTTTCAGATATCGGGTGTCGGGGAAAGAAGATGCTTGATACTGAAACCTCATATCTAACTTCATGAATTTCGATACCATTTTCATGAAGTTAGTAATTCGATCAAACTGGCCGTTTTGTTGGCCAGAGGCAGCGCTGACACCTGACACCTGTCTACGATCCCGTCTGAAGCGTAGCGTAGGCGGGGAAACCTATTTAAATTATATTCGGATAGCATTCGTTGCTTGCATGGGAACGGATGGATAGGAGCGGAAACATGGTTCGTTTCTTTAACAACCTTCGCATTGGAGAAAAAATCGGTCTTAGTTTCGGTCTGGTGGGTTTATTGTTTCTGGGGGTGATCTGGCAGTATCAGATGACCTTGAAACAGTCCCTGTCCGACTACCAAAGACTTTTGGATGTTTTTGAAGCCAAGAAGAGTCTCACCTCGAATATCGAACGCGTTATGTTGGAGGCTCGCTTAGCCGAAAAAGATTTTCTGATCCATAGAGAAGCGGCAGCCGCCGACAAGGTCACCCGGTATGTCGGCCGGATCCGGCAAGAAGCAGTCAAATTAAAGAAAATCGATGCTGACGCCCTGACTGTCGGCAAACAGATTTCTATGTTCATAGAGAACTACCAGACCCGTTTTGAGGCCCTCGTGGCGGCCTGGCGAAAGAGGGGACTGGACCATAACTCCGGATTGCAGGGAAGATTTCGAGACCGGGCGCATGAACTGGAAAAATTGGCCGATAATTTCAAGGTTGGGTCGCTTTACCTCCAACTCTTACAGATTCGCCGTGGGGAGAAAGACCTTGGGCTCAGACGGGAAAAGCAATATTATGATACGGTCTTTGAACGGATCAAAGAATTCAAAACAAAAGTAAATACCTCCGAACTGCAAAAGGATCTCAAGATCCGGCTCCATCGCGAGATGGACGTCTACCGTGATGCGTTAACCGCCTACGCGCAAGATGCATTGAATGGTAAGAACATCAGGGGCGGCAAAGGCCCGTTCCGGAATGCCGCCCATCGTATCGAGGATTTGCTCAAGGCCCATTATGTCCCCGATCTAGAGAAGAACATTCTCCAGCTCCGACGACGGGAAAAAGATTATCTGCTGCGTCATGACGAGCAATATATACGCATGGCCCAAGGGGAGATCCAAACCCTCCGCTCACAAATTGCCCAATCCGGCATCTCTTCCAGCAACAAACAGAGGTTCAACGCGCTTTTAGACAGTTACGCGTCCGATTTTCTTTCACTGGTGGATCAAAACGAAATCATTGATAGGCTTGCCTTGGAGATGAATGATGCCGCTCGTCAGATTACGCAGATGGTGGAGCGCAATATCGAAATCGCTGACCGTACGATGAAGGAGACAACCGAAACCATAAATGCCGACTCACAAGCCAATTCTCGCTTGATGCTGATAATAGTTATTGTGGCGTTGCTGCTGGGCATTTCCTTTGCCGTATATATCACCCGCTACATTACACATTCATTGCATCGAATTGGTACTGTTCTAAGCAGGATGGCCCATTCCGATCCTACCGATCGTGTACCCGTCACCGGAGGGCGCGATGAGCTTGATGCCATGGGCGCCGCTGTGAATACCATGAGCGATCACATGGAGCGCTTGATTGCATGGTCGATGGCCACTATCCGAGAGGATGATTCCCACCTGCGCAGTGTTATTTACGGCATTCCCCCGGGACTCTTTATAGCCAACAAAGACGGTCGTATTGAGACCCTCAATCCGGAGCTGGCAAACATGCTCGCATATTCACCTTTGGAGTTGATCGGGCAATCGTTTAGCAGCCTGTTTACCGCAAGGGAGGGGCCGGATCAAGGTCAGTCTTTGTTTGATCAGATCGAGTCCCATGATACCCCGGGGGTCGCCGCCGAAAGAGAAATGATCGGATTGTCAAAAGACCATCGCAAGATACCCCTTTCCCTTATCGTCGGCAGGGTGGGGAGCAGTGAAAACCGGCGCTATGCCGGGCTGGTTTTGGACGTCACATTAAGCCGGGAGACCGAAGCGAATTGGCACCAGGCCATTGATGAAAAACAGGAGCTCCTGACCCTCATGAGCCATGAAATTTACACGCTCATGAACAGCATCATCAGCATGGCCGATGACCTTGCAAAGACCGCCAGCGCCCGCAAACGGCGGAGTTACGCTGAAATCATGAAACAGTCCGGCCAATGGGTGCTTGATATCATAGACGTCATTCTGGGCTACTCCAAGGTTCACACTCAATGGTTGGAACTTAGCGAAACAGATTTTAACTTGCATCTACTCATAGACAATCTATCGATTTTTTTCAGTAATTTTGCCCGCATCAGGGGACTTGAATATAGAGTGCAGCGTCCGGCGAACCTGCCCGTAACCGTGCACGGTGATTCCGGTAAATTGAGCCTAATTTTGATGCATCTACTTTCCAATGCCGTCAAATTTACGAATACCGGAGAAATCATTATCAGCATGGAACTCAGTTCCGAAGATGATAACGGCTACCAGATTCGCTTTTTAATACAGGATACCGGCATCGGCATCGATGCAGCCAAACTTGGGCATCTTTTTGAACCCCTTGATCCGGTCTCGGATGCCGATACATACGAGTATAAAAGACCTTACCTGGGGTTTGTCATTGCCAAGAAATTGGTTGGAATTTTGGGCGGTGGTATCGAAGTGTCCAGTAAACTGGGAAAAGGTACGATTGTCACAGTTAACCTCCCCCTTAAAAAAGTGTAATGGGTCTATTTAAAAAGACAAAATCCCTTTTCGCCGCCTCAAAGCGCTATGAGAGTGTCGAAATCAGCGGAACAAGGCTCCTTCAGGGAGAGGGCATTCGGGTGCCGTTTCAAGGGTTTCCTCTTCAGATTCGCCTGGGATCCGATGACGATAAACTGCACCTTTTTCCGGAACGTCTCCTCCAATCCCGCCCGGAGACGTCCCCATCGGGTTTTGTCCTCTTCAACCCCGCCTATTATTATTCCCGAATCAGTGGTTTTATCCGCTTGGAGCGGGGTAAAAAACTGGTTCTGGGCAGGAGCAATCCTGAACAGACAGCGATCCTCTCCTATTCGGATAGGGTCAACGACCGTCACCTGACCATTGCCTATTCGGATGATACCCTTATTTTCAGGGACCTTAATTCCGATGAGGGTACCTCCCTATCCGGTTTAAAAGCGCCTGATGAGATCGAGGGACCCCTCCGCCGACGGCAGAAAAAGCTTTATCAAATTAGGGAAATATTTGGCGGCCCGATTCAATCTCTTCCTTTAGTAGAAGCCCAATCAGATCTGGAAAAGGTCAACCGGATCATGACTCAAGAGATCCACCGTCCAATAAATTCCAGTGGTCGACCGGGCGCGGTGCTGAAACTTCCTGACGAGGTAACCCCGATTCTCATCGGCGACCTCCATGCGCAAATCGACAACCTGATAAATATCCTCTCTGAAAATCAATTCTTAGAAAGCCTTGAAAATGGGACCGCCTGTTTGATCCTTCTCGGGGATACCGTCCATTCGGAGCTGGAGGATCAAATGGAGAATATGACCAGCTCAATGCTGATGATGGATTTCATTTTCAAGTTGAAAACCAGATTCCCGAACCAGGTGTTTCATATTCGAGGCAACCACGATAGTTTTGCACCGGATGTTTCAAAGGGGGGTATTCCCCAGGGGCTCCTATGGGAAAAGCATCTTCTAGCTGAACGGGGTGCGCGATACAAGCAGGAGATGGACCGGTATTATGACCAATTACCCTATGTGGTCCTTGCAAAAGACTTTTTGGCCTGCCATGCCTCGCCGCCATCCCGCAAGGTTAAACTTGAAATGCTGATCAACGCCAACGAACACCGGGGTCTGATAGAACAATTAATTCATAATCGCGTTAAACGGTCCGGCTATCCCGGCGGATATACCGCCAAGGATGTTAAACGGTTTCGCAAAGGGCTTGGGCTTGGGTCAAATTTTACCTTTATCGTCGGTCATAACCCCCTCAACGACACGGAAACCTTATGGCTGAATGCCGGCGATATTGAAAACCATCACATTATATTCGGCGCAAATCTTCACGCCATTGGCGTTTTTACCCGGATTGGCGATGGGATAATCCCGCTATCATATAAGGCTGAGCCATTGTTGGAAATTATCAATGCCCTTCCTAACAAGCAGGTTTCGTAATTTACTATGAGTCTATTTGAGAGTCACTTTTCACCACTTTTATACCTATTTATTGAAATCACATCATGTTGGCGCATGATTTATACCATAGCCAGATTGATATTTTAGCCTCCGGCTCGTAGATCCTACGGCTCGGAGAGGAATGCTATCGACTTATATTGAAAAGACAGAGCGAAGCCTCCGGCTCGTAGGGGTTGTAACGCCTACGCCTCGGAGAGCGATACAACAAATCTTCAATCTTCAATTCCCCGATAAATCGGGATTTACGCTTCGCTACAACCGGCTTGTCCGGGTTGGGCTTTAACTAAATAGGCCCTTAAGGGTAAAATAGAAAAACATCGCCATAATTCCCCCGGCCGGCAAGGTTACGACCCAGGAGATAATTATATTTAAAACAACCCGCAAGTCCAGCGCTCCTAAACCACGCGCCAGACCAACGCCCAATACAGCGCCCACAAGAATGTGGGTGGTGGATACCGGTAAACCGGTGCGGGAGGCGATAACCACCGTAGAAGCCGCCGCAAGCTCCGCGCAGAAGCCGCGCGAGGGGGTCAACTCGGTGATTTTTTTACCCACGGTCAGCATCACCCGGTATCCGAGGGTGATAAGGCCCAATATAATTCCGGCGCCACCGATTAAAAGGATCCAAATCGGCAGCGGGGCTTTTTGGAGCACTTCGCCGCCGGAACCAACGATGCTGACGACCGCTGCCAGCGGACCGATACCGTTGGCAACATCGTTGGAGCCATGGGCAAATGCCATGGAGCAGGCCGTAAAAAGCATCATCGGTGTAAACACCTTCTCAACGCTGGCAAATTGAAACGTCCGGTCGTCATCTTCATGCGCCTCAACATTTCTGATGAATAACCATCCGATAAAACCGGTAAGAGCCCCGAAACAGATTGCCGCGAAAATGCTTCCCCCGATGGACAGGTCCAGGTTAAGTTGTTTTAATCCCTTGAACATGGTCACCAGGGAAATGATAAACCCGACGAGAAATACATAAAAAGGCGCATATTTTTTTGCATTTTTAAGGGGAGTGTCCGTATCCAGAATAAGCTTACGCGTGCTCATCACCAAAATGAAACTAATGACGCCTCCCACCGCCGGAGATATGATCCAACTAAACACAACCTTAATGATTTTATCCCACTTGACCGCTTCGGGGCCGATGCCCACAATCGCAAACCCGACGATAGCGCCCACAATGGAGTGAGTTGTCGAAACCGGCCAACCTTTAGCGGAAGCAATCATCAACCAAACCGCTGCGGCTAACAGCGAAGCGAGCATTCCGAAAACCAGTATCTCGGGATGGCTGATAATTGGAGTGGGATCAATGATCCCTTTGCGAATCGTTTGGGTCACATGCCCTCCCGCCAACACCGCGCCGAGGAACTCAAAAATGATGGCGATTCCGATGGCTTGTTTGACGGTAACGGCGCCGGCGCCCACAGAGGTGCCCATGGCATTGGCTAGATCGTTGGCGCCGACACCCCAAGTCATGAAAAGCCCGAATATCATTGCCATGACAACCATGGCCGTACCATACACTGCAATGATTTCCATTTTATTTCCTTTCTGCTAACGGGCGATGAACAGCATTAAACGATCCCCCATGTTTTCGGCCTGATTGGAAATCTCGCCGATTAAATCGATCAATTTATACCAGAACATCACCGAGACCGGTTTCAATTGGTCTTCAATGGAAAAGAGTGCGCGGTTAAGATCCCCTATTAAAAAATCGATGTTATGCTCGTCGCGTTTCACTTTTGTGATCATTTCAGAAACGAGATCCGATTGTTTACCGCCAAAGCCAACGGCTAACAGTTCATCCAGCTGTTCAATCATTGCTGCTGCCTGGGAACAAATATCGGTTGTCCGTTGAACCAGATTAAGGAGATGTTCTTCAATCGATTCGGGAACTTCCATATCACGCTGGGTTACAATTTGGCCAATTTTTTCAGCAGTATCGGCAATGATATCCTGTTGCTGGATGAGCGCCAGCAGGTCTCGGCGGGCGACTGCAAATAAAACCCTCTTGGGCATATGAAGGCGAAACACATTTTTAATCTGATCGGCCTCGCTTTCCAGCTCCCCGATTTTTGCGGCCAGGGCGTCAATCTGCTTTTGGTCTTTCTTAATCATCGCATCAAACAAGGCTGGGATCTCTTCCACACAGCGAGATACAACCCGCATGTGCTGCTGGACCGGTTTGAAAGGGGATTGCCGCAGTAAATTGGCGAAGGGGCTTGTGGTTTTCATGATACATTAACCTCCGTGTAATTATTGGAAATTAAGTACGTTATAACAAATACAAGAAATGGCGGAGCTCCACTATGAAAAAGGAAAGTGCCTGAAAGAGAAGATGTTGCTTTTTCAGTGTCTATTAGACGTGAATATACATCCGGATAACGAAAGCGGACCTTATTGTCAATATTAATTTTTTAAGGTGAAATTATACATTCAGGCTAATTTGAGCATAGCCCACCGCTATGTCTATGGAATGTTGGCCTTCGCCCCGGAGAGAAATATGGAGTATGGGGTACTAATGGGATACTAAAGTTGAAGAGACAATTTTTAATAGACAGAATTCCTTCAAACCCATCATTCCACCATTCCATCACGCCACTATTCCAATTGGGGCGAATCCCCTGATTTGTGTCAACCAACACTGATGGGTTATGCAATTCTATTTCCTCGAGCAAAAAAAAGGCAATCCAGCCTAAGGGGCCGGATTGCCCTTGAAATTCAATTCCGGCGGAAACAATTTCTATTTCTTTTTTCCGCCTTTTTTTCCTTTCTTTTTGCCTTTTTTTTCTTTCTTCTTAGCTTTTTTCTTGTCCTTGTCCTTTTTCGCTTTTGCTTCTTTCTTTTTCGCCATAGTACCCTCCTCTCATTTTAATGATTTTAGCCAAGGCCTGAGGTGATAAGATTCCCCCGTAGCATGTACAACTTAAACTTAACTTTTTACAATCAGATAAAAGTTAAGGGCCCTAAAATGAGGATTTTACCACCCTAACCGAGGCCTGCCATGAATTGACTGCTGATATTTGAATGTCGGCTTTTTAAAAAACCCGTGGCTTCATATTCAAATGAAAATAGTCAATCCTTAAACATGCTTTTTAGGAAACTCAAAGAACGTTAATTTACCGCAGCGGTCGCCGATTTTAGCCCATGATGATATATTTAATTCGGCACAAAAGACCCCGGCGGTTGGAATATTACTGATCGCCTCGTCGCCGATATAGTTAGCCAGCTCGGTCAAGGCCGGATTATGCCCGACGAGCATCGCTTTATGGACGACATTGTCCAATTGTTTAATAACGTCGATGAGGGCATTCGCACTGAATTCATAAATGTTTTCGCTGTAACGAATTGTCTCAAGAGGATAACCGATCTTGTCGGCAATGATCCTGGCTGTCATGGAAGCTCTGTTTGCCGGGCTGGATAAAATGAGGTCCGGTGCTACTTTTAATTTCTTTAGAATTGCTCCCATAAACGGGGCATTCCTGCGACCACGCTTGTTCAGGGGCCTTTCGAAATCATCCAGGTTAGGAAATTTCCAACTCGATTTGGCATGTCTGACCAGATATATGGTTTTCATGATTGGCTTATGAATTGAGTTAGCTGAGCGCAGCCGATTAGGCTCCATTGATCTGCATGATATCCTTGCCGAAATATATTATTTCAATGCGGCGGTTTTATGCAACCATTTTTTTTTACCGGCCACCCGACCGCACTTTATACATACGAATTTTGGATTTCGGACGATATCACTGAAGTCATCAAAATTTTTCTTTATATCATCTTGCTTCCATTTGCAAAGCTCTTTTGCTTTTTTTGCCATTTTGTTTCTCCTTATCAATATATTCGCCTGTCAGGCTAAATAATTTTTCGGTTCTAAAACCAAAACAAAGGTATCATTCACGTTGGGTTTCGGCAAACGTCGGTAGCGCTGTAAAGCATTAATTTGGGTAGGTTGGGTTGAGGTTCGAAACCCAACATTACTCGATAGCCCTCAACCCAACCTACGAAAGATCCTATATGCAACTCGGGTCCATGTGATCTTTTTATCGGTTATAGGTGCGTAATTTTTTTAGCACTTTTTCAACTTAATAATGAAACATCGGCTTGTAAACCCAACCCGGACAGGCCGGTCGTAGCGCAGCAGAGATCCCGCTCGCGGGGTTGCAGCGAAGCGTAAATCCCGTTTTATCGGAAAATTGAAGACTGAAGATTTAAAGAAACTTCATTGGAAACTAATAAATTTGAAAATGGCAATTTATGAGATTTTGTTTGTGGGAGCGGCTTCCAGCCGCGATTTTGAGATGATAGCTGTAAAGCGACTTTTTTTCGCGGCTGGAAGCCGCTCCCACGTGAAATTGATGTAAATTTGATGACTTTGACCCCCGATTTATTGAAGTTTCATACAAGTGTCTAACACTTCCTTTCCCTGACACCTGAAACCTGAAACCTGACACCTTACGTTCTTTACAATATGTTGTCAGATAAAAGCCGCTAAGGGCCTAAAGTGAGACAACCCGACTCGACTGATTTCGTTGCAGGCTGAACGGTGAACCTCGAACCTATGAACGCCTGCGGAATCTCTACCACGTCGTATACGGATTTTTTATCAGATTCGAGTTGAAATAACGGGGGTCCCCGGATACTTCCTCCCCCACCCAGTCCGGCATGGAGAAATATTGATCTTCGCTCTCCAGTTCTATTTCAGCGACAATTAACCCTTGGTTTTCACCAAAGAATTCATCAACTTCCCAAACAAAACCGCCATGCGCTACCTTGTATCGGTTTTTCTCGATGAGTGGTTTTTCACAGATGTCCAGCAATGTTTCGGCATCCTGACGGGGAATTTCATATTCGAATTCCATGCGCGATGCTCCTACGGTGAGGCCTTTGATGGTCAGGTAGCCCTTATCGTCGATGGTGCGCACACGCACAATTCGCTCCTTTGCACTATTTAAATAGCCCTGGCGATATTGAGTTCTTTTTGCCTGGCGCCAGGTCTCCTCTTTTACGAGAAATTTTCTTTCGATTTCCTTGGCCATATCATTCTCGGAAAGTTAATTTTTTATGCGGATTTAATGGCTCTAACAAGTTGTCAGCCTAAGTTCAATAGTTCACCAGAAACGGGACGAAATAAATTTTTTGGAACTAAGCTTTTACTGAGACTACGCTCGGAAAAAGTGGCCCCTGCTGGGCAGTAGGAGCAGTGTTTATTTAGTGACGCAAAGTATAGGTGTCGAGTGTCAGGAAGGCGAATCGCTAATTCCTGAAACCTCATATCTGACTCCACAACGCTGGAGTCTGTTTTTCGATCAAACTGGCCGCTTTTCAGGCCAGAGGCGCCGCTGAACACTGACACCTGAAACCTTCAGGTTCTGACAACATGTTGCCAGATAAACGCTGTTAAGGGCCTAACTTGCACCCAAATTGGGCTTTGTATTCAATCCCCAGGGGGTTCCATCCCCAAAATTCGTTTGATTGCCAGCAAGTAATTCACATTTTCATATTCGTGCAATCCCAGCTTTTGCCTGACCTTCAGTACCGTTTCGATATCCGCGGATTCTAACGCCATGGTTTTGATGGCTGCCCCGTTGATGAGCAATTCTGCAATTTCGCTGATACAACCGTTGATCGTATAACCAAAGCGGCGCTTGAATACTCGGGCTAAAGCCAGTCCCGGATGTGGCATCATGATGTCTTCAAGAAATTGCTCAAGGGTATATTCGGATCGATTAAACTTCGGAACAGCTGTACCCAGCGCTGGAAACACGTCATCGCGGAGAACCTCCAACTTCATGGGAAATTCTGCCCGTATGCGAGGTTTCCATTGCTGGAGGCCTTTTTCTTCTTTAACGAAGACCTTAATATCCAATGTATCATAACGAATTTTTACATTATTTTCATTATTGCCGTTAGATAAGATGTAAATTTCCGAGGTTTCTCGGAATTTATCCAATTCGGAAAGTTTGCGCATCTTTTCTTCTGCCAGCCCAAAATTTTGGGCGAATGCCCGAAACTCATAGCGCGGTATTATCGCTTGCATACTCCCTCTGATTTTCGACGATCAATATTCAATTCCCCGATAATGCGGGATTTACGCTTCGCTACAACCCCGCGAGCGGGATCACCGCTGCGCTACGACCGGCTTGTCCGGGTTAGGGTACCAGATCTTTTTCCCATTTTTCCACACCAGGGGGAGTCTCGCCCTGGAGAAGGGCGGCAAATGCCAGCAGTGCTTTGCGTGCATCTCCGATGGGGTAATAAAACGCATCCCAATGCTCGCTGTCTTCGCCATCGTGGTTGGGAATGACATAATCAAACTTCCAGCCTTCCCTTAATTCTACAATCGCGCTCGTCACACGTTTTTCGATGTTTTCCAGATCTTTTAGCGAAAGATTGATTTTTTGGCGTTTGGTGCGGCGCAATAATTTCCTTCGCATGATATCCGGCAGTAATTTTTCAAGATTGGTCCGCTGTTGCGGATCTTTAAGGAACAGAATCTCGTCCTGGGATAGGGGAGAAAGAAAAACCCTCAGGGTCTGAATTTCCTGTAACTCGCTTAATTCACTCAGTTTGGCCGGTATAAAAGGATTGCCTTCAAAAAACGCGTCTTGACCTTGATCAAGAATCGCTCGAATACCGGCCGCCTCGATGGCTTGTAAATCTCCCCGAACGTTAGCAGATGTGAATCCGGACTTTTTCGCGAGTTCTTCGATTTTCGCCCGGGATCGGAAATAGTAATCCACGCCTTCCTGCTCTCCAGGCCTGGGATCACGGCTGTTGTAAAGGACTACCTGTTTTAAACTGCCTGTCAGATCAGGATAGAATTTGCGCAATGCGCTATAAAGGGGGCCCTTGCCAACACAGGATGGTCCTGACAAGATAACGAATCGGCTCATTTGTGACTCCTTTCTAAGTTTATCTTATTTAGCGTGTGGTTATGCTCGGCGCATTCTACAATACATATTCAAATTGTCGAAACTAAAAAGGAGATAGAATGTTTTTTTGAACCTTCTTCCAAAGGTTTTGATATGAATTTGAAGCCACAGACCTTGGGGCGGAGACCGCAACCGGCTCCCGGTGAATACCCATTTTTTCGATCTGCGCTAAATAAGGAATAAAGCTTTGTAAAACACCGTTAAATTCCCCTGCCACCGTGGCCATGAGTTCTTTGTGCATTTTTTTGTGCCGATCGACCATCGAAAAAAAAGAGTAAATCCGATTGACGGCATATTTATTCTTTTGGCAGAAAGCCAGCAATTGTCTATAAGTTCGCACAGACAGGGTTGTTGGAATCAGCGGAACCAGGGTGTAGTCAGCAGCATTTAATATATTATCGGCCAGAATACTGATAGTAACCGGACAGTCCAAAATAATTAAGTCGTATTCGGCCCTAAAAGTGTTTAGAATTTTTCTCAGTCGTTTTTTTGAACGCTTCAGTATAGAAAACGTGACATCTAAATTGCGAAGAGAGAAATCTGCCGGCAACAGATCCAAATTTTCATAATCCGTGCCTTTAACACTTTTATATACTTGCTTGCCGCCTTTGATGAACCCTTTTACACCGAATCTAAGTTTGGGTTTTACCCGAAAATAGTAGGTTGCGGAGCCTTGCGGATCCAGATCGCAAAGAAGCGTCTTCGTGCCTGTCTGTGCTGCCAGATAGGATAAGTTTACGGCGGCGGCAGTTTTGCCCACCCCACCTTTATTGCTGTAAATCGCCAGCGTTGTCATGAGGCACCCTGTTAGAATCTTAATTGTGAAATATAATCTCTTCGTATTTTATGAAAACAGCACTTTAATTACGAAAACGCGAAACCTGGAAAACACAAAATTTATTTAATTGATTTTTGTGTTCTTCGTGCCCTTCGTGGTTCAGTCAAAGAGCTGTTTGGTTCTCCGCCTTCGGCGGATCCGGGTTGGGTTCGTGAGGCGAAAAGTTCTTTGAATAATTCCTTATTTTCTGGTGATGCAAAATCCGTGAAGGTTTCGGCAAACGCATCTTTAACAATCTGTCTTTCTCTGCCCAACGTTCCAACCAGGCTGCCGATGGCCACCAATGTTTTTTTTAACTGTCGATGGGTTGCGGGCAATTCCGTGGTGATGTTCAGGAGATATTCTTCCTGAACACAAAGATCGTTAAAGTCACCCAAGTTGTCCTGCAATTTCTTCAATTGTTCGATCAGGACATTAATTTTTTTGCGGGAAAACAGACTGGAAAAGAACTCCATCAGATATCGCAGTTTCTTACAATGAATTCTGAGAACATGCAGCATTTCATCTTCGGCGTTCGCAAGGATCAGGTTGCCAGCTTTTACAACACTTCGGTATTTCTTATAGATTCTTTTGCACGCCAAATCAATTATGGGGAGCTCGGCATTCAGCGCCGCGCCATCATCCTGCCGCGGTTGATTTAAAAATACCTCCCAATCCTTTAATATCTTTTCATATTTTTTAGACTTCAATCCGCTGATGACTTGCTGAAAGGCTCTGGATCGTTTCTTCCGTAAATAGTCAAATAACGGGTCAATATCATCACGCAAGACAGGGGGAAGCATCGCTTTGTAAGTATTTTCATTGAGAAGG